>Ga0126343_10001740_pt1 | contig 10573 bp, 18 predicted proteins | sample Cyp2metagenome_FD_92531 | JGI IMG/M metagenome (GOLD analysis project Ga0126343, IMG submission 92531) | Coral microbial communities from Lord Howe Island, Old Settlement Bay, Australia - Cyphastrea 2 metagenome | ecosystem: Host-associated > Invertebrates > Cnidaria > Coral ... | reverse complement strand
CTTATCAATCTAACCATAACGCTTTTCATGTTCGTTCAGTGTTCGCGATGCATAAGCAATGGGACGGCGTGTCCCATTTGGATACACATGCATAATGACTGCGCCTAGTCCGTAAGGCGATGTGTCCACGGACAACTCCACTGGGAGGCCTGGGTCGTAATGCTTCAGGGTGGTTTCTGATGTTAGAGCATGTTTGATATCACCGAAGGCTTGATCACAATTTGCCGTCCACTTCCATGGTTTGTTGCCCAATAGTTCGTAAAGTAGATGAGCAAGAGTTGACAGCTTGGGAATGAAGTTGCTAAGTGCTGCTAGCATTCCTAGAAAGGAGCGTAATTCTGTCACGTTACGTGGAGTGGGCGCCTCCCGGATAGCCATCACCTTCTCATCAGTTGGCTGAATTCCTCTCGCCGAGAAGCGAAGACCGAAGTATATCACAGAGGGCGCCATGAATACACACTTGGGGAGCTTAACTCTCAAGGAATACTTCTGGAACTGCTGAAACACTGCTTCTAGATTACGTAAGTGTTCGTCATCGTTAACACCACCCACTAAAAGATCATCCATTATCACACAAGTTCCGTTCAGCCCTGTTAAAACTTGCTCAATGAAACGTTGCCAGATAGCTGGACTTGACGAAATTCCAAATGGCAATCGGGTACATCGATATAAGCCCTTGTGGGTGTTGATCGTGCATAACTGCTGAGACGCCTCGTCCAAGACCATCTGTTGGTAGGCACTCCTCAGGTCAATTTTAGTCAACTTTTTCCATGATGACACTTTTCCCCGTATCTCCTCTAGCGTCGGAATAGGAAACTGCTCCGTTTGAATGGCGGGGTTGACAGTCCCCTTGTAGTCGCCACATACACGCACTGAGCCATCCGTCTTAGGTACACAGACAATGGGTGTGGCCCAATTACTAACTTCCACTGGCTCAATGATGCCTTCATCTTCCATCTTTTTCAGCTTCTTCTCCACCGCGGGACGCAATGCGTAGGGTACTGGGAGTGCCTTCTGGAATACAGGCTTTACGTTATCCTTGAGATGCAATTTAGCAGTTACACCTTTGACAGTCTCCAGCTCGGGTTTGAAAATCTCAGCATAGCGTTCCTTTAGGCGTACAATGCATTCTTCGTTATCTCGCTCGACCACAAATTGCCCATTAGATGGTGAGAACAAGTTCTTCCAGTCCAGTCGGATCTTAGTCATCCATGCCCTTCCAAACAGGGGAAGGGCATACTTTTCAGCCCGAACAATGAGCAATGGTAGGGTCAATTGCTGGTCATTGTACTCCACATCAACCAAGACTTGCCCTGCGATATCCAGCGGCGTGCCGGTGTAAGCATGGAATGACTTACTGACTGGCCTCAGCGTCAGATATTTGATTTCGAGTTCGTAATCCGTGTAGCTCATGATAGATGCTGCTGCTCCAGTATCCACTTCCATTTGAAAATCAACATCTTCAATCCGCACAGGAACCTTAACTGCCGGGGCAGATATCTTTAAATCCTGCGACTCGGACTCTAAAGTGAATATAGATGCATGGAAACCATCTTCTGAGTCGCTTGGCCCTCGTTCCTCGGAATCTTCTGCAAGACGGACATGTTGTCTATCTTTCTTCGGCTTAGGAGGAAATTTCCCGTTAGGACATTCAGACTGCAAATGACCTGTTTTGTGACCCTTGAAACACTCTGCGCCTTTATGTCTGCAGTTATCCTGTGTGTGATTCGTGAGACCACAGCGGAAGCACCTCTTCTTGTCTCCCGCGGACTGACCGGATTTTCCGTCTCTTGCGTGACCTTTACCTCGCTTCGAAAAACGACCGCGTGACTTTCGGTTGTCACGCGTCACTTCATTCACACCACCACTGTCACCACAAGCACCCGTTTCTCCCCTATGGGTATCTGCAATATCTTTAACATCTTTTCGTGCAGCCTCTTGTGCGATTGCTTCGTTCGCTGCTTCTTGGAAGGTAAAGTTCCGTGACAAGAATTTCTGCTTGACGTTTTGTGAACGTAATCCACAAATAAAACGATCGCGTAAATTATAATTTAACTGTTCATTCGTAAACTCACATGTTCCAGCTAATTTCTTTAATTCACGGACGAAGTCAGCGATGGACTGCCCTTGTTTCTGAACAGCAGAATGGAAACGGTATCTCTCTGCGGTCTTCAAACGTGTCGGCTTAAAATGCTCACGAAGCAGAGTCGCCAACTGAGCAAATGTTTTCGTGTTTGGAGCGTCGGGAATGCCAAATCTTTCAGTACTCGAAAACAGTTACTTCCAGTTGATGTCAGTAAGATCGCTCGTCGTTCAGCAGCGTTGTCTTCGTCATCCTCAATGTCATAGGCGGTAAAATACTCTCGAAGCCTTTCCAGGTAACTTTCGATATCTTCTGATTCAGCGTCGAACTCAGTGTCAAAAGGTGGTCTACCGGCCACAATTTCCTTCGTTTATTCTGTCGGTTCCGGACCTTCCGTACGTATTTTGAATTACTGCGCGCTCCTCACGGCTGACATTAACTTTCCAGAATCCTCGTCTCCACTGTTAAGTACTAGACTTTCAATGAACATAACAAGATACAACACTACTACGAGCACATGGCGGACCCGAAGTACAAGACACGTAGATCTGATGTAATAACACCCGAACGAGGTACAACTGTACCCAGACTCCTAAAGGCGGGAGTACAAATACACCACATTGATAATCGCCATATCTTTTTCGTTTTCTCTTATAAGATTACTTTCTTGTTCTTTTAGCGCATCAAAAGATCGGGTGATATTGAAATTTCTTTCTAACGAATCTCTTTTCTACTCTTCTTGTAAAATTCTTGCTTCAAGCTGGCCTATTTTTTGATTTTGCTTTTGCCCATCTTCGTAATTTTTTTTAAGCTGTTCGTTTTCTTTCTGTTTTGTTTTCAAATCTTTTTTTAAATTTTTGATCAATTGTTCTTTTCTTTTAATTTCTGCTTTATCTGCGTCTGGATCGTCTTCAAGCTGGCGTTTTTTTAATTCTCTAATTCTATACGCCGTTTTAAATCTAGTTCTTGTTTTTCTTTGTCCTCTTTTTGTTGATGTCTTCAGTAGTTTGAGTAGTCTTCAGTAGTTTGAGTGATGACAACATCAGCACGTGGCCCATGGGCCTTTTTGATAAAGGTTTTGTTCAATGCTTTTTGCTGCAAGTCGCTGCCGTCTTTTAAAAAGAGAGGCGTCTCGCCCTCCCTCGGGCCTTTAACAACCAGCTCAAGAAGGTTTTTAGAAGAATAACTGATCGGCCCTAGTTTTGCAAAATCGACTTGTGGGAAACGGTTTTTGATAAACCGTCTTGCATTCACGATTTGTTCATTTTTTTCATCTTCGCTCAAAGGGTTTTCTTTTGGTTTAGGGATTTCTGAAATGTCAAGAACCCCAGTAATTGAGTTTTTTTTAATAAAGCCAGACGATGATAAATATCATCATCAGTTAAGAGAGGTGTCCGCTCATCACCGCCGAAAGAGGTTTCAGCATAAGAAGGCAGCCCGGTCTGCTCGAGCTGCATCGTTTGCATCTCAATTTGCTCACCCCTAGGGTGAGGGGTGGACGCCCCACCCGGCTCAAAGGGCTGGGTCATGTTGAGCTCTTGTTTGTCGTCGTTGTCACGCATAGTAGGATTTTTTTTATAAATTTCTAGATAATCCTTTTCGTTTGGTCGAAAGTCGCCTTCAGCAATTTTATATTTTTTTTAACACAATTGTTTAATTGAAAATATATTTCATCAAAAAAACGATGGAAAAAAATCAGGGAAACGGAGAGGTGCCCAACTCGCTCAGCGCCAGCCACACAAGTAAGACGTTGAGGGCAATGAAGGCCCCTCGCGCTGTCAAGCGAATAACATTTGACAGATCGGAAGTCAGCCCCGGCGAGACGCTGAACGTCCACGTGCCGAAGCTGAATGAGAACGAGGTCCTTGTGCCCGGCTCGCTGGCGCTCCGGTTCGACATCGACCTTTCTGGCGGCCATGCCAACAACTTTCTCGTGATGGTCGTGAAATTCGCAGGCACAATCTTGCAAGACACGGTCGGCTATGACATATTCAAAATATACGAAGACCTGTTCCTCTCGCAAGAACAGCGCTACAATATGCTGCTCGAGGGGATCCAGAGGGAAGACTTGTGCAGGATCCGGTCTAACGCAGGTGACAAGTAAACCTCGGGAGTCGAAACCGAAAAGAAACTGAACGAAATCTACGGGACGAAGTGCCGCATCAGGCTAGACCACGAGATCTTGACCGATCAGACGTTTTTTACCCTCAGGCGCTGTACAACGACCTCCTGTTTGAAGTCACGCTAGCTGAGGCCTCGCATGTAGTCAAAGGTTCGGACACCACGAAGTTGAGATAAAAGCTGACAAACATCCGGCTCGAATACGAAATGATCCGCAGCGAGATGCTGGCCGAAGAAGCAAACAGCGCGTATTCTAGCGGCAAAGAGTTTGTTTATGACCACGTGCACCTTTATTCAACGACCTCCTTCCAAAGAGGCTCTGACACCCGGCTGAACATAAAAGTAAACTCCCAAAGGAAGTCAATGAAAGCCATCCTCCTTTTGTTCGTGGAGACGTATTCTACTGGCGCCCGCGATTCTGAAAAATAAGTCTTTCCCGACCTGACAAAAGTCCAAGTCACAATCAATGGATCGCCCAACATGCTTTACAACGAAGGCATCGTCAGCACCGACCTCTGGGCGGAGGCCAGCCGCTTTTTCGTAAAAGAAAAAAATAAAACAGAACACATGAATCTGAAGCTATTCCTGGCCGGGGACAAGTTCGGGCTGCTGATCGACCTCCGCTCCATGGCCGACAGGACCATGCACGGCAGCGGCACACGCCTGGTGAACACCACAGACGTGGTCCAGCTGGAGCTTGAGAGGAAAGCCACCGGATCTGGCAAGATCAACTGCCATGTCTTCGTGATTTCTGATTCTCAGTTTAACATTATGGGCAACCAACTTGAATCTGTGCAGTATTAAAAAATATGGACCCGCATAACATCCCTTTCAACGCGCTCATCGTTGGCCCCACCAACTCGGGCAAGACGCGGTTTCTTGTGAACCAGCTCTGTGGCACTTTCCGCGGCAAGTTTGATTACGTCGTGCTCATATGCCCGACCTTCCTCCATAACAAGACGCTGTACAGGTTTGCGGAGAGAGACCCGCGCCTGTACGTAATCATCTGCGAGCAGCACCAGGTTGAATTATTTCTGAAATTGGCCAGTTTTTCTTTCGAAGGCACCAACACCCTCATCGTCCTTGATGACTGCGCCGCGTCAAAAGACGTCAAAGGCCGGACAGGGGAGCTGGTCAAACTCGGCTTTTCAGCGCGGCATTCCGGCATCAGCGTGTGGGTGCTGACCCAGCAGCTTTCAAACATCGCGAAACCTTTTCGAGAGAACGTGGCCGCGATCGTGCTGTTCTGCACGCCATCGGCCAAAACCACGAAGGCGATCTTCGAAGAATACGCGGGCGAGCTTTCACATGACGAGCTCAGGCAAATGATTGCAAGACTCAAAGAACACAAGTTCGCCCATTTGATTTTTTCACTTCGCCACCCGTTTGAAATCCAATTGAATGTAAGCAGCACTTAGGTACCAATGGACCAAAAAAAAGTTCGAAGATGCAGAGCATATCTTTGGATGGAGAAAAATGAAGCCGGGGTACTGGTATTATGTTGGCAAAGAAGTTCGGGGAATGAACAAGTGGATGAAGCCAACCACTGTCGTGACTGTAAAATTGTCAAATGGTGGGCCGTCAATCAAGTACTATACCCCGCCTTCATTACACTATGGGCTTGACAGCCGACCAGACACTACGGTCATTTTGTATGAAGGCTTGGCTGAATCTGAATCTGGCTACCAATACCCAAAATTTAAGTACGCTTCGTAAGGCGTTTGAAACATTGCATTGCGCATTTTCTAAAACAAAAAATTGTCATTTGAAATTAACCCCAGACTTTTATAATGGCTGAACAAAACGATCCCGCGATGGCTGAAGTCATAGCACTGCTGGAAGCTGAGGCTGCAAATACCCCACAGCTGCGCCTGGCCCTGACATTCCAGCTCTCCGTGAAAAGCTTGCAATTCTCGTTTCCACGGGCAAATGCAAAGAAGCAATCGGAGTGAATCCGACGCACGACCAGGTGAAGCGGTTGGACGACAAAGACGTTATGAAACACTACAAAAGGTACGAGACCTACGTTGGCGCGAAGACCACTAAAACCTTGATTGAAAACTTTCTGTCTTTAACAACCAAAGCACTCAGCCTGGTTGTAAAAATAAAAGACGTCGAAGCTCTGCAGAATGAGCTGAAAAACGATTACATCATCACGAAAGAGATGTCCGAGCTGTCTGGCGGACTTGCCCTGAGATGCGGTCGTCTGCTCGCTGTGGCCAACGCGTTGCTGATCACCGCAACATATGTTGATTTCAGCTCTGATGAAGTAACAATTACTGAGCAATCTTCAGTAACTCCTCAGTAATTAGTGAGCATTACTGGGTAATTACTCAAATTAAATAAAATTACTAAGTAAATATACCACCATGGCTGATTCAGAAACTCAACCACCTGTTGACTCGACCCAACAAGTCACTTCAACAATCCCAGTCACAAAACAGAAAAGTCCAAAACGTGTTGCCGCCGGCAAGAAAATTGCTGAGAAAACGAAGAAGGCTCGTGAGGAGTAGGAAAAAAAATTAGAAGAAGCTGAAATCATCCTCGCAAACGAACGGCTCAGAAAAGCTGAAGCGGCCCGCGAGGCTGAAACAACGGCAGCTGACCCACAAACCAAAAACGTTTTAACAACCACACAATGGCTGAGCGTCATCAGCATCATCATTTCAGTGGTGGGTATCTACTACAAACGCGAGGAGATAAAAAAAAGTTTTTGCCCAAAAAACCCGCCTCAGGACCCCACTCCACCGACTGTAGATTTCACGCCTCCTCCTGTCAAAAATCAAATAAAAGGAGGCATTCGCCCGATGGATTAAAATTTGCTTTCAATTAAATGTTTAATCTCCACATTTATATACAATGGGTTTTGATATCGCTGAGGCCATAATAAAATCTGCAGCTGTTGGTGGAATAACTTATTTATGGGCCAACTTCACATTGAAGGCTATCAAAATATCCAGACAAATCGTCTTTTCACAAAAAGAAACAGAAATAAAACATTTGTTTCGTTGTGAATCTTGCAATAATCATTTCCCTGAATACAAGGGCTTTGATAGATGGTGTTTAGGTCAAATGATTTTTGTATGTTATGAGTGCGTAGGAAAGAAGTCGTGTGTGAAAATTGTCAAGAACGTTTTCTCGATGACAGAGAAGAATTGGGACTAGACAAAATTTTGTGTAAATTTTGTCGTAAAGACAATTGAAAAATAATTTCAAAAATATAACCATGTCTGACAACAAGCTCATGAAAACAATCATGGACGCCGCGACTCTGACTGGCTTAGCCGCCGGTATCGGCTGGGTTAGCAAAAAGGTCTTGAAAGAAGACTTAACAGCTAACCCCAGCACCAACGTCATGAACTACGTCAAGTTCACTGCTGTAATTGCTCTCAGCCTCGCGGTTAAACAATATCTCGAGGACAAAAAGATTCTTCCTGATTCGGTTTGAAAAATAATCTTGTGTATAAAATGGCAAGCATTGCGATGATGATCGGAGGCGCCGTTATCAACGCCGCGGCTTTCACTGGCGGCAACTATCTTGCAATATATTTGGCCGGCGACAGCGCCAGGTTGCGTTAGACAAGAAAACGCGGCAGGCCAAAGCGCTGGAGGCTTAAGAGGACGCTTAGGCCCGTTACTCGCAAGAACGCACAAAGCTTCTTGACTGGATTGAAACCAACAGAGAAAACAAAGTACAGGCGAAACAAAACTTCACCAACACCGATTACGCCTTCAAACTCTACAACCAGGCTCACCCTGACCGGAAAATGACGCTGCCCAAGGAGCCAAATTTTCTGACTTTTATCAGCCAAGCGAGGTACAGAAGCAGGGAGAGCTTCTTTTTGTCGGCGGCGGCGCGCTCGCGCTTGGTTACGCGGCTTTTCGTTTTCTTTGAACTTTTGCAGCACTTTTATAATGGATGCCAAGCTCGCCAAAATCTACTACAGCCCCCAGGGCTACTGGAAAAGCACCTCTGCCATCAAAAAATTTGCCGAAACCGCGAATGTTTCTGAAGACGCTGCCAAAAAATGGCTCATAAAGCAGGCTCTCTGGCAGATCTACTTGCCTGCGCCGCGACACGTTCCTCGCCCGAAATTCGACGTTTCGACGCCCAACTCGGTCCACCAGGCGGACCTTCTTTTTCTGCCACATGACAAGCTACCTCGTGGAAGAAAGATTTACAAGTATGCGCTGACCGTTGTCGACATCGCCAGCCGTTACAAAGAAGCTGAGCCTCTGACCTCGAAAGATTCTGCTGAGGTTGCGAAGGCCTTCCAGTCGATTTACAGGCGCAGTCCTTTGACTTGGCCCCAGATGCTACAAGTAGACCCTGGCCGCGAGTTCATGGGGAGTGTGACGAAAGAAATGGAAAGCCACAAGACATACATTCGCCGCGGCCGCACTGAGATTCACAGAGACCAGGCCATTGTCGAGCGTTTCAACTGCACACTTGCAAATATCTTCTGTCTGGATGTCTAAGATCAGGCTGTCTGTGTCTGTGTATATCAGCTCGCAATTCGGTCCGTACCTGGCTTTCATGTTGTTGTAGAAGAAGTCGTACATCAAGATCTTGCTGTCCTCGAGAATCGCATTCCCGTGTACACTGGCTTGTTCGAAACCAACCGCTTTTTCTTCATGTGTATGCCGGCCATGTCGTAACTGAAAAGTGCGAAGCTGTGAAATGACGGGTCTGAAACTGGCTTGCGAATCTTGTTTTCATCCCGCGCCCGCACAATCTTCACTTCCACGCGGTTACGAAGGTTCTCCATGGTCTTGCCAAATACCGAATTATTCATCAACTTTTTCGAAGTCTGTCTCGAAATCGCTTTTTGCCTGCTTCCTGAACTCCGTGTTCATCATGATGCACGGCTCCATCCATGGCTCTTGATTAAACTCCAGAACTCTATGAACCTTTTTCAGTCGCATGCCCTAACTCAGATAGAACTGAAGGTTTTTGTGATGTGTTACGTACTTTTCTTTGTCCTCCAGCGTTAAGACCAGCTTCTCTGTGCATCGCGCTTCCAAGCCCAAGTCTTTCATCAAACTAGGCTGGTATTCTGACATCTTCCGCAAATCCATCGCCCTTTTCTCTGGCGCCAGCGGATAGTCGTTGTGCGCTTCATGCAGCTCTTCGGGGTACTCAAGGTCTACCTCCAATATCCAGCCTTTCTTCGCGTTCAGCCCTATCTTCATTATCTGTTCTTCGGTGGGCATCGCGCGCTTCCAATGAAACCCGCTCTTCGGCAAAGGCCGGCTCATTGCCCATCCATAGAGGTTGTTGGCATCAAGGGAGGTGATGTAGTTTGTTGGCTCGGCCTGGTTGTAGCCTTCGACTAGCGGGGTGTTGGCCCTTGCGTGCCTTTTGCTTGCCATCGATATGCCGCCCCTCATCCCCCTCTCAATGAATAGGTGCATGTCCAGGTCCGTCAACAGCTCCAGCTCTACTCCTATCTTCTTCAGCAGCGCGTCCCAGCTCAGGCCCGGAGCGGTGTAGTAGTTCGCTGGGTCAAGCCCATATCTGTCTTGGCATACCTTCCTGAAATTTTCAAAAACGTCCGCTAGCAGCAAGACGTCTGTGACAACGTACAGGTCGTGGTAGTCTCCCAGATCTCGGCATTCAAATTTTGCCCAGACTTCTTGCGCGTGCGCGTACTCTTCGTCGCTTATTCCTTTCCCGTTAAGGCTGGAGTAGAACGTTTCTTTCTCTGGCATCGCGGTTTCATCAAACCTTTCAAACGAGTCCATGTACTCGTATGGGTAGATTCCCTTCTTCAGCAACAGCCGGTGCTTGTCTTCTTCCATAAATGTTCTTTGCATTATCGGAAAGCAGTCGGTGCTCTTGACCAGCTTATCAAGGCCTCTTTGTAGAAAATTTATGCTGTCAATGAATTTCACGTTCCCTAGAGAAAATGAAATGTATTTTTCTGTATTGTTTGGGATACATTTTATTTCACCTGAGGCTCTTGCCATTGCCTGCATCAGCAGGTGTGCGTCATAGCTCCCAAGGTTGTGAAATATTACGGGCAGCTGAAATTTTTTCGGGTCCAGCTTCAGCTTAAAATTGCACTCGTTGTGCGCCGCGCCTCTATAAAGCCCCGTGATGTGGTCGTGGTCTCTTACAGAGTCTTAGTAGTTTGCTACTATAAGTGGGCCCGCACAAAATAGACATTTATCTTGTTTTGGTTTTATTGCCGGCTTTATTTTTTCGTGTGGTCGGTCTTTGAATTTTTTCATTTCTGCAAAAAGACATGTTCTGTGGCCTTGCCCGCAGTAAACCCCTGTGTAAGGGTTGTCGACAGATACGGAGTCCAAGAATGTGTCTTTCACAAGGCTTTTGTTGCATATGTGGCAGTCCTTTGCGTTCCTATG
>Ga0126343_10001739_pt1 | contig 10578 bp, 7 predicted proteins | sample Cyp2metagenome_FD_92531 | JGI IMG/M metagenome (GOLD analysis project Ga0126343, IMG submission 92531) | Coral microbial communities from Lord Howe Island, Old Settlement Bay, Australia - Cyphastrea 2 metagenome | ecosystem: Host-associated > Invertebrates > Cnidaria > Coral ... | reverse complement strand
ATATCGATATAAAGTACAGCCTAGCTTGTATCGCGCTGTTCTTTGCGGTTCCTCTGTTGTTAATGTGTTATTTTTATGGATGCATATTTTACATTTCGTTTAAACGCAACAAAACTGATCGTCAACTGAGCAAGAATCTTCAGCAGCCCAGTTGTCGATCATTACCTCAAGAGTGGCGAGGACGCAGCGTTTTGTTGATCACAATGGTGATTTTTGTCGGCTGCTGGTTGCCATTTTTCTTGATGGTACTTGATGCACACATGGAATCATCTCCGTTGTCTCCCGTGTCAGTGTCAATAGAGCGTCTGCTAGTATTTCTCGGCTTCCTCCCTCCACTGTTAAACCCAGTCCTGTGCACATTGGCAAAAAAAGATTTCCGACATGCATTAAAAGAAGTGGTGTTCCGAAGGGAACCTTCGCGTCAGTATGAAGGAAACTGCACTTTTCCAAGTCGTGCGCAAACGGTTACTGAGTGTAAGAGAGAATGTAGAGGGCAAACGATAAGACACGAAGTAACACTGGTGTGAAATGAAAACACACAAGGTGAAACTATACCACGGTAGGATTTGAAACCACCACCTTAGAACAAACAACAGATTTCTCTTTGTTTATCGACTAGCTTTCAAAGTAGGAAAGGTTTAGTGTTATTACGAGTGGTCCTTCAGAGTGCGTATTAGACCTTGGGTGAAATCCCCTTAGCTACCCCGGTAAGCCTATTTGATGGACTTTCTGAAACGTCCGTCGTCTTGTTTATTTAGCACCCGCTGGACGAAGGACGATCTCTCGTGACTTGCAATTGGTGACCTTAAAAACGGAAGCCTAACACATTCTACCCTGAAATTCACGAGGTCGACTTGCGGGTAGTGTAACTTTTACCTTTTTTAACAATGAAACCCATCTTAGATGATCTTTCCTTGGCGACGTACGTCGACTAAAAGGGTGCAATACCCACCATTTACTTGGTCATTTACTGCAATAACCAAATTGGCCTGGAGTCACCCGCATTTAGTGGAAATTGCTCGGAAAAAAGACTTTAATAAATAAATCCAAACCATCCATTAGAGATTAACTTCAGGCAAGTGCTGCGGGGGGTGCTTTACAATCCTCTTAGCCTCTAATATGTGTTTCATGCTTCCATTATTGAAATCGACCAATGGAGGAGTAGTACAGCTACATATAAGGGTTTTAATGCCGAGCTCAGCGCCACGTGATTGATCATCGACAAACGGTAAAACAATTCAGGTATAACCAAACCTCTGAGAAAAAAAAAATCAACAACAGACTTATTTCTTGCACATTTTCTTCTACTGTTAACGTATTAAAATAGGACCGGCTAACTCAAATATTCGTGTATTTCTATCGTCTAGCTATCTCCATGCTTGATGTAGAGGATCAAGGACAACCTTTTTAGACTAGGCGAGTTAAATGCTAATTTTAGTTTTACATCACTCCAAAATTGTGATCTTCCTGATGGCATGCATGTAAGTCGGTTATATACGCTAGATCCGATTACGTGGCGCTCTAAGAGGACTGAAATTGTGGGTTGTCCTTCTTGCACACTTTATTATTGTGATAAAAGTCACACACCTCTTCCTTTAAAAGTTGATCATCTCTCCGTACTCGATGTTTCCGTCGTTGTCAGTGTCAGGAATTCGAACAAGCTAAGGTAACTTTCCGTTCATTACTCAGCACTCCATAGAAATGGCAAGCAAAAGGCTGCATCCAATTAAGTGGGCCTTGGGCTCCTGTATGTTGCATTGATTTCCTACAATCTGTACTGGAATCATTACTCAGGCAAGATCAGTTGGAAGGACGTCCTGTCTACAAGATGTCGTAAACAGTTTTATTTGACAAATTAAGAAGCCTAAGCCGTGTATTACACTGTGATAAAACACGACGGGCATTTGAGAACACGGGGGAAATGCGGATAAAACTCGAGCCGCACGCGAGTGTTTTCTACATTTCTCGAGTATTCTCAAATGTCCGGAGTGTTTTATCACAATCTAATACACGGCTTAAGCTTCTTTATTTGGTTTATGACATGGATTTTACACGCGCAAAACAATAAAACACGCTTTTTGTATGTTTTATACTCTGATAGTTTTTGACCAATCAGAGAGCGCGCAGGGTCTTATCTATATTATAAAGTTTGTCTTAAGATATACGAGAGACGTGTTCTGTTGGGAAAATCAATTAACAATCACTGGGCGCCTTGTAAGAAGAGTCGGTGCATATCGGGGAAGGGCTGTTTGAAAGCCGTTTAACGTTAACCCAGGATTAAAATTTCACCAAAGTACTAATTTTTCTTGCGTAAAAATATTTTATAGTGTTTACATTTTGAGTAGTTTGAGCTTAGTCAAGCTCGAAACTGAAGGACAAACAGTGAAAACAGAAAAACTCACCTAAAAGTTGTAAAACTCAAATCAAATTTAATCAAATCCTGGGTTAGCATAATCGGGCTTTGAAGAACCCGGTCCAGAGCATTCCAAGGAGTAGACTGGAGTAGACTGTTATAACCTTAGCAGATTCGGTGTACCAACAGGAGTCAAAGAGCAGAGATTTACAAATTAAGGGAAAGTGTCACTGCTCCTATTCACACTTCGGTGGTCAATCGTCGAGGGCAGTTATCAGCAAATTGCACTAAGTATGTCAAATCTTCTTTCAAAAGTATAACCCTCAATCATGAAATTAACAAATTGACGTCACTTTTCATACGTCCGTCCTATGGTTGATCATGAATTTCGTCAAAACATTGTCAAAGTAGCTGTGGATCCACTAGGCAATAGCCGACTGGATCTGCAGACTCAAGACACGTCGCTGAAAGTCCGGTAAATTTGTATATACTAATACATCCACGCTTATCAGAGAAATTGAACCATGGCAAGATCACTGCGGGGACATCACTCCTACTGGAGGTCTCCAAAAAAAAGCGATATAAAACCACTTGTAGAGGAAACAATGAAAGCGAATCGTCTGTTCTACGTTGCACCCGATGAATCCCTTAGCTACGTCCGAAGACGTCGAGGAAGCGATATCAACATAACAGCGGTGATGAACTATGTCTTGAAACAGTCGCATTCATTAAATTGATAACACACCCGTAATCACAGTATTCAGGAAATGAAAATTGTAATTCCACTTCACGACATCTCTACACTAATCTATTGACAAATATCGCCCGCGCTTCTCATTTCCAGTTAACCCAATATCTAAAATTGTAGATTTCTAGCTTCTAGAAAGTCTCGAGTGTGAAAGGATCTGGCCTGGGGTTCACTTTTCGGACAAGCATCCCATTGCTTCTTGCACTTCAACATCATACAATCATGAGCAGGCTTCAAATCGACGTCATAATCGAAGTAGGACTTCTGCGAATCAGAGAAGGGAAGATTTAATGATTGATTCAGCACTTTTGTTATTTTCATCATTTACCTATTACTTTATTAAGAGAGCTGAACAGCGTTGCTGGATGTTCAGAAGCATGCGCTATTTAACAAATAGATTCCATGTTGCCGTGCATCTGTCCTGTAATAGATCACAGATCATAGAAACACAAGAAAGACCTGTCGACCTTAAGTTATATTGAAAATCTAATCAGTGATAGGATTCAAGACTTGGAGGTCGTAGATCGTCTAGCTTAAAAAAAAAAAACAGCAAAAGCAACAACTAGTACCCTGTTACACCTTGTTTGGCATTTGTTTCACACGGTTCGGTTTTAATCACCATCAAATTCCTTAACTGAACATGCGCACAATGTAAGCTAAAATAGAAAGTTTCGCACAGTACCTTCAAGTTACATACATCGGTAGCCTCGCAGTCAAACTGAATGCGCTGTTTGAAAAAAAAAAAAAACGAGCCAGAAGGATTAATTAAATATGGATATTTCCGCCTTTAGAAAAACTGAGTTTTATGGGAAGAAGAGGGAGAGGAGGATAGGAAGGTTCAAGTCTTTCGGCAGGACATTTAAAATTCATTCTGAAATTGAGTGGGGTAGATGAATAGTGACGAAATTCCAAAGCGGCCTATACTTACTTCATTGCAACCCTCTCCTTTAATCCATTTTGCAGTGGCCCACTTACAAATGCACCAAGTTGGATTTTCAGCAGGACATCTCAGTTTTCCATCATTTTGATCACCATAGTCACCTATATCAGAACAAACATAAGTTCGAATATGTACAAGTCAGTTTTATAATCATTTAGCCATCATGGGTATCTTCCGTGTCTCTCAAAATTAACACTAACAGTGACTAAATAAGCAGGAGGTTTGAAGTACAACATTGTTTTGTGAAGAGAATCGCATGTGAATTCTCAAGAGGAAACAGAAAGCTGAAGGGTAAGATTCGATTTGGACCGACTGGTGCGAAGCGAGCTCTCATACAACTTCGGAATCACTGCTCTCAGAGTAACTTGGTAAATTTGAAAATTTTTTGACGTTTTCTTATCTTTCTAGTCGTAGAAAATTAGTTTACAAGCGACTGAGTTATTCGCTCCAGAATTTAAGAAACTTCTCAGTATTATAATAAAGCATGCTTTATATCATGCTAGCTTATTTTATGAGTAAGAGCTGAAGAAAAATACACTCTTTAGTTTTAAAACGTACTTAAGTTGATGTCGACTTGTATGCTATGTATGAAAGCTTTCGATCTATAAATACAATAATAGGTAAATCGTATTTTTTAATAACTTCTCTGCAATGTTCTGTTTAGACGACGCACACAACTTAATCCAGTCATGAAACAAACCATATGTGCATCTCTGATAGCACATTAACCTATCACTCACTTTTAGTCTAATTAGACAAAATAAAGAGGAATATTTAGGAAATACTAGGCGAGTCTATTATCTCCTCCTACTGAGTAGGGCATACTTACTCACTCCGCCACACCAAGATTCTTGTCCTGTAAATTCCCAGAAGGATGTGTCTGCAACTCCAATCTTGGCACAAACTCTATGAGTCGGATCGTGATTGCAGCGCCTATCAAAAGATAACCAATATTTTCGTTCTTAACGCTGTTAACCCTTCAATCGAGAAAAGTCTACCTTTTATTTATATGAGCCTTTTTCCTGAACACTTTATGTTACTACACCCGTACAATACTCTACTGGAAATGCTCTTACTTTACTGACTTTATCTGGCCATACCCATGATACCAATTCAGTGACTCGGCGTTTGTAGCTATCGGTTTACGATTCGAAGGATATCAATGGTTCATATTGGCCATATTCCATACCTATCAACGCGCTTACGAATGACAAATTTACTTTTAATTGCGAAACTGTAAGAGGGCATTTTGAGGCCAAAAACCAGCGTAATACCTGTATGGGTGCACACATACAAACATGTACATACTTTATTTGTTGTAGCAGGTTAAATTAAAGGCAGCGAGAGGTTGATGTGGACCTAACTCTCTACGATGAAAAGTATGCTACTTCACTATGGCAATATGTTAAGAATAAAATAAGTGGAAATTAAACGAATGAAAAGTAACAAGGGCTCTAGTAAGTTTATATAATGCAAGGGCAGACTACATGACATTTTATGTGGTTTGTGAATGAGAAAACACATACAGCTTTTAAAAAGTGAGGGACAACGCGCGTAAGCAAGCCACTATTTTTCTTGATCAGATTGAATCCAATTGGCTGAGAAAGGGGCGCAAGTATTCAGGAAAGACCACGTAACGAATTCAAGCAAACCCAGAGCGACCCGGATTACTTCTGACTCGATTTCTCTAAAACAATAACGTAGCCATGATTCAAGAAGTAGCCTACCTGTCTCCTCTTGTGTCTCCAGGGCAGGGTTTAATTCCGATTGACAGCGCCACAAGAGGCAGAAGGGCGAGTAACACCAAACATGCGTTCGTCAACATGCTGCAACTGTGACTGGACATGGAAAAGATATACATTAACATGTAGCTCATTAAAACGATTATATGGGTTCTGAAAAGATAACACGACAAATGCATCTATCACAAAAATGATAGATCTTTATGTGTTTTTACGCATTTGACTCCCGGCAACTCCAGGTGTCGAGGGAAATCATCAGTATAAGGTCCGAGTTATCAGGAGTTCGGACCGTCGACAGCGAGTAGATACGACTGAAATATCAAAAAAAAAAAAATTCAAAGTGAAACAAAGCCATCCTTACGTGTCTAGTACAGTGCCGTTCAAACAACAGGTGCCATCAAGCTCACTACAATATTACTTAAAACTGAAAGCGTTTGATATTGCATGATATCATATAAGAGAGGTATTACATAAGATGACATAAGGTAATAACACTTCGTCACTTCGAGTTCGACCTAAACTACTTTCGCTGCTTAATGTTTACCTTTTGTGGCCAGATAGTTTCTTCGAGTTTTTCTTTGTTTAAGCCTTTTGTTATTTTAATCCGCGATTTCTCACTCATAATCTTATTTTGATTATTGGAAAAAAATATAAGGACTTAAAGCTCCATTTTAGCTTTAACAATGGTAGACAGTTGTTGCTTCAAGAAATGCATACCCAAGCGTCTTGGTGTTTATATGGTAATTTTCCTCGGCACGTTTGTTAAGCGCAATGAAAATCAACTTCGCGATTACATGATAGCCGAGCCAGCGTGGTTAGCCGAGATCCCGGTATCGCTGTGCGGGATCCCGGCTAAGCGGGCTGAGATTTTTCCATGTTATCTCGGCTCATTGAGCCAATAAGTGAACGAAATCAAGCTCGTCCGGTCTCCCACGGTTATCGCATCAGCCATGAACCGGGTTGGCTGCCAGGCTGACTACCGGGCTGAAAGCGAAGCAGCCCGGCTCATGTGATCAGACCCTATATCTTTGATGGAGCATGGATTTTTAATATTCTCTTCTTTTCATTTCCCCGAGCCACTTTGCCTTTTCAGATGAGTAACTAGAATTTTTCAACACTGAGAAACTTCATCTCGAGAGATCAAATTTGTCATCACCACAACAATCCGCTCGCGAATTAAAATTCATTCATTTTGTCGTTGAACCGAAGGAACAGGGCCGAAATAATTGGCGAAGAAACTGAGAAAAACGTGATGATCACCACCTACTTGGCGTTACACGTGCAACGAACATGTGGTGATTTTAGTTATTTTTGAAACATCTCAACGCGTTTCCTCTCCCGGCGATTTAGGTAGTGTTATAGATACTATAGATGGCATTCGCAGATTTTACATCTTCTAAGTTTAAGCAAAAGTCCCAACAGCCAAACAGCAATATGTGAAGAAAAACTAAGGCATTTTGAAACTTTCAGGATTAACATTTCGACAGTGACTGCCCCGTGACTGCATACAATTTGCGATGTAACGTCTGGGAAATGTTATGTAACTCGTAGAATCACTTGGATGAGAAAAAGGCTTATTTTACATCCACTAGTCCAGGTATGTTCCCTTCTAATTACAAAAATTAAATCATCCATCAGATTGTTAGTTGGATTATACGAATTTTTTGATCAGACGCTTGTTGCTTGGAACACGATTTCTATCGCTCGATCAAACCTTTAGTCTACTCTGATCGCCTTTGTAGGGAGCCGTGCTTGAAGTTTCGATACAGCAAAATATTTTATGTGATCGGCAAGCTCGGGCATCATCTCCGTAACTCATGGAATCACAACAAGATTAAAACGAAAAGAAAATTACGAAAACCTACCTTCGTTGGTTTGTAATCTCGTACGACAGCCGCCTCTCAGGTACCGTGACAGAGGTATCAATTAATAACACGTAGTCACAAAATGCAAATTATTACCGCTACACACAATTGATTACAATACCTGCATATCAATACCATTGAATTTGGATTCTCAGTGGGCAGGTTAGGTCTAGTATTGTTTTGAGCGAAGTGTCTTTTGTCCCAAATTTGCCGGCTTCTAATTTCGATTCAGGATTTTAGCAGCAGCGCTCAAAACTGTTTTTAGATGAACACAGAGCAAAACATGGATACATTCATTTCAGGGGAATGTAGATTCTCTTGAGACTTACTTTCAGAGTGGGGATTTGTTGTAATCATTGTAGTTCACTTCAGTCCGTTTTCTCTTTCTTGTGAGATTAATTGTCACGGATGCAGATTAAGATGCCTCGTACATTCAACTTGCCTGCAAGAAAATATTAACGTAAAGAATGAATGAATGAATTGAATGAATTGAATGAATGAATGACTGAATGACTGAATGACTGACTGAATGACTGAATGAATGAATGAATGAATGAATGAATGAATGAATGAATGAATGAATGAATGAATGAATGAATGAATGAATGAATGAATGAGGACTTATAGCGATTATAGCGTCAGTGGTATTTAGCTTGATGGCTTCATGTCATCAAGCTTAACTTGATAACATGAAATTGTCGAAAAGTAATGTTGCTTTATTTCCGTTAATTTCCTTGCATAATAATACTGACAATAACAACAATATTAATGACAACAACAACAACAACAACAACAACAACAACAATAAAAACAATAATATTCATCGCCCTGCAAATGCTAATATATGCGAAAGAGGATAAAATGAAACCTGAAGTTTGAGGTAATATATCAAAAACGAGTGCGCGTGTTACATCAGGGGCTCCAAACGCCGAGAAACAGATGAAAGCACGAGGCTGCAGGCCGAGTGCTTTTATTGTTTCGAGGTGTTTGGAGCCCCTGGTGAAACACGAAGCACGAGTTTTTGATATGACTTCTCAAATGAAACAATACAGATTTATTCAGTGCCACATATTTGGCATGTTCCTTTAAAAATGCTGTCGTATGCATAAACATGTGCGAAGCCGAAGCGTGGTCGGTTTAGGGAGCCCAAAACGGTTGCGGAAGAATAAGATCTAGTCGATAAATATATTCCTTCCTCCAACGAAGTATAGAAGCAATTCGAAGATATGGATGCATTGTCTTTGAATTATCGGCTGAGCAAATTTGTCATGGAAGTAGCGGAAAAGGGTGGAGCAAGGTATCCTTCAACGACTGTGTATGGCATCGTATGCGGAATCCGACGCTACCTTGAAGAGAAGAATACAGCTGGAAGATAAATTCTTCTCGATAATTGCGACAGAAAGTAAGAAGTTTACATTTGAAGAGCAGGAACGAGCAGAAAGAAGCCGTTTCAGATGGAAAGTAGTGTGTTGTTAAAAAAGTCATTAAAATTCAATTGTCTTGATCGGTGTTTTCATCAGTTTTTGAACAAACCGGAGTTTAATTGGGTATCAAGATACATGCACCTGACCAAAATGGGGCACTCCGATTGGCTTATAAACGTATGAATAATTAATGAGTTTGAGAAGTACATTTGAAAAGCTAGAGTTTGGAGATCAAAGCACTGTTCAAGCTAGAAGGGCTGACACTAAAATGTCATAGTTGTAGACAAAATTTTGTTTTCAATCGAGTTAGCATTAGAACTAGGGATATTTTACCTACATGTAGGCAGGGGATCTCTTCGATGGATGGATCATAGAAAGATAAATGTAAATTCGCAGCCCACTGAAGGCTGAATTGCGAGAAACTTTACAAAAAATGCATTTAAATATAGAATGTAGATAGAATATAAATATTAAAATACAAATGTAACTATAAATATTTAATCTATGCAACATAAAAATATCAACACAACACAGTATATAAGCAGGAGCTCCTGATATAAGAGAGTATAGAGGATGGATTTTGTGTTGTTAGGCTATATCTTGTGTTGCTTGTGGCAGATGATAAAGTTTATCTCATGGGTCGGACACATTTGGACACTATATTTTCCCCAAAAATTTGTCACGTATTTGTCTTGGCCTGGTCAAGCTTGCTCGAGATCAAACTCAAGACATTGCATCATTCCGTGACAAAAAAATGTCTTCTTGCTGCACCAAATTCCAAGAGATATCAGTTGAGGTGCATTGATCTGAGTCTGTACCCATGTAACTAATATCTACACATAAGAACTGAAAACATCAAAGCCTTAAAGTGCCGCTACGATCAAAACTTCTATTACTTTTTCGATAAACCAGAAGTATCTATGTTATATAAACACCATGCCAAGTCTCCATCCCTACTAGAAGTAATATTATTTTAGCGACGATTTCTTGTTTTGACAGCCCTCCATTACAAAATTCATGAAGGACCCAATCAAAACAGAGAAAGCAACTACAGGTTACTTTACAAGCGGAGAGTGAAATGCCAATGAGATTTTGCGTATTGTTTTTAAATAACAATAAATAACAAACGAAGATAATCGAAACTAGAACTCAACTGATCGTCCATGAGAAAAACATACCACTGAGCTTGACGTTGAGTTGTGTAAGATTACAACAACGGATCAAAGCCAACATAATTCTCTTCCATGCTGCAGTGTTGATTCGTTGATCGAAAATGCCCGTTTTCCTTTATGCGCGGAGCATTTCATCGATGATTTTTTTGGCAGGTCTCCTTCGTCATATCAAGGGCTCCATGAAACGCCTTGTGCAGAGCACAATTCGATCCGAATATGGAAGAGAAACGCGACGACGATAGATGATGATAGTGATGATGATGACGAACTTTGTTGATGTGTCTAGAATCTCTAGCGCACAGCACTAATTGGTGACACAAACGTAAGATGATGT
>Ga0126343_10001738_pt1 | contig 10579 bp, 6 predicted proteins | sample Cyp2metagenome_FD_92531 | JGI IMG/M metagenome (GOLD analysis project Ga0126343, IMG submission 92531) | Coral microbial communities from Lord Howe Island, Old Settlement Bay, Australia - Cyphastrea 2 metagenome | ecosystem: Host-associated > Invertebrates > Cnidaria > Coral ... | reverse complement strand
TTCACAGTGCTTTTACAAAACCACCCCCCATAGTTTGTGGGGGGGGGGGGGGGGGGAATTTACATTGCAAGTAAAACCAACTTTTAATCCCTGGAACAGACACTGTTAGTCTCATGGAAGTTAATGGCTTTGTTATGTTTGATCCATTGAATAATATAATCTATTCTTTGCATACAATGTAAACAATATTTTTATTCCACGTTTATATTTCCCTGGAAATTTGTTACTTACTGCTGTTATTTTCTACTAGGCTCCCCTAACTGAGGAGTTTGTATACAGAGCTTGCCTGCTGCCAATGCTTGTTCCGGGGTTTGGAAATGTGCTGCCAGTATTTATTTGTCCATTATTCTTTGGAGTAGGTAAGGTATACCAAGCACAATTCCGACATGTAACAAATTGCCATTGGATCTGTTATAATGGGGGCTTGTTGTACTGGGATTACTGGAAGTTTCACAAATTCTACTTTTGGTTGAGCTGAACTGAGACTATTGTTCCAGTGTTATCATGATTATAAATTAAAGGTACTTGCCATAGATGGTTTCCACTGGATTAAAACAAAAATTCTTGGAATTCTCTGTACTCTTTTCAATATTAGCCTTCTTATGAACGTCGATTCTGAGATTTGCTTAATAATTTCAACTCTAGAATGCCCTTAGAGACAAGAGTTGAAGAGTATATCATCCAACCACTCAACTCTTTCAGAATCATGTAATTCGTGTTTGACCATCCTGACCTACAATCTACAAAATGTGATAATTATTATTTTGCTATAATATTAATCAGTTTAATGAAACTTTTTTATTTAATCAGCTCACATTCATCATGTCATTGAACGATTACAACTTAATGACAATCCTAAAGATGTATGGTGTAGTGCAAGTGAGTGAAATTATTAGTAGATAATGACTTGCTCTGGGAGGGGACAATGTGAACAGAATCCCTTGCCATGACTGGTTACCTGAGTGCACAAGCTTACCCACTCTCTCCTATGAGAGAGTGTTTTACAGGTTGTTTACAAATTATTTTATTGACCAAGTTTGTTCATTCAAGATGGCTGGATTTTGGCCTCATAAATCTTTCTTGTGAGTATGGACCTCAACAGCATCTCTTCCATAAACACACTAATTTTCAGCCATCATGACTGGCTCATATGGTCAAAATTAACAAGTGGTGAACACCATAGTGTGTACTATTGAAGTTATGGATGCACGCAGGAGGTTGCTAAGCACAAAAGAAGCGTAAAAGTTGCACGAGGCAATAGCCAAGTGCAACTCTAGATTCTTGAGTGCTTAGCAAACCTCCCAAGTGCATCCATAACTCAATAGTTCACGCTATGGCGTTTACCATTTGCTTTATAACATAACATTTAGACTTTGGCACAACAGCAGTGGTTTTTTTTTACCCCAATTGCTGCTAAATAAGAGTCCATAACCATGCTGCTCGCGTGAATGTGTCACGCAATGCCGTTTTCAGCTTGCGCTCTGAAGAAAAACATTTTCTTTGACGTTGCTATTGTGGTAAAAAACAAATCGAAATGTGGTTTATCGTAGTCTGTACTCTTACCGACAATACTTATATGTCATTACTCGTTTCCCAAACATTTTTTTGTATTGTTTCTGCGTATTAAACTGAGTTTGTAAAAGTTTTTGAAAGGAAAGTCTGACACATACAAACATCTCATTTGCATAATGCAGCACGTGCACTTTTAAGTCCAAGTCGGCATTTTCAGTTGTCAAGACAAATATTTGTTTCGTTAACTTTGATGTTGTGGTAAAAGACAAATCAAATGTGGTTTAGCGTGGTCTGTACTCTTATCGACAATGATACGCGTCATCACAGTGGTCAAAATGTTGTGGATTCATGAGGCGGAGCCAAGTGAGTCTGCAACAAATTGAGCTACATCACAAAGCGAACGCTTTACTTTAGTTAGTGAGTACGTCAGCAGCATACACCCATAGGCAAATGGTAAATGCTGAATTGGCCAATTAGAGCGTGCGCTTTGCTTTAGTTATGTTATAAAGCCCCATGGACAGCTAAAAGAAACCTTATACCATCATGCATACAGAAGTATCCAGCAGATATTGAAATCCATTAGACAACACCTCCATTTTAGTTGGCCACTCATTTGTGCTGTTGATATTAAGTTTTTCAGTTTGGTTACACAACAGTGTTTGGAGGATACACAGCTTTCTTGTTTTTAAGAACTGGTGAGTGCTGAGGGCTATGAACTAGAAGCGCTGTGGCAAGTTACTCAGCTAATAACTCAAACTGTCTGTCTCTCTGTCTGTCTGTTAGCCTGTGAACAGACTCTCTTGTCGAGGATCAGACAGAGACAGCAGGAAGAAAGAGAATAGAAGAGAGAAGAGGTAGAAAGGCTCTGACGCCCCAAACTCCTATGCCATTCCCCCTTGGCTACTTCATTCTTAGCTAGTTCCAGCTCACGGTGCCTGCATGCTCTTCCGCCTTTCCACCAACACATCAGACCAACGGATAGTCCCATTCACTAACTGGGAAACTTGTATGTGCCTCCTCTTGAGTGTTGATTGCTTTCTTGTTGTATAGGTCATCTGATTGGTCCAGTACTGTGCCATAGTTTTTGTAATTTCATGGGATTTCCTCCTGTTGACCAGGTGCCAGGTTCAAAGTATCCACGGCGTAAGTGTTTCTTTATTATTTTGACAGTACACGGAATAAATAAGCGCTGGCTTAGTTCCGGTCTATGTGCTTTTGCCGTATTAGCTGGGGCACAGCACGGAAAACAGCCTTGCGCCCAACTGACTGCACGCCTTGGAAGAGGCTAAGATTGGGCTCAATGAGCTTCAAAGACCGGACAGGCGAAAATGGTGCCCACGGACAGTATCCGGTCGTTAAGCCCCCAAGTCGACTAGCCTTCAGCTGGTTGGGGGCTAACCGGCTCGAGCATAATCGGCTTGGGGGCTAAACGACCGGCAACCCCAGCGACAAGCTCAACTTCCTTTCCAGGGTCTCTTATCTTCCCGCTCCGCGAGGCTGGGACAAACTGAAGCTTTGATTTTCGAACTCGAGTGGATTACACACGTCGCAAACTGTTGGTTGTATTTATATCAGTACTATTAGTTTTTTCCACCCTCTTGGATCGTTTCCACGTTCCTTTGTTGCAAGCACTGCAAGCGCTTGATTTGAGAGGAAAACGGAAAAGCCGCGAGTGCGAGTTTCGTGGGCGTGTTACAAAATTCGCGTTCGCTTCGCGTGGTGTTGGAGAGCAAGAATCAAATTGAGATTGTTCAGATGTTGCGCGATTGAAGGAAGTGAAAATTCCTCTTTTCAGAACTTCCGTATTTTAATTTAAAGTGGAATGATAAAGCTCCAGGAGCTCAATTCTTGTTGACGGATTCATAAAAAATATACACATTTTACGCGGTTTATTCCTTTAGAGTAAGAAACAAATCATCGCAACGAATCCGAGAGAGGGATATAACGGGTGCAACCACACAATACAGGACCACCTTTGAAGGTGTATATATTTAGTGGCTCGTTTGGCTCGGCAGTGGATTAAAGAATGAGGAATAATTTAAATATGCGTTAAGTTCTGGGTCTATGTATTTGGTAGCTCGTTTGGCTCTTTTGGCTCGGCAGTGGATGAAAGAACGAGGAATAATCTACATATGCGTTAAGTCCTAGCTCTATATACGGTGGCCCAGATGGGTCACATATGCAAATTAAAAATTTTGCTGCAAACTAAAAATTTAACCTGCAAATTAAAAATTTTGCTGCAAACTAAAAATTTAACCTTCAAATTAAAAATTTTTCTGCAAATTAAAAATAGCACATGCAAATTAAAAATTGTACATGCAAACTAAAAATATCACAAACATGAAACATGAATGGTCCCACTGATGTAAGGCCAGGTCGCAAGTTTCGCACCAGGTCATCATCACTCATACTGCGCGCGCAGGACTTTTCATTTTTAATTTGCAGCACAATTTCTAATTTGCATGTATTATATTTAATTTGCAAGTAATATTTTTAGTTTGCATGTACAATTTTTCATTTGCATGTACTATTTTTAATTTGCAGCAACATTTTTAATTTGCAGGTTAAATTTTTAATTTGCAGTAACATTTTTAATTTGCATGTGTGATCCTTCTGGGCCACCGTAGACAAGGGAGCAAACGAGCCGGTTCGTTTAGTGGATGATTAAAAGTGGCCATGTATTCTGTAGTTTAGCCAAATAAGATTTATGCCATTAGACAGGCCTACTTTAGGCCAAAAGATAAGGTCACTTGTCGCGTGAGACCATTTTACAGTAGTAGACCTCTGCTTTCGTCGTCATGTAAATGAACCTCATTTACACAACAAAAGCAGCGAGTTATGTATTAAAACAAGGTCACCTCCAGCCTCGCCGCCATTCAAAGGCCAGGACAGCTGTAAAATGGTCTGGAAAGCGTTGTTGCACTATTTCCAACCATGTTGTAAGTTGCAGCAACATGTTGCGCAAAGTTGAGCTCTTGTCTACTAAGGGGAACATGTTGCTGTAACTTACAACACAGGTGGTAATGCGCGCAGCAATTTCTGACATGTGGAAATAATTTTCCCGTGTTACTGCGCTGTAAGGATCATTTCAGTAATTCCTAATGTAGTTTTCGCAGTAAATGGGTTGAACCAAGGAGTATCAACAATCGCCAAGCGGATCGTATGTTCGCTACACCGGAGAAATTGTCGGAGAGATTTGGAAACGCAGGTATCCGTCACGAAAACGGAGCTTTTTTGGAAAACTCTCTCCAAACTCATTCAAACTGGACGAATTCGAAAACGTTGATACGAAAACGTACGTTTTCGTGTGAACGGAAATTGTTTGACGCGTTTTCGGAGTGAAACGCCGTTTCCAAATTTCTCTGGGGTAGCTTGGGGGAAGGGGAGGGAGGGGTGAGTTCGGGGACTTTGGCCCCGCCCTCACTTGAAAACGCAACAATCACCGGCGGCAGAGAAGCTTGGGTGTACCCTTGAGGGTTAGGGATAATCGCATGATTATCAAGACTTAATGTTTTTGAAAACCTTCGTTAAAATGTTTTCCGTCTACACAAAAAGGCAAATCCGGCGTTTTTAAATTCCTACGTTTTTGAAAAGCTTCGTTTTCCTGACGGATTAGTGTGGACGGTAGGCCTAACTGCAGACTGAAATAAAGCTGCTTTTTCAAATTTCTTTGGCCAAATTTGGACGGGGCCTCAGAAAGCTGTAGTTGGGCAAGACAATTCTGCTTGACAGCGCCTCTCTCCACCTAGTAGCATGAAGGAGTACAGCGAGTACCGGTATCGAAAAGGACTCCCGTACCAAGACACTGTTCGCACCCTATTCAGGGATAGTCACAGTACCCTATAGTTAAAGCCACAGAAGCCGAGGTGAAGCTTTGGCGGTCTGATGAGCTTCCTCCGATCTTTAGGGCTTAATTTAATAGTACCGTCATGGGAATTTTCGTTAATTTATAAGGTTTGTTTTTGTTTTCTTGCAGTCATAAGCGCTTTATTTGTGGCAGGACTTGCGCTGTTTCTATTGCTTGCTGTACCTCTCACAAACCCAGCTTGGTATAACTCTGTATATTATCAACATCGAGTCATGTGAAGTTATCGCTCCTCAGCGATTTGCCAAGGAAGTGAAGCCACATACCTACCAGCGATACATTAATTGAATCACAAATATACACTTTTAGGAAACTTCTAGATAGAATAATTCTCCTTAGGGTTGTTTAAAAAAAATACGGACCTCACCTACGTAAGTGTCTAAGCCTGTCTTAAGAGAAAAATAAATTTTCGGGTCAGTGAATAAATATAATTTTTTTGTGCTAATACCTGGATAGATTTTTGAAGTAAATATTTTTTTGCCAGAGGAAATATTTAAAAAGACAAGATACAATGACACTTTCCCACGCACAGACTGATAAACTGGTTTGCTATTTGCCAGAATTAATTAAGAGATAATTATTTTGACACTAGAAATATTTAATAAATCAGCTAATCGATTATCTTTTCTTGTTTGTTGTTGCTTTAGTGAATAATTTAAAAGGGGAACTCCTGGGTGAATGATGGATTTATTTTGCTCGTTTTTTTTCTGGGATTTTTCTTGGAAATCTTTATTGTATTACGACTGAGATATCTGGTATTGGCTCTGGAATAACCAAGAGTTGCGCTGTATTTTGGCGAGTCGTGCTACGAGGGAATATTTAACTACCCCGTGATGTTATGCAGTAAGCCGCCTAAAACCGTAGGTTAACTCCTCTTAACCAGAAATACGGCTTTTACCGCATGCTTGTTTACCTTGAGTCGCAAAGTTTGGGGAACAAGTCACGTGTAAACAACTAATAAATTGTATTTGTGCCAGTTGAGTTGGATAATGACTACACTTTCGCCCTAAGGGTGACTGAATTCCAGATACACTACTGTTGCATACAGCTGCCAAGAGGCTTGAATGTAGAGGATATTGAAATTTTAAGTATTTGTAAATAGTATTCGGTTTGGCGAGAACTTCACCTTGTGTGCAAGGTTATACATGTAACACTCACGGTATTCATCGCACGTTTAAAATTCTGCTAATTTAAGACACACCTCTATGAACAAAATTGGTTACCCATGAGGCATCTAGCCTCATGCGAATGTTCCGAGTAGCAGAAGAAACATTCACACCGTTTCACTGAGAAAGTCGATCAGTTATTGCCTGATTTCATACCGTGAAGGACTAGGTACGAGTCTGTAAATTATGGGATGGATTGATTGATCCACATAGTCAAAGTACAAAATCCCAAGTTTGGTACAAATAGACCCAATGGTAAGCAAGATACTGCTACTTGAAAATGTCAAAATTCACAAAGAAATGTATAGCCATCCGGACGCTGTCCGAAAACTACGTCCGGATGCCATACATTTCTCTGTTAATTTTGACGTTTTTAAATGGCTGCATCTCAGTCAGAACTAACCTGATTAACACCACAGTTAAGGATTTTGTGAATCTCGGTGTACTTTTCTGACTATGCGGATCAATAGTTGCTTATCCTCATAATTTAGACTCGTATCTAGTCCTTCACGGTATGAAATCAGGAGTACATTACTTTGAAAATTCTGACATTTTCAAATGGCTGTATCTTGCTTACTATTGGGTTTAACTAGTCCTTCACGGTATGAAATCGGGCAGTGTAAATTAAAACCATGTTCATGACCCTAAACATATTAAAGCGAATACGCCTCGTCACTAAGCGACGCCACTGATCAGTGGACAATGATCGTGGGCTCATATTCAGGACTTTGTTTCTCATATTACACTGTAGGACATGTCAGCTACGCTTTTGGGAAGTCGTGGCGTAGTTTAAGAATGATACACAGGTATAGCGTGGGAGAACGACTGTGTGACCTCCAGTACTGCGAACACCAACTCGAAATTCTGAAAAGCTTGCGCAAATACTGTATGACGTCAGGAGCCCATTACGTTTCTGTATAGACCAAGAATTATCATCGCGTACATTTGAAGGACAGGAAATCGCTTGACTGGTGTTGTTTATTGGTGAATCCTGTGATTTAACCGTAAAAATCAAAGTCGTCATCATCTTGGTCCATGCCTCCAGTGCTCAGCTGTAAATCCACTTCTGATTCGGTGTCTGAAGTATTCCAAAAATCTATGAACGAGAAAGAAATCATCAATGAGATGTTTTGATATATATTTTTTTTACCAGAAAGATTTACCAATACCAAGAAAAGAAAGCAGTCAAGGATGCCTTAAAACGTTTCAGTGTGCTTCCTAATGCCGACTAACTAAAACTAAGGCACGGAAACACAAAATGAGGTCGAATTATCGTTCCGTGTTCATCCAATCATTTCTAGAGTAGACAACAGATAGGTTGACTCCCTCAAAACTGCAAACCGGAAATCCCGGGACGGAAACGTTCTTTACCTGTTTTACGCTTAGCTTTGGATTCACTGGCGGATTTGGGCTCGCTTTTGTCGTTCTCCTTGTCTAGTTTATTCCTCTGTTCATTGTTTTCAAGAGCAGTTGGTGTATATCCAACACCAAAGTCCGGCGATAACGGAGGCGACACCACTGATTCGGAATCTGAAATGTCAGATTTGACTGATTTCAGCGACGAACCTCCCCAACTATCGCCTAAGTCTTTTTCAGCGTTTTTCGCCCCTGCCCCAGTTTCAAACAGAGATAGCTTTGGTTTCTGTTTGGCGCTTTTCAAATGGTTTGGTGATCTCTGACGAGGTGACGTCACAGGTGGGGAGATGGTTCGTGCCAGTTCCCTCTCGACGTCATCGTCGGCTTCGCTGTCGTGTTTTTGCGGTCCAGAAGTTGCCAGGGGATCACTGATGTCGTCGTCGGGCTCCGAGTGGGCGCTGCTCATCATTTTCTGGTACGCAGCGGTTTCAGTCAGGGGCACCTCATCCTCAAAATCATCCTCGTATGAAACCGTGGGATCAGGTGTCGCTTTGCGGCTTTCTTCGTTGGATTTACTACAAATAATAATAAAAAAGAAGTTAGATTTAACTGAGGCCGGTACACACGAGGGAGCTTCAGTTGCACCTGAAACACGCTCCAGAAACAGACTCCCGGGTAAGTACCCCAACCAGTACACACGAAGACACGACAAGGGAGCTGAATGATGAAACAACTCGATTGGGGCATGGGAACTAAGAAAATAAGCCAATTTGATTGGTCAACTGGAGACACTTCACGTTACGGCAAGCAAATTTCAGTACACACGAGGGAGCTTGCTCCTGAAACAGACTCCTGCAACAGATCTGCCCCTGGAGCTTACTCCCTCATATCAAACCAATTTGATATGAGGGAGCAAAACTCGGGAGCTTTGCTCCGGGAGCGTGTTGCAGAAGCGTGCTGCGGGAGCAAGCTCCCTCGTGTGTACCGGCCTTAAGCTCCAGATGAACAGGAGGGTTCATTCAGGGTCGGAAACTGACCAAATTCAGCGGCTGTGAAGATGATTTTGCTCGTCTGTTTTGACCATCTAGACTAGGAACGTTTTCGTATAAAGACGTTCGGCTCCAAAGGTTTTGCCCGCCTGTGAAAACAAGTTGCTCTCTTGCTGAAAACAGGAAGCTTAAGCAAACCACGACGACGACGGCAACGAGAACGATACCAAACAAAAGGTTATCGAGCAGGCCCGGGTTGTTCAAATGGTGGATAACGCTATCCTCCATATAAATCATTAACCAGCGGATAGCGTGGTTTGCTTTGTTAACATTTATCCACGGGATAGCGATCTATCCGGTGGATAGCGTTATCCAGCCTTCGAACAACTGGGGCCGGGGCATTAGCTGTACACGTGCGTTATAAATCTTTGCACATTTCTTTGCCGTCCTTTGCAAAATAAAACAACAACGTGAACTGACTAAATTCTGCGTCGTCTATGGAACGTGGACCGTGACGGCTAGTTTTCCGTAATTCCAATTTGAATTGAACGCCGTCGCTGCCTAGTTAGTATCGCGAAATTTGTGGGCAAAATATAAATTCAGTTTTTAATTGACGTTGTCCTCGACGTCGCCGTGGTGGTTTCGTAAACTGCCTATTAATGGCACCCCTGGATATACGGAGAACTATGAACCGGCGTAACAAGCATGCACGTCACTTACTTTAACTCGACTTTAGGCGGGGTTGAACCCAGTGTGCTACTAGAGCCACCACTACCGATTGACACTTTATCATGTTCTTGATCGTATGCAGCCTCAGTTTCAAACCGAGTCTCAAGATCCAAGTCGTGATCTTTAGGAGATGGTGGAGGAGAAGCGGAGTGACTGCTGACACCTGAGATTGCAACTTCAAGGATTCTACACAGTAGCGATTGACTCTGTGGAGAGAAAAACGTACCTACGTTTTACTCAAAATATTGAATCAAGAGAAAATTGTTTAGAAATGAAATATAGTTGATTGATTGGCCACTTATTCTTCGATTGACGGTATTTACCAAAGCAGGAAATATTGCGTCTCAGATGACTTATGAAGGACCTAGCGTATTTGCTATTTCAAAAAAATAACATTCACCGTCAGACAAATTCCTGAATTAGCGCATTTTTAAATTTTTGTTTTCCCTTAAACCAAACTGTCAACTGCAACTCCTTCCTTTGTCTTTCTGTCATACGATTAGACATAACTAGGCTGAAGGCCAACTTGAAAACCTGCATCGTACATTTACACAGCCCCCAGTCTCATTTAAACAAGTTTACCTAATCTAAAACATACTACCTATATTAAACAAACTAAAAAATGTTAATATTTATATCTATGATGAGAAAAATAAAGATAATGTTGTTATGTGTCTTGAACGCTTTGTACGCCTAGACAAGGACGGAAAATAAATGAGAGCATAATAGAGACGAATTTGTAATCAAGCGATCAAAACTCTCTCTGATCATGACAGCTCTCTTGCCGTTAACAACAGGAGTTCTATGCGTCTCGTGTTATTCACCCCCCCCCCCCCCCCCCCCCCCCCCCCCCCCCCCAACACCCCCCCCCCCTACACCCTCTAGCTCTTCTCCGCTGAAATATGTTCCCCCCTTTTCATTTCTTCGTGTTTTGTGGGGTCACAACACGCCAACTGTAAGTA
>Ga0126343_10001737_pt1 | contig 10579 bp, 8 predicted proteins | sample Cyp2metagenome_FD_92531 | JGI IMG/M metagenome (GOLD analysis project Ga0126343, IMG submission 92531) | Coral microbial communities from Lord Howe Island, Old Settlement Bay, Australia - Cyphastrea 2 metagenome | ecosystem: Host-associated > Invertebrates > Cnidaria > Coral ... | reverse complement strand
GTTGTCGGCCATTTTCTGGTCATTTTCTTTATTGTTTGACCATCGGGCAGCCTGATTGCATTTAAAATCTCCCGCGGACTCTAGATTTAAGTCCCGGATGTGTCGCGGCATTCTGCGCGATGTTGGTGTTTTAGATCCGCTGGATCCAATGCAAAGAGTGCTATAAGTGCTCATGCAGTTAACATCAAAACCACTCAATTCAGGCAGCTACTGACAGTTGAGTCGTCGCCTATCTCCAGCCCATGCTGAATTCCACAAAGAGGAATGTCTCTGGCCACCACGTGTCTAGGAAGTGATAACACAGAGAGCCTGAGCGTATGCAACATAGCTATGGACGAAATTGCCAACAAAGTTGCCGTTGAACGAAAACCCCTGACATCACAGTTGGACTCCTGGGAAAGACACACTGCATAAATACGGCAGTATTACATTCAGAAAGTAACTGAAGACTGCATGGTTGTTTGTGATGGGATAGCCCCCAACGACGGAAAACAACTGTTTGAGGCCATGAGGTCTACTGATGTAGAAAAGCCTGATCCCGTTGCTGATGACTTGGTGAAAACGATGATGAACGTATATAACAAGGCTACCAACCGAAGCACGAGTACGCAGATTCTCAGTCTGCACGCCTACAAGCACTTAGACAGCACTCAGAAGAAACTGCACCTAGCATATGGGAAGTTATCTACGCGTCAAATTCACAGACCACAATGCCATGCAAAGAGCCTGGGACCCAGTAGTGTTGCTGAGCAGATGGTTCATTATCGTGTGCGCATTGACATGAGCAAAATCGACCATTTCATCGAATTTATCAATCGTCCATACTTTTATAAAAATGTATCATTGGGAACTAAATTGTTAAAGCTAGACAGTGGCGAAACTATTGCGATGGCAAACGTTGTGGGCACAGTGACACGGTCAACCGTGATCAGCCAGTATATTCGAGTCTGCGAGGAGGAAAAGTGTGAACCACTCAGTCGTTCCACGTCGTTTAAGGTTCTAGAAGTCAGGGACCCTCTCAGAGAAAGTCATTGCGGGGGCTTGACAATACTGCCGCTAATGGTTCTGCTGCTTTCCATACAGTTGAGAGGATAGTTGGTGATCTAGAGAAAGGAGGATCGGCAAGACAAGGTGCACTGACGTGAAAGGAAAGCTTAAGGACGCAAAACGTTACTTGAAGACTGGTTATGGTGTCCACTGCAAGCCTGAGACGGCTACATGTCCCGATCACTGCCGAAAATTCGCCCTTGACTACGAGCAAGATACCGCCAGCACTCTGAAACGTGGGATGATTGTCAGAATCTGCGAAATGTCTTTGGTGAAGTAAAAAAATAAAGAAATAAAAAAACAAAAATTAGCGGTTCATCTCGGAACCCAACAAGACGATCAAATCTATGAGTTTATGCAGGCACGCAGAAACATGTTGCAATGGAAGGCACATATCCTGCGGTCCATCAACCGGGAAGCCGTGAGGCAAGATCACTTAGAGATGATAACTAACAATCCAAACAATGTTCTAATTGTAATTAATCGACTGGGCGATGAAATTCTCACAGATCATATATCGTGAGAAGGAGTCAGATTGGTATGGAAAGAACGGACTGAGTTAGCATATAACGACAGTTATGTCCAGCGATCTGGATAAGGCAGGTAGCCTGGAACTACGGTCCTATGATTATCTGCTCGACACATGTTAGCAGGATTGGTTCGCCGTCTGTTCAATCTTGGAGAACACGCTAGAAACGATCAAGATTCAAAAGCCACACATCAACCAGGTTTCCTTGTGCTCGAACGAAGCAGGCTGTTATCCTAACAACTCTTTGATTGCTGCAGCAAAAGATGTTGGTCGGAGAGTGGGTATAACCGTTTGTCGTTACGACTTCTCATGATCAGAACTACAGGGCGGCAAGGATGTATACGATCGAATCTCATGTCCAATGAAGACATCCATCCGACGATACCGCAACCAAGGCCATGATATCCTGACCGCGGCAGACATGAGAAGAGCGCTTTCAGAGAGACCAGTAAAAGTTACAAGCGCAAGACTGTCTGCGTAGTTCGCATGACCAAGAAGAACTTACATGTGAACAAGATTGAAGGATTCAGCAAGCTACACAACATCCAGTTTGAGGAAAAGGGCATTCGTGTCTAGAGGTGGTATGGAGTGGGCCGCGGTAAGGAGGTTCCTTTTGACAAGCTTGTATCACTGAGCCAAGGGAACACTGGCCTCGTTGTTAGTGAAGAGGTTTTCGGCGGTAGAGTACAAGAGTATATAACTGTTAAGACACCACTACCGAGAGCTCAGTTTCGTCCGACTCGGAAATAGATATGTGTGAATGCTCGGAGCCTGGATGTGTTAAGGGTTTCAAAACCTTTTCAGAGGTCGAGTCATATTTGGACATCGACGACCATTGTGTGAAAGAGGAGAGGCAGTCTGAAACTCTCTATGACAAGCTTCGTAGAGATTGGGTAGACATGAACACTACGTCAGTCAACATAGCTAAAGATGCGACATGTACACCAGGCTACTAGCAGAGAGTGAGCGCGTCGCTGGCATTAGACCAAGCTGTCAGTATCGGGCTGAGCCTAACCAAGGCCACGTGCAGGATCTTCAAGGTTCACCAAGAAGGTTAAAAACTACCTTACGGCCAGATTTGACCTTGTAGCGCAGGCTGGGCGTAAAGCTGACCCTCAGAAGGTGTCCAACGATATACGGAATGGAACAGAGGAGCAAAACAATCGCCTCTTTGATAGAGAAGAATGGCTGACCAAAAACCAAGTGCAAGGTTTCTTTTCCCACCTCGCAGCGACCAGAAGAAGGCAGCAAGATTGCACAGAAGTCGATCCGTATTCTAGATACTTGTTGCAAGAGGAGGAAGAAGCTGATAGACAGTACTTCATAGAAGAGGCTATTCAGAAACTGAGGCCATAAACCCTCTCTCTTACGATGCCTTCAACCTGTGCGAATCCGCGAAAGAAAATAAAATGAGCCAATTTAATGTACCAATGCTTAAACAAATCCTTTGCCATTTTGAAATTCCATTTAAATGAAGAGGCAAGAAGAGAGACCTGATCTTGGTCGATCCTTGCTAGGAAAGTTTGAAGATCCCATAAGAAGCTGTCTGCTTTGAAACATTATTCTTCAGTTACATGACATGATAAGAGAAGCCTGATGCTCAGGTCAACAAAACTAGGTAAAACAGCATTGGAAAATATGGTTTTCACATATGGCCCACCATTCGTAAAAAAATAACCGTCACAGCAAAACATTTTCCTGTATCAGTTCTTAGGAAATGAAGTGATTTGGTTTGACAGTAACACTCCAAATAAAATTAAGCCCAATCCACCGTAAGGAAAATGTTGGCGACAGGTATCTTTACCTATCATGTTTTCCGCACGAAAAGTGTAAAAGAGCGTCTAAAAGCACAAAGCAAAATTCTAAGTCATTCAAACTCGTCGAGAGCAATGCTCCTAGTATAGAAACGACCGCCATTAACCATATCTTTCAATATGCCTGGTGGCCTTACTTTGGTTCGCAAAATATTGTGGCAAAATGTACAGCCGCCATCTTTTTTCTTACGGTGGATTGCGTTGTTACAAAAGATATTCCCCTGGCAAGTGGTATCTTCTGAACCATTCGAATTAAGCACAAAGCCGTCCGAGTCAACAACCACGCATAGAAATCCAAGTAGAAAAAAATCTTATTGTTATACAAGAAATCTGCTAGGCTCTCAAAACTTTTCTAAATCCTCTACGACACTTCCAAAAAGCAAAGAAGGGCCGCCCTTTTCTTGACAGCAACACACTGTTAGGCTAACCACTATCTTCAAATCAGTAGAAGGCGAAGAACCTATAAGAGAAGGGCAATCGTTTTGTAAAGCAAATATATTTATGTTAAAATCGATAGAAACACGTTATTATTTCCCTTTTTATTTAGAAAACACTGTTTAAAAATGCAAAGAAAGTGACTGGTTCATTTTGATCATCAAGATGTTAATTCTCTCCCCTTTTGCTTTAATTTTAGATATTGTCAGCTGCTTATTGATGACCGCTAAAGCGGGAAATTAACATAAATGCTTGTTTGCTTATTAATTTGAGGCCGACACTTAAACGCAAGATGAGAGAAGTCAGAAAATAACCCATAAAAAAAAGATTGAGCAGTTTTTATGATTGTTATATTGGTTTAAAAACGTCTCTAGGCGTTTAACAGATCATGATGAGGAAATAAAGATTTGCGTGATAGTTCAGCTCCAGTATTTCGCTGATGAAAGTGTCGTAAAAAATGCCAAACAGGAATTTGACAAGCTCGAGAGGTTGATATGCACGACGTCAGTAAAATAATCGTATAAGAATTGAAGTACCATCTCTATTTACAAATTTGTATTATAGTTACACATTCGTATTATATTTACACATTTGTACTATATTTCAAATAATTGTAATTATATTTCTTTCATCGTTTTCCTTAACTTGCTTGTCGACTCGAATCGGCTAATTTAAAATGCCAAACTGGTTCGTTCAAAACTTAAATCAAGCAAATGCACTGAATAAGAAAGCGTGGATATTAAAATACGAAGTGAAACTAATATCAAGTTATAGTATTTTCCAAGCTCAAATTTTCAAATCGTCACCATGCACAGCGAAACCAAGGCCAAGAATCCAAAAGAATAAATCACAACCTCTAACTCGCGTCAAAGTTGCAATGTGTCTGTATCTTAATTCTAACAACAGAGCAAGAAGTCTGTCCACACTTAATGTGGTCATTGTTAGCATCCAGACAGCAGACTAACGGCAGAAATCGTCCCGAAAGAGAGACAAAGATCAGTGATCTTTAACCAAGAGCGCGTAGTAGGGAGGCGATGCTTGGTTATAAAATGAGGCCAACCTACAGAACAGTGGTTGCGAGGCTGCGGTACTGAAGTTTTGATGGCGGATAAAGGGAAGACTCCTTGTGCAACGCAACTAGAATCAGCGTATTGCCAAGGATAGCAGTAATGGAAAGGACAAAGTTTTTAGTGGAAAAAAAGCCCAATGTTTCCCTGATGAACGGGCTTTGCATAGGAGATACTGACTGATGCTCTTGCTTTATTCTGTGATGGTTTTCCATCTCTTGTCGAGTTATTGTGTTGCCCCAAGAAATGAAACGTAGCTGCAACGCGAACGATTAATTCAGTTAACGTCAAACTTGGTAACGTGGGCGTTTGCTAAAAACAGGTTAAATGGAGCAGAATAGGTAACAATCTTAACATTTAGTTAAGCCCTGAACAAACGGTAAATGTTTGGCGACCGAACACCATAAAACATTGTGTTGTGACTTTGTCTAATTTAGTGCTGTTTTATCGTGTTTGATCGTGTTTGGTTGCGTTTCATAAAATTTGAAAGTCATCAAACATTTGATCAAAATCTTGAACCTTTTTTTTTGCCCTCGTGTTTAATGGGAGATGTTTTGTTCGTTTGGACAGCCGCGTATGAAACATGTTAGTTGCGAGCATGCGTTTAGCGCTTAACACCGCCTTGTATCGAAACATGTTTTAACCATTTGGCCATGCACGCACGTCAACATTTGCAATGTTTGATGGTGTTTGGTCCCCAAACATTTCCCGTTTGTTTAGGGCTTCAAATACTATTTCAAAAACGAGTGCAAGGGTTCCAAAAGGTTTCCAAACATGAGAAACATTTGAAGCCACTTAGCCTGCGGCCTCGTGGTTTTATTGCTTTCGAGGGTTTGGAAACTCGATTGAACCCGAAGCACGCGTTTTGAATTACGGGGGCTTTCCATTCGACCACAAATTCCGATGTGAATTCCGAAATTTTCATGAGCGAATAATAGAGACTTTTTCAGAGTGGAAGACGACAAGCCGCACAATTTTTTTCGCCTGGAAGTTTTCACTGACTTCGAGGTATAAATTGCAATTATAGACCACAACAGCAGGGACCTTATACAAACCCCATCGGCAGCGAAAGAGTCGCAAAACAAGCTTTAAGGGGTTTAATAGGATCTTATAATTGTTCTTCAAGCGTTTTAAATCTTTGTACTTTTCCTAGCCAACCTACGCGAAACGAACAAGTACATTACGGGGAAATAATTTTATAAAACGCTTTCTCCACGAATTTAGCTGTAGCTAGTATTTAATGGCATATATGTGAAAAGATTCTGAAGTGTTTCGGTCGCGGCCAAAAGAACAAGTGCTCGATTAAAAGCAAATTGCAAATTTGCATAATTTCCGAAAAAGAAGACAACTTTGTGAGATTTGCCAAATTTTCGATCAAGTTTTCCCAGTTGTTTCCGTTCCATTTGATTTTAATCCAGGAATTTCAAGAATTTTTGATTTGCTTTTCGGAAATTCAACAGTTTCCGGATTTTCTGAAACTTTTCCCAGGAAATTTTAGTACCATTTGTCTCGTTTCGAAAATTTTGGAACTTTTGGCCGAATTGAAAGCGTTCTACTTCTCCAGCGAAGCAGTATTCGTCTATTCCGAGGATGGCAGTGATGGAGAACAAAAAGTTCAGGGTACAAAAAATAATGTATGTATAAATAACCCAATGTTTGCAGAATGTTATCAGATGCAAAATGCTTGTTAATTGTTAGATTTGAGTGCGAACACTATCAGAAAATTATTAGAAATGAACTCAAAATACTTATGAAATTTTTGTTAAGATACGTTAAAGCCTGTGCTATAGAAATTGTCAAAATTCCAATAAAATGTTAGAGGAACTTTTTGTTTTGCAATGTATGTCCGGCCGCCAAAAGAGCCAAGTGCAGAATTTATCCAAGAAACTTTAACATGTCAAAGACACAAAAGGTGAGAGAAATCCAATGCATAAGTCAGCAAGATGCAGATTAAAGCTGCGTCACAGTATAAAACAACAAACACGACTACATGCAAACAGGCAAAAACTTGTTAATTTTGAGTGCAAACCCATGAAAGCTTGTCAAAGCCGCCGATCGAGGCGCGGAATTCAGCACCGAGCACATGGCAACTGCACTGAAAAGATACTTAAAAATACTTATGCTATTTTTGTGAGAATAAGTCAAGGCCTGTATGATTGAAGTTGTCAAAATGCCAACAAAATGTTTCTGCGGAGCTTCGTTTTGGAATACGTGCACCATTCAGCAAGAAGCACATGGCAGCTACTGCTGCCAATGTAAAACAACAAACCTGAAAAGGCCCAAAATAGAGGCGACGAATTCTGTGCAAATACATGAGAAATACATACGAAAGCATTCAAATGAACTTTGCTTCAATTGAAGCGGCAAAAATTGAAATTGTTCGTTAAACTTACCGTTCGTACATCTCCATGTGACCATTCTTTCAACAATTCAAACACTACAGTGGTGTTCGAATTCCCCTCGTCGAAACGTCCATCGTAAGAAATAACCCGTGTCACCTAAACTTCAACTCGAATGTGACTTACTAGTACAAATCAAATATAACATAAGTACCTCATCTTCGAGGCAATGTCACGCTGGTATTTTGATTTTCTGATCGACAGGGCCGGCAAACAGGAAGTGATCGCTATATGTTTGCCTCATACACGTGACCGCTGAACAGCCGCTGAGTGAAAACAATGAGGCGCGGGGAGAGGTGGGTGGCGGTTTTATTCGAATACATGCTAAAAAAGCTTTGGACTCTCAGTGCAAACAGAGAAAGCACGCTTCGTCGTAAAGACAACTTTTATTTCATTCTCATAACTTTTTCCTTCAAAACAAGACGGGCACTAATTAATAGAGTTGTTGAAATATTTTTATCCGGGGTGCCCATATGACCTTTTTGTTTGTCATTAGTAGTATAAAACAAGGTGACTTTTTCTTCCAGAACCCTTAAGTTATGCACCCGCCGGCGAGTCAAAACAGTAAGGCTCAGTGGCGATGGGAGGGGCGTGGCGAATAAGGGTATGTAAGGGAGGAATTATTGAACATCTGCCTCCCCCAGACATCCCATGTGTTCTACAATGGCATATTTATCTGGCCTTTCTTTTATTATTACCTGGATTTGGACAACCTTACAAAATCAAGAATTGGTATCAACAAGACACGGCCTTAAGAATAATTAATTAATAACAGGGCTTCGCTGTTTTCGTCAATTTTTGTTGGTAGATATTGCATTCAAACAAGGAGTAGATACTTAGTCAGATTGTTTTTGGCGGATGTGATAAATATCTTATGAAATGGAGCAATTAATTAAAAATGGAAGATAAGATCAAGCCTTTTACTATCTAACACGCAGCTTGGATAATTTACACTCATATAGTTTTCGTAAGTACTCTGAATGAGTCAAAATGAAAATGGCCATGCATAGTTAAGGTCTCATAATGTTCAGTACTGTAGAAAAACAAAAGAGGAAATAAAAATAAAATAACCCTAAAGTTGATGCTTGAGTGTTGACAGCTTCCTATCGACCTCACTGATTGCTTTTTTTATGCTTCCTATTAAAATTACGTTATTTCTGAAAACCGCAAAGTCCTTGTGGTTCTTTCTACCACTTGTTTTTCTTTGTCTTTTTCCGTCAGGGCAAAAGCTGTTTGACCGTATCTTTCACTGCTTTTCTGAAACTTCTGATTTTCCAAAAATAAAGACCCGGATTTAAGGTCGAGTTTAAGTACACAAGAGCCGCTGAAAATCCCCACAGAGCATGAAGAAATGTAGATGATCCATTTACTGTAACTATAGCTATAACTATACTATAAGGCAAATAGCAGACGACTGGCGTCAACTGAACCCACAAAGCGGTAAACACTGTTTTTCTGTATTGTGCAATGTTTGTTAGAATTTTCCCTGCTTTGGATTTTTCCTTGTAATTCACATGCAGTCTTTGGCGCAGCACCAAGTATATTTTTGAGTAGCAAACCGCTGATATTAAGAGACACACTAAAATTATTCCGTGGCGAAAGATGAACGGGATCTTATACTTCCAAACGGAAAACGAGGCAAACACGATGCTGGAGATCGAAAACGAAATTACAAGGGCTCGTATTCGCCCTGCAGTTACAATGTGTCTGTATCTTACTCCTGATAAAAGAGCAGGAAGTCTGTCGATGCTGATGGCCGCCGAAGTCAAGAGAGACACCGTGCAAAGGATTGTAAAAGAGACAGTGGAAATAGCAGCAGATTAAAAACAAACTCCCAGCCAATGCTTGCGATCTCTTTCCATTCGCAGTGTCATTGCGTAGACAGCAGCGCTTGGTTCCGAAATCAATCCATTACCAGGAGGTCAGTTGTAGCAAGCGTGCAGTACAGGAGTTTCGATAGGGGATGAAGAGAAGACTCCTTTCTTGAAGCAACCAGTATAAGTGTATTTCCTAGGAATGTGGTTACCGAGAGGAAGTAGTGGATAACCGAGAGAATAAGCAGGTGGTTCCCCAATGATTGCTCAGTGCAATACAGATTTTGAATGGACCCATTTTCTTCCTTAGTGAGGTTACTCATTTCATTGATCACTGCTTGCGTGCAAATGTTCGTTTTGCAAGGTATGCCCGTCCGCCAAAAAATCTGAAATCCAAAAATTATTCCAGAAACTTAAACATCTCAAACCCACAAAGGTACGAAATATCTAATGCATATTTCAGCAAGATGCACATTAAAGCTGAATCATAGTATACACGACGCCATAGATATCGTGTTTAAATAAAGGTGTTTCTCACTCACTCACTCACTCACTCACAGTTTAATGTATGATAGCTGCACAATATTAAGAGTATAATAAGATCAATTCCCAAACGAAAAATTGCAACATTCACGATGACAAAATCACTCTAGTATAAATGGTAAATAATAATAATACTTCATCATTAGAAAAGTGATAGGGGGGGGGGGGTTGAGGTGGGGAAAAAAAAAAAAAACAATACCTAACTAATTCAAGAAAAGGTGACTGGAAAAAAAACATTGTGCAAAGAGGAAGTGGAGACAAAATTCCTGTAGAGTGAATTGCACTGTCTGGCTTAGAAACTGTACCTGCCTGAAGGACACCTTAACAGATACTTTTTTCAATCTATTTCAGGTTTTTGGCAAAGTAAACGACCCACTATCATTCAAGTCCAATCAACACATTACATTTATCGGCAGGAAATCATGGAAAATTGTATCAAAACTGTTTCGGTTTTGCAAACATTTCTAGGGGATAAGCCCCCAGACCCCCTAGTTGAAAAGGCTCTTTGGCCCCATGTTGCTACTGGAAGCCGGGGTCACTGGCAAAAACTTGGCTTAAAACTTGATCCACTACATGCCAAGAATGAATTTTGTTGCAAGGGTAATGAATCAATAAAATTGACATTTCCCTAAACATCAACCAAAAAAGTAACACAGCCCCATTTTAGGCAATAGCACTTGGATTTGTCTGACGCTTGGTTATATTTCCCCTAGGTAGATTTTTGAAAGTTGAAAGTGTAAAAGCTGAAAACAATATTTGTTTGAGCTGGAAGCCTGCCCAATTCGCCCACAACCCTTGTAAAAAACAAAATTGGTACAGGGGAGCCCCCCCCCCCCCCCCCCTCACACCCCCCCCCCCAAAAACTCCCAACAAAACAAACACCACACAACCCACAAACCCCCCCACCCCCACCACCCCACCCCCCCCCCAC
>Ga0126343_10001736_pt1 | contig 10580 bp, 8 predicted proteins | sample Cyp2metagenome_FD_92531 | JGI IMG/M metagenome (GOLD analysis project Ga0126343, IMG submission 92531) | Coral microbial communities from Lord Howe Island, Old Settlement Bay, Australia - Cyphastrea 2 metagenome | ecosystem: Host-associated > Invertebrates > Cnidaria > Coral ... | reverse complement strand
TCCCCTACTTTCCCCTACCTTCCCCTGCCTTCCCCTACCTTCCCCTGCCTTCCCCTACCTTCCCCTGACTTCCCCTACCTTCCCCTGCCTTCCCCTACCTTCCCCTACCTTCCCCTGCCTCCCCCTGCCTTCCCCTACCTTCCCCTGTCTTCCCCTACCTTCCCCTGCCTTCCCCCACTGAAACCTCTACCAAGAGGAGTAAAGAAATCACTAAACTGTCAACCATGAGGCATTGGAAAAACAGCCAATAGCATCAAACATTGTAAAACAACATCAGATTCAGTTCCTGAGTGGCTCAGTATATATGACGAAGAAAGGGACGAATACAGAGAAGAGAGCTAAGTAATCCAGCCCGCAGCTTCAGTAACCGCATCCCATAAGCTTCACATTTTCACTGTTTGTTTTAAATGAGATTTTACTGTCACGCCTGTAAAATATAGTTAATGGAGCGTGCGTACGCTCTCAATGAACTGTTCATGGCGGTATTGCTTTCTAGTTTTCCAGTTGTATTCCAAAGGTCAATAAACTGTGAGCTTCATTGTAGCTAAACCTAAAACATTGTAGTTTTGTTACCTTCAGAATGTTATAACAAACCATAGCATTGGTTCAAAGTGCTAAAGCACTATTCATGTTTATGTTGTTAGCGCCATGGACAATTAATGGAAGATGGCGCTATTAAATGCATATTTATTCTATTGTCATTCATGTTCATGCCGCGGAAATCCAGAATGCGCGGGTTACGTACCTCTTTTTCTGGATTGTTAGATGAGTAATAAAAGGATGAATTACCACGTGCAATATCTCCTTATTTAAAGATCTGTGTTCAGCCGCTCATTGCCTCGGCCACTATCTTTTCCCATAACTCAACCACGCCGTACAATGAGCTGCATAATTAATGTATGAAAATGGTTTACTTTTTTTTTTTGCGACAGACGTTCGCGCCCATTATTACATTATTACATTTTTACTGCTCATCGTTACTGCGCAAGCAGATTCACATGCTACGTCATCCATCGAGCGCGCGCTAAGCAGTAAAATAAACTATGATAGGGAAGATGGCCATTGCTATAGCTTTGCGTGGATTTAACGATCTTGGACATTCGGTGACCCCTAAATTTCTTTCCAGAAACAGATTTTCTTTACAATGCTCTACACATTGTCCAAAACGGAACAAAAACTGAACTTGAAAAGTTAAAAAATTTCAAAAGTTCTGTCCACGGAACATCGAATCCTGCCATCCTTCGGTTTCAAGGTGCGTGAAACTATGGTCGCTAAATTCGAACTTGTTCTTTAACAAACCTCACCAGTTGACTTAATTCACTTAACAGGTCCACTTAAATAAAATTTGGCAGAGAACGTCTGACTTCAAAGATCTAATTGCAATATTTTTAAGGGCTTAGGTACACAGTGGCCTTATTAGCTAACGAAGCCCGATTTTTCAAGTTTTCTTTAGGGTATTTTCGGGGAATGTTCTTTCCAAAACGAAGTCGGTAGCCCCCCATTTTTTTTTACCTTTTTGGCAAAAGGAGATTATTACTTTTCTGCATGGCAAGTTTAAAAAAAGTCTCTGCGTGGGAACTTTTGGACGCAAACGTCCTTAAGGGGACTTCAGTCAGTCTTATTGTTTGGTATTCTCAATGTACCGAAACGATCGATTGCATCCCAATTTCCTGGCAGGGCAGGAAGGTCTATTGCTTTCATTGTTCTAGATTGACGCTCATTAGTATACTATACCGAATAAGCATGAAGGAAGACACTTCATTTGTATGCAGGAAGGCACTTTATTAGTATGTAAGAAGGCAGGGGAAGCCAGGAGAAGGCAGTGACGAGGCTTATCTTTGCTTACATGTAGCTGTAGACCCTATTCATAAATGGCTGCTTCGTTTCAAAGTAAAAGTTCTTTTGAATGATCAACTCAAAAACGAGGTTAGTTGGGCTAATTTTAATACTTATGATATCTAAGAATTTTTAATCGGCAGCCATTTATGAATAGGGTCTATTTCTACTACTCTCGACGCTAATTATATAGAGGATAATTCTAAAAAAGGACCGTCCCAGGGTGGGCTTGAACCACCAACCTTTCGGTTAACAGCCGAACGCGCTAACCGATTGCGCCACGGAGACGAATTTCAGTAGAGTAGTGGTCGGTGATATGTAGATATTGTTTGAACAAATGGTCTGTTACCTAATTAAAGGACTTCAAGGAAGGCATGACGAGGCGCGATGTTACGACATCAAGTACCTGCGCAGTAAGGATGCGCAGTAAAAATGAGCGCGAACATCCTGAAAGGAGCTCAGTCACGGAGTTTTTTGTGTTGTACAAAATTACCTTTACATGGAAGTTTACTAAGACAATCTAAGACAGAAACATGAAGTAGATAATAACACTAATAATAAAACAGAAAGGAACAAGGTTAAGGATGAAGGAGGAGTAACACGGATTACAAACAACGAACTTGAAAAATTCAGGAGAAATTTTTCAAGATCGGCTAACTGTGACGTATCGCCTTTAAATCAGATATGCCAAAAAAAATCTACTTATAAAGAAGGTCTTACATGTCGGTTGCGCTTTTTCATGACAATCAGCGATACGGTCGTTTTATATTTGCTTCTAACCCATGGGCTCCTGCCGATCCCTGACCAACTGGCCCAAGTTGTTCGAAGGCTGGATAACGCTATCCACTGGATAAATTGCTGTCCAGTGGATAAGTGTCGGCAAAATAAAAAAAAAAACAGCAGAAGATAAATGAATGGTAAAAAAAAAACAATAAGAATATTGCCGGCCGGGTTCGAACCGGTGACCTACCGCGCGTGAGGCGGACGTGATAACCACTACACTACGGAAACTACGAAATCACTTTATAGAAATTTTCGGTGAATCAGGTAGAGTTCCGCGAAAGAGAAAAAACACTGTTTACCGTTTTCAAATATCTGCATCAGTTCCAAGAATATTTGAGTTTGAAAATGGTAAAATATGAAAAAAGGTCGGACTTATGACGTCGGCTGTTAATATCAAAGATATCTGGAACCCAGTATGTTCCCATGGTGACAGAGATATTAAGTTCATGATTGTAGATCGAGAAGCACCAAACTTAACCTGCCTATTTTTCTCTCGCTAGCTCTCTCTTTGTCGCTCGTCCCGAACTACTGAGAACTTGAAACAGGCTAGACAAGAAGCGGTGCTTTCTTTATAATTGTCTTGCACCCAGCAACTGAAACATGGGTAAACGTCACCAAACCGCTAGCGGAAACACCTGTTAAGCATCGTGTTTCCGCAACGGTTTCACATATTTCTACCACCTTTCCGTTTACAGATTCTTGATATTTCGTCCTGTACAGCGTTGAAAGTTACTCAATGTGTTAAATTCTCTCAGAAAATCTTTTCCCTGGCGGCGAAGGTGTTTCGCTTTTTTTCAAAATTCACTCTTATCCTCAGTGGGAGGGGGTGTCTCTGGCGGCGAAGCTGTTTCACTTTTGCGTCGAGCGTTTCTTGTGACTTTGTGAACTCACGACCGGTTATGATGCTCACTAGATAGTTCTTGTGACGAAGATAGCGATCTAGGGCTGCCTGCATTACTTTCAACGAGTCGGGCTCGTAGTCTGTACCATCTTTCTTCCTTATTTCAACGTAAAACTTGTTTAAGAGACCACCAAGAGCTCGTGGACAATATGTCTCCATGTTTACATTTATGTTTCTGACTTTACACCATTCTGCCCATGTCGTCATACATGTTTTGGTTGCTCGAGCGGTGTTTTTGGAGGCTGCGGTTTCATTTATTTCTGTAATTTCTTCGTCCGATACAAGGGGAAAACGAGCTTGGTCTGCTGCCATTGTGCCTGTGTTTTGCTGAACAAGATGAGGATTTTCCCTGGAGGAAAAACTCAGTGTGCAGTGATATTTCAGTCGAGTGGATATTTGCCTCCGTTTGCAGTTGTTGCAAAGCGACAAACGATGCTGTGGAGGACTGAACTTCATCTGAACATGTCAACATGTCCACGAAGGAACTCGTCTGAACTGTTGGAATAAACATTTGTGCCATAGGATTAAAGAAATCACTGCTCTCTTCTAAAATAAAGTCATTGACGGAATAAGCCCCAATTTAGGAGTTTGTACACTGTTTCTATGGTGATTGAAACCAATGTTGTGATTGGTTAATTTAAAGTACATCTTTAAATGTGATTGGTTGATTTAAACTGCAACTTTGAGTGTGATTGGCTTATAGAACTGTCCGATAACAAACTGTCCGATGACAAACTGTCCGATAACAACTTGGCAGGTCAATTAGTGGGAAATAGCAGTTTTTTAAACCAATCACAATTGGGGAATTTGTAATTTTTATGATTAATTAAAAAATTGATGAAAGCTGTTAATCCGATAGATCGATCAGAATTTATCAGTTTCCAAGGTCATAATCAGCTAATAGTCCCCTTTTGTTCATCTGAAAGTTGTAACCCACTGAAAACAGGTTGTTAATCACTCTTGTTTTTTTTGTTTTTTTTGCAGGGAATGTCACTGGAAGGAACATATCATAATGCACAAATTCCCTTTCAGAATGCCACACAGGATTCTGATTAACATTTTCCTTTTAAAGGCTAATGCCTCCCCTTCCTCTTGCCCCCTCCCCTCCTGGATGATAAGCTGGCATGGACTTTTTAACTCCCCTTTGTTTGGATTTTTAAAAATTACTTTATCGGCTGTCAGAGACATGCATATGACAGCTACGTATTTTTTCCATATGTTCAATCATGCTGTCAAATTTACAAGTTCCTGCTTCATTTTGCACCCCCTTAAGTACTTTTCCACACCTCTTATTAAATTCCTATTGATTATGACAGCCCAAGATATTTCCTTTGAAGAGTCATACAGAGTCATTCAAAAGCTTACCACAGCTTGATTACCAGTATAAATCAATTGACAATTTTAATTTGAAATTAGTTTGAGATCCAAAATTTACACTCAGAATGAGAGCATATCTGCTAAGCACAGTGAAAGAGAATAAAGCTTATGGTCCTGTGGAGTCAGAGGGAGAAATTTATTCAGTCAATCAATCACTCCTTCATTTGGTAATGCAGGTTTTATGAAAGTAAACTTCATTCATTGTCCACTCCATGGACATTATCCATTGCAAGGAGATAGGAACAGATACTGTCCAAGGACAAATATGAAGCAAAAATACTTGATGGATTGAAACTATGGCAAATGTATTCATGATCATTGTTGAAACTATAGGCTGTGAGGAGCAGGAGATGATTATAAAAGAAGAAAAAAGAAAAAGAGCTAATAGGCATACAACTTGCTTAAATTAAAATATTTAATCAATAAGAATGATTGTCTTTACAGCATTTCAGCACTCTAACACATTTCTTAGCATTTGCTGTCATTTAATTTGAGTGCTATGCTGTAACATCTATTTGGTGACATTTAGTGGACAGTTGTTTTTTAGTTAATGTATGATGACAACTCAGTACAGGGATGAAAAGACTGTAATGCAGCATCTCTTTTTCGTCAATTATGGAACAAAACCGCTTCAGAGCTCTCATGTCTCAGACTTCGTTTTCTGGACTGTATTGCTTCACTTTTGTGCCGAAATTAAATCTTGACTGTCACTGTTGCCTTCGCGTTCAGCTATACGGTTATCATCCTGGTTACTTATCTCGCTCGCACTCGACGGTGTTTCCACCGCTGGAGCTGGTTCACCATCGTTCGTCGTGCTTTTGAAAATTTCTAATTCAAGGCTGAAACAGGGTTTCTCAAAGTCAGCAATCCATTCTGGAGCTTTACGAAGAAATTTTCCAAAGATTTCGTCCTCGTCCGCCATCTTAATTTCAAGTTCAAAGGGACACAATTACGGGATCATTCGGGACAATGCCCGGTCCAATATTAGCATTAGACCGGCAATAGAGCATTTTGATTGGTTGATTTTAGTTATTGGCCTTCTGCTGACTGCCTGAGTCGTGTAATTATTATATACCACACGTCTCATATAGTCTCCTGCCGATTTACAATGGCTGTTATTGGAGTTGAGCATGCGGTCAAATATTCTTTTGTTTTAAAAGGCATGCAAACGAGGCGAAAGGGTCAATACAATGCCGAATTGACCCTTTCGCCTCGTTTGTATGTCAAACTGCTGATAACTCCAATAACAGCTATTCTTCTATTGAGTGAGATCGGACGTTAGCTTGTATATTTTATTGGTCACTCCCTATTTGGGCTTTTCAGGACCACAATAAGCAAACAATGATAAAGAAATATTCAAATGAACATAACTAGGTTAAGAACTGGCAGGAGGCAGACCAGCAGGCTATTTACAAGCGCAGCCGAGAAGTTGAACTCGGGGCTACCGAGAACAACATCAGCTAGTGGTCAGAACGGAATTTGAACCCAAGCCCTACGGATTTCAAATCCGGCGCTTTAACCACTCGGCCACGCTGCAGCATAACTCCTTGAGCCAGAGGGCATTCTCTCAGTCAAGTTTTCCTTTTTCATGAACATTGCCTCAATCATGATTTTTGCTGGCTACAGTCCTGAGACACCGTCAAACAGTTCATAAAGAATCTGCGTACAATCAAAAAAGGCTCTAGAATTCAAATAAATACATGGAAAAAAATGTGTCCGGCCGGGCGCTCCAACCGGCGACCATCGCCATGAGAGGCGGACTTGATAACCACTACCCTACGAAAACGACCATGAACTAGCCATAGTCATTCAAAGAGCCATTCGCAAATTACATTCTAGATGCTTCTTGAACTTTTCAGCTAAACACTACTTAGACCTTACGGTAGAGCTTCAATGAACAATATCAAAAAAATTATGTGCGATCTCTGTAAGGCACCGATGGGATTTGAACCCATGACCTCGTGTTTACTAGACAGGCGCTCTAACCAACTGAGCTACGGCGCCCTACATTTGGTAAAGGCGTATTTTTTATATTTTTTTAAAAAAGTAGCAGTAAAGGAAATAGTTCAGAAAAACAGCGTTCATGCATGTAGTGCTAAGTTGCAGGTCATATGTCCACTTTCACTCCCGGTAATTTCCTGAAGAGACGTAGCGTTGTTTTCATTTTTGCTGACATTTGACCAAACGATGGCAACTTTTTCTGTTGATGAAAAAATCTTGATTAAGCAATTCATTGTCACGTCTGTCAATTAAAACGTCCGTGATTTTTTTTTTTCTACTTGTACCCTGTACCGAGAAAGCAACACGTTTATTCGCGCTCTTAGAATAAATAATTTCTGACGATTGAGGGACGAAGGAGACCTAAACTATTATTATGACGACAGGATAGAGAACTCGAGGAGTGTCATGGCACGCTGAGGGACTATTTAGTCTTAATCCTTTCTTTAGAAATTTAGTCGATGTGATCGTCCACTTTTTTTAATTAAGCCCCTGCGTTAGCAGATTGTATGAATAATTGTAAAATGATCCACCTTATTGAGTTGTTACTCTTTCCTCAAGACCTTGTTGTACTGTTTTAGATAGGGGAATAACTTTCCACATATTTTTTGACCATCAATCGCTGTAATAGGTAATAACTGAAATAAACGAAAGAAAGCGTCACGCTCGATTTCGCCAACTTCGCTACTCGAAGAATACTACTAATTGTTATTTTACAGCTGGCGTTACTGTAATAACAGCTATCATTTATAAAAAAAAGTAATTATCTAACAAATAAAGAAGGCTTCTTCATTTGTTTTATGATAAAGAATCCGATAATTTCCCAAGCATTCGGCTGAATTTTCAAGCCAAACTCCATTTTCCAAACGAGTGAAGGTGGCGTCAGCCGTGCACTGTTCCCTGATAAAGCACGCTAAAATAAGCCAATAACAGTCCTTGTTAAAATTGTTCAAATAATTTGATAGGCTAACGAAGCGACAGCTCTCAATCACAAACGGGACTGCAGCTAAGCTTTCCGTTTCAAGCAGTTTGAGTAGTTTTCGAGAGAAGAACGATGCCGATGCCTTTTTGTTCGTTTATTTTATATACGGATCAAACGGTAGGTAAACGTTTATAGTCCAGCGGAATCCGGCCGTATTGTGGCCCATGAAAACGTGCAGTTTTTCAGTGGAAAATGAGAAACGAGGAGCTCAAAGCTTGCAGGTGAAAATACGAAATGCCGGGTTAAATTTGAAAGGAGCTACAGTTATTTACTGCTTGTAGCCGCTTGCAGCAAGATTACCCGAACTAGCATAGAAAGACTAAATTGCTTCCACTGGTTATACTCCGAGTACAAAAGAGAATATTAGAGCAAGCTTCGCACAATGAATGTTGTGGTTTCTCACGGTTGATGATGTACAGCAATGTGGCTCGTTTGTGTTCAGCCGGTCTCGTTTTAAGGTTTCTGTCAGTCTCACTAATGTAGGAAACCTGGCAGTCGGACCATCAGTTGATCTTGTAAACTGCTCCCTGCCCGTTGTTAGGTTCGTCGCTGTCTTTCACATTGGCCAATAAGTATCGTGACCTACTAGTTGTAGGTTTGTGGCTACACGAATGTTGTAGGGCTGTAGGATCCGTTCGATGGTCTCAGAAGTGCCCTTAATGTAAGGTATAGTCACTGTAGTAACAAGTGTTGGATTCCTGTTAGTACCGTCAGCTTCAGTAGGTCGGTAAATGTTTCGACTAATTAAGTCAGCGTTATAGCTGTTTTTGTGAAAAACCTGAAAAACACGTTCCAGGTATCTTTTTTCGTCACGTAAGCTGTTCGGTGTTTCACAAACTAGTTGCGCTCGTCTCGTCAAAGTCTTTATAGTCGTGAGTTTGTGTGAAGTCGGGTTGTAGGATGATTCTTCAAGTAATCGGTCGGTATGCGTCGGTTTTCTGTACACTGTCGTTAGCAGTTTCGTTGCTGTCGTGGCTTACCAAACAGGCTAGAAAAGGAAGTTTTCCAATTTCTTCGCTTTCTTTAACAAACTGGATGTCGGCGTTCTGTTCATTTAGTTGGCCGTGAAAATCGTCACCTCCGTCTTCGTGAACAGCGGTGAAGGTCTTGTCAACGTAGCATAACCAAAGCGGTATTATTTATTGGCCAGCAAAGTAACATTGTACCTTTGTCCTTCCATCAGAAAACTGTGATTTTGTGAGCCATCCAGGCAGGCCTGGATTTATTTAACGCTAAGAAATATTTATGACAGATAAGAATTTAAAAGTCAATGAACATTAAGGTAATTCCCTTGAAATTGTTCTACTTTCAAACCTTTTTTTAAACTTGGCGTAATCAACATTCATGATATGACCATTAAAAAATGCAATAAGAAATGGGGTCACCGCGCTTGTTTACGCGTCAGCAGGCTTTTAAAATGGGGTATTTTTACTGATTGCGCGTTCGAAATTCGAATTATCTTCATGCAGTATTTAGTCTCGGTTACTTGGGGGACGCAAAGTTTTATCTTGAAAGCAAAGCTTCATTTATTGACATAAGCAGTGTTGCTTCATTTAAGCTGTGTTTGATTGCTTGGTTGCGGGAATATTGCACTTTTTCGAACAGTTTGGTGGTCAGCTTGAAGTCCTCGCCCTGGCCAAAATACACCCAGTTGGGAACTATTTTCCAAAAAAAAAATGTGTTCCACCATCAAACTTTTTTCTTCTTCAAATATGTTCTTTATGACACTGTTCCTAGCAAATATCTGAAAAAAATTGGGGATCACCGTGCTCGTTAAAGAGAAAAGGAGAATTTATCTCGCTATTGAGCTGATTTTGAGTGAAATCTCTTACGTTTTGTGCATGTGCGCGAAAATCGTGCGCAGAAGGGATGCGCAATGTAATACATATATCTTATTAGAGGTTTTGTTGTGTAGTATCGCTGAGTATTTTTACGAGTTGTGCCGTACTTTGACGAGCCCGTAGGGCGAGTCAAAATACAAACAACGAGTAAAAATTCTCAGCGATACTACACAACAATACCTCTAATAAGAGATTTATTATCCAACGCGCCAAATTTTATCACGGTCCGTGCGGGAAAATTTCGCGGATATGCGTGACAGAAGCATGCGAAGCGGAACGGAATTGGCGCGGGAAATCCAGCTAACTGATTGGTCAACAGCAGGAAACTTGTCTAACCGGTCCTCTGGAGTACAAATACCGCGTGATATTTGTACTCGTTTTGGGCGTTATTTGTACTCTACAAAGTGCAGTTGGATAATAATAGGGAATTACCTTAACTGTTTTATTTAATATAGTAAATGGAGTTTCTATGACAGTTGGAACACATGTCATGATGCTATTTGAATACGTATGTTACATTTTATGCGGCAAACAGAGAGAATAGATCCTTTGCAGCACATGATTTTTTTGGGATTTTTTTGCTGACTTAAAAGCTCGATAAAGTTTCTTAGTAAATTCTAAGCTCCGACTATTGCATTTCTAGCTTTTTGATTGGCTAAAAAACTCCGGCTATGAGCCAAGGGTCGGAGTTTTACGTCATATGGAAAATAGTGCGCCAAGTTTAAAAATTTTCCGCTTAGTAAAATTGTGGAAATAAAAATCGGCGGCAAAACCCGGTTTGAGAATTTACTAAAACAATTATTCCATTCGCCCTTGTTGGATATGAAGTGATTATAACCAACTCGCGCTATGCGCTCGTTGG
>Ga0126343_10001735_pt1 | contig 10587 bp, 10 predicted proteins | sample Cyp2metagenome_FD_92531 | JGI IMG/M metagenome (GOLD analysis project Ga0126343, IMG submission 92531) | Coral microbial communities from Lord Howe Island, Old Settlement Bay, Australia - Cyphastrea 2 metagenome | ecosystem: Host-associated > Invertebrates > Cnidaria > Coral ... | reverse complement strand
CCTCAAAGTTACAGTTTTGAAACAAGTTAGTAAAAACCTTCTTCCTGACAAATTTTCAGAAAATCGATTTTTTCTATCTTGCATAGGTATAGGTGACCGTTACAGCAAGTCACTCTTAAAGGGTCAATTTGCTCAATATGAACAAAAGTGGCTTACTTCTGTTTCTCAGGCTGGATGAAGTTGAGACAATGGAACAACTAAAAGATGTGTACAGCCATTTTATGTTGTACTACAAAAATGACATCCCTGCCATGTGGGAAGCCAAGAGGAAAAAGAGTCAATCAGCAGAGGGTGAGGAGGCTGATGGTGAAGCAAAAATCACACCACAAAAACAGAAAATGCCAGCAAAGCGGGATCTTTACACTATATGTCGACAAGCAGGTAAGAGACTTCTTCAGAGGCTTGTGCTGTTTTCATTGGTTGGTTTGCACTGCGTCAGCAAGTACTATACACTATGTGAATGAACTCTTGTGACAAAACTTGTTTTGTCTCGCTTAAAGGTGTTAGTGGTTTGGCCAGAAAGTTTGGCTTAACTCCGGATCAGTTTGGAGAGAACTTGCGTGACAACTACCAGAGGCATGAGACTCAACAGCATCCTCTTGAACCAGAAGACACTGCTGAGAATTACCTTAGCAGGTCAGTCAAGTTTGAGCTTGATATGCATAATATTGAGCTCAAAAAAGTGTGCAACTATGCAAGAAAACATATCAGTCACTGCAGTTGAGCTTCGATTGTTTGATTGTAAGAAACACAATTTTTTGAGAAATGGGAAGATTTTAGGTTCAAATTAATTTAATTGCTAGAGCTCACGTGGCTGCATGTCTAATAAACAGCATCGTTTACACATTACCATTACACGGTGGTTGTTCTATTGTAAAAACAAAACGTGCTGTCAGCTTTTCCTGCTGCTCTATTTTAAGAGGAGACAGAAGGTGTGCTCACTAAGTAAGGTTGTGTTTCCACTGCAGCACCTTCTCAACTGTTGATCAAGTTCTAGAGGCAGCAAGGCATATGGTGGCCATGCAGATAGCGAGGGATCCTTTAGTCCGACAGTGTGTGAGGCAGACATTCTATGAGAGAGCTAAACTCAAGATAAAACCCACCAAGAGAGGGAAGAAGGTAATTCTGCCATTTTCATAGTCAGTGAGTTCAAACATTCAAAGCTATTTTGTGGATAGAATTATATTTGAGTTTTCTATCTACATGTAGCCGACTTGACGTTGGCTTGTAGAAGCACAGATAAGTACGCTAAGACTCTGAGGCATACAAAGGTATTCCTGGTCATGCAATGTTGTTTCTTTCTAATGGAAAGGATAACCTTTTTATTAATCAATACCTGTACTTTTATGATGGGCTTTGTAAACCATCAATGCAATGTCGCACAAGACAGCTCTGTTTGCTTAAGGTTATTCCCCAGTATTGCATTGCGCATCCCTACTGTGCATAATTGTACGCATGATTAGCGCGCACGCATTAAAAAATGGCGGCTTTTTCTTTGCGGCTGGACTTCGCTAAAGAGGTATATCATCATTTTCTCGAAAACGAGCGTGGTGACCTGTCATTTTTTTCTTTTTATTAATCAATACCTGTACTTTTATGATGGGCTTTGTAAACCATCAATGCAATGTCGCACAAGACAGCTCTGTTTGCTTAAGGTTATTCTCCAGTATTGCATTGCGCATCCCTACTGTGCATAATTGTACGCATGATTAGCGCACACGCATTAAAAAATGGCAGCTTTTTCTTTGCGGCTGGACTTCGCTAAAGAGGTATATCATCATTTTCTTGAAAACGAGCGTGGTGACCTATCATTTTTTCTGTTGTGTTGAATTGAGTTGTAAATTTTTCTATGTAAAATAAATATGGGCCAATTCTCAGTGTTGAGCAAGAAGCAATCGTCGGAAACATGTATTTAGCAAGCAATCATGGTGCTATTTATAAGGATTTATATGGTATAAACAAGGTGCTGTCGCTCCTAAATGAACGTGGGAATCCCCATTTTTATTTCCAAAGTTCCTATAATACAAACAATCTATAGGCAAAGTTTGACAAAAATCTCAGTGCAGGTTCTATTTCAGTGGAATGACCTTAAGACCTTAAAACCACCCTGCTGTTGTCTTGAAGGAAATTGATGAGTCCCACTCCTGCAGTACATTCAAGTACATTAAACACAAACCAGTCAATGACCTTAAAGGAGACCAGTTTCTGCGCATGTGTAAAGCTGAGGAGGATGGATTGCTCACCATAAGCCTTGGAATTGACCTGGAGAAGAGTGCAGATACCAGACTTCCATTTACTACTTATTTTGACGAAGTCAAGCAGTTATATTACAGGGTAAGTGAGCTCTTGGCAGCCGTGTAGCCCAATTAAAAGTTACAGCTCACAGTTTTTCAAATTAGTTTATTTTGCTACTACTCTTTAATGTGTTTTAGTATCTTAACTGATTCACTTTCAGCGTGAAAATAAACTGTAACCGTACCAAGGAATAATGTAGCTGAAATGTGCAGCATGTCACTTATTACTAGCATGCCACAAAAACAAATTTGAGTTCAGAACAGGATTTGGCTCGCGCTTCGCGCTTATCTTTCTCCTTTCCTTCCCCTCTGGATGCCTGTCATGCAGGCTACATCTTCCTGTATACATGACACACATTATTACAATGAAATCAAATATGCTGTGATTTTCCAAGGTAAAGCGACAAAACTTACTTGTGGTGGGTGACATATTAAGTGCATTTGATATTGTCTCTCCATAGGATGAATTTAGTCACCTTGTGCAAGAATGGAACTCACAGAGAATAAACGCTTTGTCACGTGCCTTCAACCAGATGTTGTATCCACTTCTTGAAAAAGAACTTAAACTCAAACTCTTACAGGAAGCCAAGAATTTTGTTGTGAAGGTGAGGCTATACAGTGTAGATCACAGACACTGGCATCCATCAAGTAAAACTGATTTTAACTTAACCACTCTATTACCAACAGTTTGAAATGTACCAAGTGTAGATCTAGTGATTGGTTGTGAGGAATGAATCAAAATTTAAGTCGTGGAAAATCTGGTTCTGGTTTGCCTGTCTTTGGGACACGAATCAGTGTTAGACGAGACGGACGCAACACCGTAGTTTTCTTTTCAAACAAATGTTGTTTTTTTTTTTTTAATGAATGTGAAGTTCCTATTTCCTAACTAGGTTCTTTTACTCCTTTTTTTGTATGTATCATAACAACAGTCGTGCTGCCGCCGATTGAGATCATGGATTGAAGTTGCTCCATACCAACCTGAACAGCATGTAGATGATCAAGACTATGATGATAACACTAACTCTGAAGGGCTCCGTGTACTGGCGTGTTCCATCTCAGCCAGTCCAGACACGCCCGCCTTCCTGGCCATGCTGGATGGAGGAGGACAAGTCAGTGACTACCTCCGGCTGAAGTATCTACTTAACAGAAGGAATGCAACAAGAGCGAAAGAACGAGAAGACAAGGTTAGACACTGGCTTGATCTTCTTCATGGTTGTTACATCTTTAGTTTGTCAAGGCCGGGACGCAGTCACCATTTTTGGCATGATTTTAGTGATCTCTGAAACATATGTCGATCATTGAAAACTGAACAATAATGATTCTATTTTTAGAGCAGTACTCAAAAAATGATTAAAACCCATTAGGAAGTGAGGATGGCTGTCGATGGCGAAGATGGAAACGGATTGCGTTATGGATTTTTTAAAAAACGTCAGGATGTCAGTTTTGATGTCAGTTTTCATGTTTGGCTTGAAAATCGTTTAAATTTTGCAAAAACGTTGCTGCAGTGTGGGCTTTCTTCAAGACATTGCTTTAATCATTTAGTTAGAGCTATTAAGTTCTTATTACATAAATTTTGGGACAATTTCGCTAATTTGTAACAGTTTTAACCAAGATATCGTGGCAGGGTGCCTTTAATTTGTCAAACATGATTTCCATGTTTGTTCCTGTTTGATTTTAAAAAAAATTTCTTCTTAACAGGAAAAAGACATGCAGACATTGAAGCAGTTTATACTTAAGAAGCGTCCTCAGGTGGTTGTCGTTTCTGCTGAATGTCGCGAGACAGTGGCTGTTGTGGATGACATAAAAATGTGCATAGCAGAGCTTGAGCAAGAAAATCAGATCCCAACCATCTCTGTAGAAGCACTGGATGGTGAAGTAGCTCGTCTGTTTATGTCGTCTCCTCGATCAGAGGTGCTTTTTATGAAACATTTTTGCTAAATTAAGCAGTCTTCAACTGAAAAACTCCCTATGCTGTACTCTGAAGTAGAGATGTGATAAAAGTAAATCTGAATCAAGTACCAGCCATATCAGATTTGCCTTTTACCCAGTCACCACTGAAACAGATGTTTCGATAGCCAAGCACCAAAGCTCTCAAACAGAGAGAACGATTTGCGGGTCACATTTGATGAAACACTTTCCCTCTTGTACATTATAATGGGCTAATAAGAACTACAACACTCATGTCAATGAGGAGGTTCATATCTCTGCTTAATTGTTTGTCCCACACGTTGCTGTTCAGTCCTAAATTTGAATTTCGTCCATGTTGTTGTTGTTATTCCAGAATGAGTTTCGTGAGTACCCCTCCCTGCTGCGTCATGCAGTGTCTCTAGGCCGCAGGATTCAGGATCCGCTCGCTGAGTTCGCTGCGCTGTGTGTTGAGGAAGATGAACTTCTGTGTTTACGACTGCATCCGTTCCAGGTATGTTCTTTAAGTGTAGAATACACGCAGTTTTTTATTTCGCTTTTTTGTACCACAGCTTTGAGTTTTCGGCTTCTGGCTGTGACCAGATGTAATCTGTGTACGCGTGTTCTGATACAAGTTTCTGGGAGGCCGCAATGAAATTTAAAAGACTTTCTTCACCTTTCAGGACCATGTATCCAAAGAGCATCTTGTCAAAAGCCTTCATCAGGAGTTCGTGACAGTAGTAAATGACGTTGGAGTTGACCCTAACCGCCTGTTGGAGCATCCCCACACCGTCGCGCTGTTGCAGTTCGTGTGTGGACTGGGACCCAGGAAGGCATCATCCTTATTGAAGGTACTTTTAGTAGAGATGTCAAGTTGTTTCCAACATACTAGAATTATTCCCTGCTTAATAAGGAGCAACTCCAAGACCTGCCCATATGGACTTACAGTATTTTACAGTTGATCCAATGCATCGTGCAGTTCATTTGCATGTTAGCCTGACGTGGGCAATATGTCACTAGGCGCATTCACAACCTTTTACCTTCTACAGTCTTTACAGAGCAGAATAAATAATTCATTTGTGAGAAGTCATGTGTCTGAAACAGGAATTATCCTTCATAACTGTAAACTTGTTGCCTTCAGAGTCTACGTCAGCAGTGTACCAGACTGGAGAACCGCTCCCAGCTTGTGACCGTCTGTGGCCTGGGTCCTCAGGCGTTTTTAAACTGCGCAGGCTTCATTAAGATTGACACAGCAGCCATCAGTGACACGACAACGAACTACATCGAGGTTCTCGACGGTTCACGAGTTCATCCGGAGACCTACGAGTGGGCGAAGAAAATGGCCGTCGACGCCCTCGAATACGATGAGGTAATGAAATTTATCAGTGAGAAATGCCTCTTACTTTAGGTTATCATCATTATTTTTGTTAATGGTTGCCAAGTCGGTTGGAAACGTTTCGTTTTAGTTATTTAGTTTTAGTGACTTAGTAAAATAGTAAACTGAATTCACTCATCGAGAGACAGAACTTAGTCATACTAGTAATGATATAAAAAATAGCAAGTTGTCGTTAATTGTTTTACTACATCCTCGTAGGCGACGATGGAATCGAACCCGTCGTCTGCTTTGGAAGAAATTCTGGAGGCTCCCGACAGGTTAAAAGACCTGGATTTAGACGCGTTTGCTGAAGAGCTGGAACGTCAAGGCTACGGAAACAAGCGCATCACGTTATACGACATCCGAGACGAGCTGTTTGGCCAGTACCGGGAACGCCGCACTCCGTTCCGTGCTCTGACGGTAGAGGAACTCTTCAGACTGCTGACGGGTGAGACTAATGAGTCTCTTTACGTGGGAAGGATGGTGATTTGTACTGTGACTGGGTTTGCTAACAGAAAGCCTCCTCGTGATATGATTGATCAGGCGCAACCTGTCAGAAATGACGAGACAGGCCAGTGGCAGTGTCCCTTCTGTTTACAGGATACCTTTCCTGATCTGAGCGAGGTAAGAGTTGAAGAATTAACGTTACTGTCAGTGGGGTTTTCAGCAACCTGAATTATTAGTTCGTACAGTGTGGTCGGGATTCCACTGTAGTTCTGAAATGAATTGTGTTGTTGGTGGCTGATGTTTCGTCAACCTGAGCGGAAGTCATCTTCAGAGTCAAGTGAATAGCCAATACCATCGTGGCTAAACTGACCAATCCATTCAACAGATCAGACATAACGCGATCGACTGACAAACTTTGAAGATGACCGCTGAGGTTGTCGAAACGTCAGTCACTAACAATAGTTCTTTCAAAACTACTCTCACCCGGACGATCACAACATACGAACTACTGATACTCCTTGGTTCAAACCATATACTAAATCTGAGGTTTGTTGAATTCTAATCAAATAACGGAGAACTTTACTCAATTTATTGTTAGTGTATCACTAAGCTTCACGTCGTTGTATTTTTCTTTTAGGTGTGGACACATCTTGATAACGGGAGCTGTTCTGGTCAGGCGGTGGGTGTTCGTACCAGACTAGAAAGCGGCCTGTCCGGGTTCATTCCGACCAAGATGATCAGTGACAAACATATCAGCAGTCCTCACGAGAGAGTCAAGGTAACTACACAAACACTCCTTCTGCATATTTTCACCGCAGTGTTCTTTATTTTTGTGATGTTTTCGTTTCAGGCTGGAATGACTCTTCACTGTCGCGTGACCCGAGTGAACATGGAGCGGTTTCAGTTGGACTTGACATGTCGTTCCTCGGATCTCGCTGATAAAGAAGGAAAGTTCAGGTACATCAAGTTATACACATGTTTAATACTTTATACAGATAATACGTGTGAAGCTGATCGTTATCTTCTCTGAATCGGTCACATAATTTATTAACGTGACAGAACGTGCGACAGTCATTCTACATACGAACATGTTCATTGTGTTACACTGGTTGCTAAAGGAAAAATCGCTGGCAAGTGAAGTTTATTTTTCTCACGAAACTGAGAGGGATGTCGGAATAGACCCGAAATTAGTCAGTTCTGAGAAAAACAGCAATTGTATCCCGTCTGATTTTCCTTTCCTAACTGTTGTTGCAGTCTTCCCAAAGACTTGTATTACGATGAAGATGCGGCAGACAATGACAAGAAAGACGAGGAAGCGGCGAAAAAGAAAGCTAACAGACCAAGTGAGTGGCGCCTGGATAAATAATCAAAGCAAATGAGCAGTTTGAACGAAAGGAATCAAAGATCTTGTTGGAACCTTGGTCGAGTTGTTTTGCTACGGCAAGGCTAGAAATCTGATTTTCGATCCCGAACGCTGGATTTATACCCATATCCCAGGAGTGTTTTTTCTTTGCCTTTCCTGATGGGTTTTCAAAGCGGGGGCGTTCAAAATGAGATGATTCAATACGAAACAAGAATAAACCCTCTGTGGCAATGCCACCGGATTTAGACCAGGTGAAAAGAAAACGCTACCTCTGCAAGACGAGTGAGAATTCGTTTAATAGTATTGTTTAGAAACCATTTGTTTTCCCTTTGGAAATACGTGAAGTGTATCAAAGAAGATAATGGAGTGGGTCTCATTTGAGGGTGGTGAAACCAGAACCAATGCAATTCAATGAACCGATCAAAACTCGAAGCGAGTACATGTGGCTGACTTAAAGTGCTGAAAAACGCGTGCGAACCAGTCACTATTGCTTTTGTTTTGAATTTTGATTGGATGAAAAAGTGGCGGGACTTTTTTAAAGATAATCTGAATGTCCTGTGACTTGTGTGGTAATTCCAAACAAGGCAAATGCGGATCACTTCCGGTACTCGGGTGAAATGGGGTCCCTATTGAGAATTAAATAATTCAGTAATTGCTAACTTGACAACTTCTTGTATTTCAGAATACGTGAAGCGTGTGATAGTGCATCCTGCCTTCAAGAACATCTCATTCAAGGACGCAGAGAGGCTCTTGGCTGAAATGGACCAGGGAGAATGTATTGTGCGACCCAGCAGTAAGGTAAACTATCTGGTTGCAATAAACTGAACGCAGTGATAGATTTACATGAAGTGCGTCAATTGGTACAAACTTAACAAGTCACAGCTACTTTGGCATCACTTGGTTTGTGATTTTAAAGTAAGTTTTAAAAGTAAACCATGAAGGATAGGAGGCGCAATAGTCTAATGATAAGCGCATTGAATTTCCGATCTACGCCTAGCAATCCAGGCTCGATCGCGAGCGAACAATCTTCCATCAGTTTTTCGAACCAATTTCCGTTCCCCAAGGTTGTTCGGAATTCGGAATTCCACTGTAGCTGCTGTATACTTCTTGGTTTCGTAAAATTATTGTGAGCTCCCCCCTCCCCCTCCCCCTCCCCCTTCGACCACATCCCCTCCCCCTTTCCCACCCCCTTCCCCCGCAACTCGCACCGAAATTCTGGTGTCATTAGGATTGTTTTTGATACTGCGACTGTAAGAATGTATTGCACGTTACAAAATAAAACAAAACAATAACATTTCCCATGAGTTTTCCTCCAACGAATGTGCGAGCGTATCTCTGGTATTAAATTTTGAAGAACTCTTGTGTCTTGAGCAAAAGTATATCGAGTCATGTGATTTGTTTCTCAAGGGCGCAGATCACCTGACTGTCACGTGGAAGGTTGATGAAGGAGTTTACCAACACGTGGACGTGCGTGAAGAAGGAAAAGAAAACGCGTTTAGCCTTGGACGATCACTTTGGATTGACAGCGAGGTAAGATAGGGAACAAAACTATCTAGTAAAGGAAAAACAATCATAAGGCATATTTGTAATGTATTCCAAACTGCAGACAAAAAAAGCCAAACGAAAGCAGTGTCACTAATTTTCCAGCAGTAAAAAGTTGTTTGTACTTGAGAATGTTACTTCATTTCTAACAACATGGAAACAGGACAGCTCATATTTGATAAATAACAGGAAGTAACAACAACCCTTTTCAAACACAACTCCAAGCAGTAACTGGTAAGTAACTGATTACATAGTTATAATAGGTACGCGAACTAAAGTTTTCCTTCATAGATTCCCTTCGTTTTACGATAACAGATGACACCATCTAATAAAAATCGCGGAAACGTTGTCTTCAAGATACGAGGAAACTTTGTTATTTTGACTTTGTAGGAATTTGAAGATCTCGATGAAATCATTGCGCGACATGTTCAACCGATGGCGTCATTTGCTCGGGAAATTCTTAACCACAAAAACTACAGAGCAGTTGATGGAGTCAAATCCAAATTGGAAGAATTTCTTCATGTGGAGAAAAGGAAAGCCCCACAGAGAATCCCCTACCTCCTGAGCGCAAGCAAGGAGTTCCCAGGGAAGTTCTTCTTGGGGTACCTTCCCCGTGTCAAGCCCCGGGTAGAGTACGTCAGTGTGACCCCGGATGGATTCCGGTATCGAGGAAGAGTGCATGCGACGTTAAATGGTCTGTTTAGATGGTTCAAGGAGCATTTCAGGGACACCATACCTGGTATGTGTTCTGTCAACAGCTTGTTTGCTTAATCGCTCAATTGCTTCTTGTTTGGCCATTAAATATTCAATTTGGATTTTCAGGTACTCCTCGTCACAGAATTCCTCTCTCCATGTCCGAAAGCAATACACCCTACACCCCAGGGGGTACGCCCTCCATTAACTCTGATGTTGATCCCGCGCGACTTTTACCCCAGCTCCAGCAGCACTTCCCGCGGGGAATCACCGCCGACCCCAAGGTTTACTCAGCGTTGGCCGCAGTTGCCAGGCAACAACAACAGCAGGACACGCAAAAGAAGGCAACAAGCACACAGCTCACACCTGCGCAGTGGGGCGCCGCCGCAGCCCAGCACATACAGCGTCAAAACAAACAGCGAGCTCAGCTTCAACAAACACCTACACAGCAAACCCCAACTCAGCAGACACCAACGCAACAGGGATACCAACAATTTCCGCAGTACGGCTACTATCAGCAGCACCAGGATCAAACTCCTACACCGACAACCACTTATGGATACCAGCAGACGTACAGTGGCAGCAAGGGGAGTGGAAAAGAGAGTAGCAAGAGTCGGTAGCGTGTAGTCCCACTCATCTCTGGATCGAACTGTTAAGAAATCCTGAAAATATCAAAGTACCCTAAAATGGAATTGTTTACGTACAATCATATGTAGTTTATGTTCCAGGTAATTAAAATTTTCCCAGCATAGCGGTACAATCCTTTAAGTGGTCGTGTCTAAATCTACCCTTGTTTAAAAAAAAATGCGATTGGTGCTTTAACGTTTGTTTGGTAATGGTCTATTGTCCTAAGACTGCAGCAAAGAAGTGGAGAGCTGTTTTGTTTCTTGTTCCATGTTATTTAGTCGTATTGATATCAACATTTCTCTTTGAGTTGATAGAAAGCATTACTGTGTTGTATTAATTAT
>Ga0126343_10001734_pt1 | contig 10587 bp, 6 predicted proteins | sample Cyp2metagenome_FD_92531 | JGI IMG/M metagenome (GOLD analysis project Ga0126343, IMG submission 92531) | Coral microbial communities from Lord Howe Island, Old Settlement Bay, Australia - Cyphastrea 2 metagenome | ecosystem: Host-associated > Invertebrates > Cnidaria > Coral ... | reverse complement strand
CTTCTCACGTGACAAACGTTGTCTGTCTGCTGGACATGTCGGTGATGAGCGCCTGAACAAAGAAAAATTTACATTAAAAACTAAAATGAAATATCCGCCCATCATCTCTCATAGAATACATATATGGCTGGATGGTTCCCGATTTTACAAATCGAGAAAATCCTTGTGGCATCGAACGTCATGTAAAATTTGTTGTAAGTTGGAGTAAAATTGGCAAATAAATACCTTTTAGACCTGTTGATCGTCGACAATCGAACCTGAAACATGCATTCATTCTAAGCTATTCTTATTCTAATTACACTCTACATGTATGATTTATACACAACACACGCGTGCGGTCAATATAAATTCACTAGACTGCCTCTGTTCTTGAACGATGTATTTGTGACCGTTTCAAGAGCATAGTATCTAGTATCATGATCACTCGTTAGTATTTATGTACAAGCATAACAGATATCGTTTACCTCAACAGAGATTCCATACAGATGCTGCAGAGTCTATGTCCACATCCCACGATCTGTACTGGATCTTTCAGTGCTAAATGACACACAAGACATTCCCAATCCTCGGGAACTTTACTTGTAAACTCGTAATCATACCCGCCTAGCTCGGGTACATTTCCGCCCGTCGCCATTTTTTGGCATTCTTTCGTAAATAAACCGGAGACCGAAAGCATTCCTAGCTTGCGTGATCAAAGCTTCATTTGCTACAACTGGCTGTCAGTTCTTATCCAATCAAAGTATATGAATAATAAGTTCTCGCGTGACTAATGTTTACTCTTTCTGGTGTAAGATTTGCAGTGTGATACTTTATTTCTGGTGAAGAAGTGTTCATACAATTTAATTCGGACTCTTGCCACCATTTCCTTTTTTTTTCTCGCTGAAAAATGCTCTACGTCAACTGGGAGCAGTCTGATTTCCTTCTACGGTTTCTTACGAAAGTGGGGCCCTCATGGAACAAGAGGACTTTACCAATTTGCCTATATCACTTACTTTTGAAGATTTTAATTGGAGTTGCGGGGAGGTAAAACCAAGATAGTCGAAAAAGCAAGTTTTGTGTCAGGAGAATATTGGAAAGTATAATTCATGCACATGCATTATGAATGAGCCTGAACCCGGGTACTAGTCGGTGAACATTTGCCTCCACTACTCTATGGAGCTCCCTTTTCCGCCAAAATTCGATCTTTGCCGGTATTCGATACTCGACTTGCTGTATTTTATGCGACCTTACACAATCGTTAAACTTTGCGATTGTACTTGATACTTTTTGTTTTTCACATTCAATATCACGAATTTGGGATGCCAAGAAGGTCAACTATGCAAGTTTCGACTTTTCGAAGTTGTGTTTTCAACATCCAAGTTCAGGCAATACAACATTACAGTGAAATGGTAACGGAATGAGGTAAATAACTATTTTTTATTGTAATACATTGTGCTTAACTGCATTTCATTGTTCATAAATAAAAGATATTTTGATACCTTTCATCGATTGATTTGAATACTTTGTACTTGCGTTCGATAATGCCATGTCAGTATCAGTATTGGTATTTGCGGCTCCTGTTACACAGAATATTAACTTAACAATAAAATAAACAAATGTCTTAACATACAATACGTTGCTGTTTAACAAAAAAATAACAAAAACACTGTATGGCTGTAATAGATTTCATTGCCATTTACAAACAAATATGTTGACCAGTTACATGGATTGGTACCGGGTTGTTAGTTTCAAAAGATATTCAAACGTTTCTTTTTTAACAGTCGTATGCTCAGTATTTATATCCAGTAAAAACCATATACAGGTGTTAAACAGGTCCTCAAAAGCGGGGGCAGCTCCAGTGAAAACTATTGTTAGTCTATGATAATACGATGCAATCACAAGTTAGTACATTTTTGGTGCATGTCTATTGAGCAAGCGTGACTTGTTGGTAATGAATGCAAAAACTACTGAAACAGAACAAACAAAATCAAAGGAGCAACTCGCGATCATTTACCTCGTCTCGGGTCACAATGTCTGGTTTTGAATACTCGTTTGTTGCGGACGTTGCAACGGAATATTGTTGTCCAATATGTGAATGTGTTATGCGCGAACCGGTGCAGACGAAATGTGGTCACCGATTCTGCAAACACTGCTTGGAAAAGTCCATGAAAAGGTAAACGTAAAGATATTGCTCTTCTTGTTACGTGCACAGCCAACGTAAATCTGAATGTCACTGTAGGGGAAGGTTATATTTATAACAGCACACGGCTTTGTTCTGATTTCAAACGCTTTTGGTTTGATGAACAGGTCAGTTGCTGCAGATTGGGTCCTGAGACCTAATTTGTCAGAAGCCAGTTGCATCAAACGCCCTCAAATATTTTTTGCGTTTAGTATTTTGGTTATCGCGGTCCGAGTACTATTGAATGCGCGAAAGCCTTTGTAGTTAATTGTGTACTTGATTGTGATAAACACCAAATGCTGATCGACCGCTAAGTTGAGCGTTTCTCCGGTTTATGTTTCGTCAGTTGAGTCCAAGTTTCGCCAAGAAATATAGTTCTAGTGATTGCGGTAATTAACTTGCAATGCATGTGGACAAATTGTTCCTCTTAATAGTATCAGTTCTTTTCGATTCTTTAATATATTGTGAAGTCGATTCGCGCGCGGTGATAACGCTCTTACTAATCGTCCTGGTTCTAAAGATATGGATTCATTTTAATGGCTGTAAGATGATGCCGGTGAATGTCGATTCTACTGCAGTTTATTCTCCGGCTCTTTCAAAATTAAACATGCATGTATCAGTTGGGCACTGGTGCATAAAGATATTACTTTGGCTCTGCGAATTCATAAACACAAATTCAGAGATAATAGCTGGGGAAATACATAATCTGTAAGTGGACGCCCGTATGTAATTATATTAAAGCTTTTTCAGCCACAGAGAAAGACGCAATACACTCAGAAATACAGTTTGCGTAGTGTTATATGTTGATCCCAAGATTGTGTATTTTAAAATAAAGCATTTCGCATTAATTTTGTTGACACAAAAGTGCATGAAGCTGGCTGATTGATTATGTGTAACTCCTCTGAAACAGACCTGTGCCGCGATAAAAAAGGCCGATTTACCCGATTCGACGTTATCGCATGCCTCAATACGACTTAACTTACGCGGGCACAACATTTCCACTTACGAACTGATCCTAATGATGAAAATCTTTGCACCGGGATGTCCGGAGGAAAAGTTTTTAACAAACTGGAATCAAAACAAATATTCTAGCTGTTTTTCGTTTAATCCGTTCAGTACATAATATTTCGAGAACCGACTCATGTTCGAGCGTGTTAGAATGCAGTTCTTAGGTCAGCAGCCATGGCGCCCTATGTGAATTGGTCAACAACAACTCCACTGATTTTAAAGCAAAAGAACTTTACCTTACTTCCCTCAGTAAGTCGAGATATGTCACAAAATGCGTCATTTTCAATCGGTTTCGGCTACCGATTCTTGCAACGGTTTAAAACAAGTTTTAAAACAAGTTTTAAAATCCTACGACTTTTTTGGCGGGGTACCCGACAGTCGTAAGCGTGTTGCTAAGTTGATTTACAGGCAAAAATACAATTTTAAAATGTCGTAAGACTGTCGTAAGCGTGGCGCATGTGATAAAATTGTACTGGGCAAATCGGCCCTAAATGGCACATCAAGGAGTTTCCCGACTTGGAAAACGGACTGCTCAAAAAGATTTTCCTTTGCAGGTAGGATAATTAGGATAAGAAGGCTATAAACATTCGAAGTCGTTCAAGTTCATTGCCCAAAACAATGAACGGCGGCTAATTATAAGTTGGTGTATGGCTTAACCAATCGTTCAGAGTCTTTGTTCCGATAAATTTCCACAAGAGAAACTGAGGTGGTCCCTTGATTTCCATAGTTGCTGGCTTCGCAGAATGATAACGCTCCACAGTGATATCCAGTGGCATGCCATTTCTAGAATTAAGGTGAACTAACTTTGAGTCAGAGCTTGATTTATGGTTATTTACACTTGTTCAGGAAGAGAAAATGTCCTATTGACCGACAAGCCCTCGATGAGCGTTCCGCCAAAGTAAGTACTTAATTTTCTTCTCCACTTTGATTAGAGGTTACATTAGTTATATACACATGTATACACGTGAGCAGACAAAATTACACGTTGCTATACGCGACCTATATAAGTTTGCTGAAACTGGGGCCACCCAGACAATGGAAACCAATCAGGTTGTAGGACTAAAACTGAATACATTACAACATTTTCAGATGCAGCTAATCAAATATCCGGTACAAAACAATGTGATATGCTAACGCGACTACGATGCCTGTTTAATATCTTATCAAGCTCAACCGTTAGTACTCTCGCATTAGAAAATATTTCGTTACTTTGCTTTCAGTATAATTTACAACCGGGATAAAAAGGAAAACCGTAGAAGAATAGATTTTGACACTTGTGTTACAAAGTAATTTTCCCTCCTGCTCTCTGTACGTGTTTCTATTTTTGCCCAGCGTTTCATTACCTTGTCAGTAACGCACCCGACAGATCCCGTTCACTGTCTCCTAGTCTCCCTCGCAGCCATTTTTAGTGTCGTCGCGCAACGCACCTTACCTCCCCAGAGAACGGCTGCTAACATTCCTTTCTCTTTGTTGTCTGCCTGGGTCACACTAGCATTAGTGCAACAAGTTACTTGTTTTACAAATAATGCTTCCAACAGGTACGTTACTTCCCTTGCGACCGAGTTGTCAGACGTTGTTAAAAACGAGGGGAATGTACCAAATTTTCAAAGATGCCGGTACTTAAAACTGCCAAGCTCTGGACCCCCCCCCCCTCCCCCCACCCCTAGTCTCTTCTGAGGAGACTAGACCTCGCCAAAAAGTCACAAAAAATCAAAAAAAGTTATTAAACCTGTCACTTAGTAAGCAAAAGTGCAGCATATTGAGAAGTGTAATAAAGGTATTCCTGTTCATTCGTAGCTGGTCTTTGAAGTAGTTGAGAGGAATTGCTCGATTCCTGAATCACGATCCGTTTGGTCTTGGCAAACGCCAACGGTATGGCCGGATTGTATCGTCACTGCCGGAAAAAGATATTTGTGTGAAATTTTGGCACAAAGAAAAACAATTTCGTCCTTTAGTGCGACCCGACCTTAATTAACTTTGACTAATATTGTTTCTGATGTGACCAATCAGAGTAAAGGAGCATGTAATCAACATCGCTTTTTCTCGTGAACTCGCAATTGTTCTTCTACAATGGAGGAAACACCGAAAAAAGTCTTCAGCGTTTTTCATTTACCAAAAACTTCCGGCAGTTCCGGCTGGGATGTAAATGGAATACGAATTCTTCCGGCGTTCGTTCCACTAGAAATTTTTCGGAATAGACGGAATTCCTGAAAAGAAAGTCCAGTTTTCCTGTTGGAAACTTTCCAATGGGGAATTTGTGTTCCATTTACAGATTCCTCGTCTTTATTGTTTTTATCACCAGTTCCATACTTTTCGCGGTCTGTTAAGCGGCCAAGCCTCCCTCGGCTCCCTCGAATGGAACTTGTGACAAATGGAACGCGCTTTTCCGGAACGAAAATTCCCAAAAGAAATTTTCCGAAATGTTTTGTAAATAGAAAACGCCCTTTGCAAATCGATCCTCGTGTTATTTGTTCCGTTGTAGTTTAGAAATTAAAAGAAGAAGAAGAAAAAAGAGAAAACTGGTTACATATTTATGAAAAGTTCTTTCGATTTTTAGGGTCTGATTACATGGCGAATTTCCGCCCGGGCTGAAATTTCAACCCGGCCGGCCGGGTTGAAATTTTGTTGCGATTACATGACGAGCTTCAGCCCGGGCTCGATCTTGTTTCCTGGAAAACAAAATCACTGCGCATGTCTAAGCTCACTTTTCAGCCCGGGCTGAAATCCCGTTTCCATTACATGGTATATTTTCGGATTTTCAGGCCCGTTTGGCCGGGCTGAAAACTCTAACCCGGTTTGGAAAACCAGGCTAGGATTCTTAGCCCGGGCTGAATTGTGCCCCAGGGTGAATCCTCTCCATGTGATCGACAATTTGAATTTTAGAGGATTTGTTTCAGAAACCGGCGTGAAATTTCAGCCCGGGCTGAAATTCGCCATGTGATCAGGCCCTTAGATTCGATAATATATATTTAGTCTCCATATTCGTGTGTGCAGTGTCCGTTCTGGACAAACGATGCGTCCTCATGTGTAAAAACGGCCAATGGCTGGTTTTTGAAAATATTGGAATCGATTGCTTCATTTTTGTCCATCTGATTGGTTTTCGTTGTCTGGTTGGTCCCGGTTCAACTTAGAGCACTGCAATACCTTAGAATTTACAATTGAAAATCATGAAAGAGACCAAATTTATGGACGATGATGACGACGATGAGGAGGAGAATTGTTGTGGCTTATTGTTCTTGATGTTTGTTGTGGCTTATTGTTCTTGATGTTCTTGATGTTTTCCATAGGATATATACCCTGATGTAGCGATTAAGAGGACAATTTTGGATTTTATTGTGAAGTGCCCCAATGAACGCTATGGCTGTCAATGGACTGGAGAACTTAGAACTATAGAGGTGACTATTATGACTACAAATCTCCTCATATTAGTACGTAAACTGTTTACCTGCTTTTCAACTTCTGTAATTGAAACCGTAATAAAACTTGATCATGACAAGTTATGCGGCCGTTTATTCTGGATTATCCGCCAGGGAATAACATCAAGAACACACGATTGTAAAGAACGGAGCAGTTTCAGACCACTACCTTAGTTTCTTTCGTTGAACTTCAGTTGCAAAAATGGAGTATACTTTACTGTACAGACATGTTTTTACGCTGTTGTCCTGTATTTAATGGTTTTGTTCTAGTATTTACAGCTCAATGACCCGTAATTGAAAGGAAAATAATTTCTAGCTATATGATTTCAGCTTGTTATACGTTATCGATTATGGCTGGTTAAGTTTTTTTTTTCTTAATTTCTCTAGCTGTAATCTAATCCTACCGACAAAACTTAAATAAGTATGTACGTCGGTGAGACCTGACATACGCTAAATTCATGACAAAGTTCTTGCTTTGATTCTAAAGGAGGCGCGGTGGCCTTATGGCTGGTGCACTCATCTCCGAATCGAGTTGTCCGGCTTCGAACCCTGGCCGGGGATATTGTGTTGTGTTCTTGGGCAAAACACGCTACTTTCAGAGTGTCCCTCTCCACCCAGGTGCATGAAAGGGAACCAGCGCCCTTAATGCTGGAAGTAATCCTGCGCTGGACTAACTAGCATCCCATCTGTAGAAATCGTTCACTCTGCTTAATAACGAAGTTAACTGGACGCTGCTTTTTATTTGTACATATCCTTGAACGGTTTGATCTCGTGCGTTTTGCAATAATCATGATTCTGCTTTCAGTAGATTTTTTTAGAGAACCCGATGTTTCGATCGAGCGAGATCTTTCATTGTGACGTCCGAGCGTTTCCCACGAATAAACAGGTTTAACAGCAGGAGTGTCGAATACGATTATTATACCATTCATATGAGTAGAAATACTCCTCGTCGCCTCATGCTACCGGGATAAGCTCCGGCATGATGAACCATTTGGGCCTTATAATGCAAACTTTACCTTACCTTATATTCAATGCTAATGAAAGTACTTGATGACGTTTTTGTATTTCAGGCACATCAGACCAGTTGTAGTTTTGTTGGTGTGAAGTGTACTAACAAGGATTGTGAAGAGACCTTTTTGAAAAAAGATCTGAATAATCATATGAAGAATAAATGCCCAAAAAGGAAAGTGGAGTGTCATTACTGTAAAAAACTCTTCGTGTGGTGCATGCGTCAGGTACGTGCTTCAATGTGATATGATTAAACAATAATGCTGATCCCTCTGATAAGTTAGCATTGGTGCTTCTCCATGTCTGTTTATCTACAATATATGCAGAAGTAGTTGAGACACCTAGAAAATGACGCCGTCTGATATAATCTAACCTCTTGTTCTATTTTATTTGCATCTAGCGTTAATTTGTTCTCTGTTCTCTGATACCCCTGGCTCCCCATTCAATGCTGTTTAGGCGCTGTGGTCTATGCAGTCTGGTTTAGGAGGTGGGAAGGTGGGTTGGTAGGGGGGAGGGAGGGGAAATGTTTCCAAGACGCTCGAAAATCAAATTTTACTGCGTAACATCCCAACAGTTTTGTCGCTTTTTGTAGCTCTTGAACTACTACTCTTATTGGTAGGGTAAGTTTTCGGAAATTTTTCGCTTTCTGGGGTAGCAAATAGGCAATGGTGCTGCTCGGGCAAGAAGGGATAGTTGTTTACACATTTCAGCTATTAAACTGCTCGTGCTAAATCTACTACTAAGCTGTTCCTAAAGTTTTATTCTTTGAAAAATATATTAATTTTTTCAAAGGATCATTTTGACGCCTGCACAAAATATCCAATGGACTGCCTCCAAGGATGTCGTGAAAAAATCGCACGAGATAAGGTAGGCCTGAAGTTTTGATCAAACATTTCATGATCTGCAGTCAATTTACCGAGGGATGGAGACGTTTTACTTAAGTATCGAAGCTTGCTTGCTTCAGCAATTGGTTTGGAATAACGCACCGCGTTGTCACCTGAATCAAAGAAAACAAAATATACAGATTTAGGCTAGCCTAAAAGCGTAGCTCCTGGGCCGGGTTGTTCAGGGCTCAACTAAGCTAAACCAGGAAAATGTAGAATTTTGATTTGAGTTTTGTAACTTTGTGGTAGGGTTTTTTTCTGCCTTCAGTTTTAAGTTTTAAAAATCACCATTTACACAAAACAAAGCATTAAGAAAACAATTGTATGAAGAAAAAGTAATTCGGTTAACTTTCAATCCTTAGTCCGGCTTCAGAACAATCCTCCCTATTTTCAGCAAGTTAACCTAACATGGGCCCCTCAATCCAATCGGATAACCAGCACTTGGTCAGCGGTCAACTTCACAAAAAACATGTTACCTCGATGAGTTGTAAACTTGAGCCCGTGATATGGTCACGTAATACTAGCCAGGGAATACCTTGATTTGACAGGTGTCAATTGGTCATAGCCCGGAAGTCCAATATCAAATAGGAACACGGTAAATCCAGGCTGCATATCTCTTTTCTGGAGTATTGCCGCCATGTTGGGCAACTCCGTCATCGTCGTGCGTACGCGCCCACGAGCAATACCACTAGTCATGATAACCATGAGAAAATCAACTCATGGGTTTCCTTTTCTTTCCTATATGAGTATGGGGCTCCGCTTGGCGGCCCCTATGGCCGCCGGAGCTCCGCTATAAAACGAAACGAAACGAAAAGAAAAAAACAACAACAAAAACAATCGAAGATCGCACCCATTTCCCCGCGCTACGAGTCAGTTACGCGTAATTGCTTTGAGTCGTGATTGGTGTGTCCTTCCAAATATATTACCTTGATTGATTACTACGTCTTTTTTTTTGCGGCATGCAAAAAAATACACTAAAGCAAACGAAAAACACCCTTTTTTTAAAAAAAAGATAGTCAGCAGGCAGAAATAAAGTACACGGAAAATGTTGATGTGTCATACTGCCTCACCCATGGTTAAATTGCTTTTAATCCAGCTTGATCTGTTTCAACCTGACGATAACACTCTTACGTAAAATCACTGAGCCAGAACTTGCATTCATTTCTCGGCAATCCCTGTAAATGAATTCAGATTGATTATCAGAAATATTAACGTCTTACTAACCGAGCGCGAGGGCCTTACTGGGGAATATTGGCCCGAGGTACGTCGAGGCAGTACGGACCGAGCGCAATATTCCACAGTACGGCTCGAGCTAGCTAGGTTAGTAAGTACTTAATAATATGTCACTCGGGCCATGCTTGTTTTGAATTTGCCGGGTTTCGAAAGCAAAAAATACGCAGCTTATGACCGTTTCCGTGAAAACGGTCCGTACGGCAAAATCCCGACCAAGTAAGGACAAATCAGAACGCTCGGATTTGCCTTGCCATATAGTAAATGATAATAAACGTGTTATCTCCAGGTTAAGGCCCAGTCCTTACGTATCCGGATATTTTCGAATCCGCAACTTTTTCTTTCCGGATACGGCTACCGTCCACACGTATCAGGCGGATTCGACAGCGAATCCGAAAAAAGTAAATCCGCTCTCCAGAGTGGAAAAAAATATATCCTTAACGAATCCGATAACTTGTGGACGGGTGAATTGGGATATATTTGAATCCGATGACGTAAAAAGTATGTCCAGTCTCTCACCGAACAATAAACCAATATGGCAGTTAACTTGAAAGCACGTGTCGGGCGAACAGAGCAAATTTACCACTACTATCTCGCTCTACGGCGCATGCTCTGAAGACATTTTAGTGCAGAGGAGCCTTGGGTACTGTTGCACAACTATTGTAATTAGCACGTCGCACTTGCACCTCCGTTATTCGCACCTCATAATACGTGTTATTATAATATCTGCACCGGCACATAACGCCTATATTAATCTGTGGACAAACATTATTAAAGATGCTACTTTGAACGTGAAATGTAACGGTCAACAGTACTAAAGTGAATCCTGATGTCATCAACCTCGTCCCCAGGGGTCCCTTTTGTCATGCGCTGGAAATATCGG
>Ga0126343_10001733_pt1 | contig 10588 bp, 6 predicted proteins | sample Cyp2metagenome_FD_92531 | JGI IMG/M metagenome (GOLD analysis project Ga0126343, IMG submission 92531) | Coral microbial communities from Lord Howe Island, Old Settlement Bay, Australia - Cyphastrea 2 metagenome | ecosystem: Host-associated > Invertebrates > Cnidaria > Coral ... | reverse complement strand
TATCCAACCATCTTGACCTCACACTTGATCTATAACCCATATATATTGCACACGGGCTGTAATGTGTGCTGTTAACTGTGTGGCTGTGCAGCCTGCCAAAAAGAAATGTTTAAGATTGTGCTCCGCAGTGAGTTGTACTTACTTCCAACACCACAGAAATTCAGACATTCAGCCCACAACAGAGGCAGCCTGGCCCTTTTCATTCTTCACCTTAACTCTTGTTATTCAATTTTAAACTGAAGTTTGCAAACCAAGGGTAGGATGCAAAACCTCCAAGTTCTTTTCGCGATGACTCTTTTTGCTCTCTGTTTACATTTTACACGAAGCGCGAACCGCCTGGGTTCGAAACTGTATCTTGGCAATGCGCTGAGCATGCTCAACAAGAACTTGACACGTTTCGTGCAGAGCCTTTTCTCGGTACAAAGCATATGTACCGCAAGAAAAGGCTCTACTTGCAGGGTGTTCTGAAATCAGTAGTTTGGTTTTTGAAGGTTAGTCGCAGAAGAAAAGCCAGTTCATATGAAGAAAAAGCCAGCTCATTGTTTCGAATCAAGTTGTGACTAATGCATGCTGCAGTTTGGCGCTTATCTTTTGCGGTTTCATCTCGCTTCTTCTGATTGGTTGCGAAACAATAAACATTCCGTAAATTTTCTCTGGTGTTCACGGTTTTACGGGAATGACTGTAACAAAACAAACCACACTATCCACTGGATAGTGATTTATCCGGTGGATAGCGTTATCCACCTTTTGAACAACGCGCGTCTGGCTGATTCCAGAGAAGCACTAAATTGGAATGATACTTAAAGAAAACATAGCAAATCAACGGGCCTGACAGGATTCAGCTAATTAACAGAATGAGGGGGATTGAATTTATCTAAATCTTGAAAACAAGCCTGTACAAAGAATATGACCTAAGCATTATAGTTAGTGAGAGGTTTGAGTTCTTGAGGGTTCAAGTCTGTTGGTACCTGAGGGTTCAACTCTGTTGGTACCAGCCAACGCATGGTGCCTTCCTACACTTGGTGACAGAGCCTTTCAGTTGGCTGCCCTGAAACTGTGGATCAGTCCGGGGAGATCAGAAACATCAGACCCTCACATCTTTTAAGCGAGCTCTCAAAACATACTTTTTTAAGACCTCGGTCACAGTTTTTCACTATACGGACCGACCCTAAGCTGGTAAATAACTTATTTATTTTTTCCTCTCTCTCAAACGACTTTGAAAAAACTCACACAAGCGTTACTGTGACTGTGGTCAGAGATAGGAAAATCTGGACCACGCTAAGAACCAATCAGATTGCAGAATTTGTTACCATGACGGCTTGGGAAAAAATAATTGTATTTTATTACACGACTCAGGCAGTCAGAGGGCCAATAATTAAAATGAACCAATCAAAATGCTCTATTGCTGGTACAATATTATCTAAGTATTGGACCGGGCATTGTCCTGAATGATCCCACACTTGTGTTTTTGCAGTCTTTGCTTTCTTCAGTTGTGTAATAAATCTCTTATTAACCAAGCTTGCCCGGGACCGTACTGGGAGAATATCAGCGTGAGGTCAAAACTCTTTGGCATGAATTATGGATTGGTGTTGTCACATAACCATTGTCTTAACATTTCTGCTTCTTTAACCCATTGACACCTGGAACTTTTTGCCAAAATTGGGTTTTTTGACATTTTGGTGGTTTTGAAGCTGGATCACGGCCAAATTAGCTTCAGTCTGGTGGAAAACGCATTGGTAACATGACAGCTAGCCGTTCTTGTCACTAGAATCACATTTAAGACATTTTGGCCTGGGCATGTGTAGAAATCAAAATTTTGAGACTTTTGAATTTTAAAATTTTTTCCCCTTTCCTTTTTACCCTTGGGTTTTCTTTTTGCTGTTGTGATTGGCCTTCTCCTGGGCTTGCTTGGGGTTGAAAAAGGTTTCAGGAAGAGTCATCGAGGTGGCCAATTTTTTTTTACCATGCAGCAACTAGGTGTAGTGGCAAGAAATTTGGCTCTGAGTTTTTCGCTCAACTTTTTGAGCACTTTTGTGCATTTTCAGGTTCCAATAGGCCGATCACCGTGAACTAGGCATCATTGGAAAGATCTTTTTCTCCTGCGGAAGTTCAGTATAGATGATGCCAATTTTGGTCAAAAGTAATGACGTCAGAAGTGGAAGAAAGGCCAAGGCTCGTCACGGGCGGTTACGGGCGGCACAGGAGTCAATGGGTTAAATAGTAATGTGTCAAAGTTTATTCTCACCTCTGCCACAATAAAAATCCAACCAGAATTGAAACAATCAACACAAAGACAAGGCTTCCTGCCAAGATATACGGCCATGTAGGATCCTCCTCTAGAAAGAATGAGGATGATGAAAGCATCATTTTTTTTAGTTTTATTTGGTTGTTATTTGATGAACAGGCATATTCTGAAGATATAGCTCCACTTAAATGACTGTTGGTCAAAGTCTGCAGATCAAAGTTCAATACCAGAGAGAGTGCGTACTAAAATTACTGAAAAAAAAAATAGTTAGAGAAGTAATGCAAATGCGTAGTATTATATGGTAAAGCTGAATTAGATCCATTTGATTTGTTTCATACCTTCTGCTACAGCCTTGCAGAATTCATTGTCAAAACCACATGCAGGCCTTCCAAGAGGGATTTCTGTTGTGCCACCAGGCCATATGATTGTTTGATTCAACAATTGAAGCTGTCCAGTTGTTCCAAAATAGTTGGCTACCCTTACACTTGTCTTACCCTTCAAAAATGACTGTAATCTGTAAGACGCACGTCTGTCTCCCTTTTCGTCAATGCCAACAGGACCCGAAACACCTGTAAACAGTTAAGAACCAATTGAAACTACTTTGTAGGAAAAGTCATGACTGTATTTAATTGTAGTTTTGATTGTTCTGAATTCTTCTGTTTGTTCCTTTTTTTTATAAAAGTTTCCTCTTTTTTCATGAGGAGTGTACCATTACTTTTGTTTTAGCCTTGATAAGACAACAAGTAAATCCAAGAATGTGCATTACTAAAACTCAGCTCTTACTAACTGAGCAGGAGGTCTCTATGGGAGAATATTGATTTCAGCCAATCAAATTCTTGAATTTGGTAGTTCCCAGTCCTTGTGTGACACAGCAATATAATAAATATAGTTGACAATCATTCACCAAAGTGGAGGTGAATTGCGGCACCACTTTCACTGACTGAGGTAAATAATTGTTTTAGTATATACCACACAAACTGAATAACTAGCAGACCAAAGAGTAACTTTATTTGTGACAATAAACTGACAAATGGTCGGACAACAAAATACTTGACTAATCACCCTCGAGCTTATTTAGCCAATCAGCATGCCTGAAAAGTTCTCTTCGCATGTGTGGTGTATAATACTAAAATAACATTATTACTCACGACAGACACAAGCTTTGGAGTTTTAAAAGAGAAATGTTGACAACACTTATTCCTGACTGAAACTAACTTTCCTTTGTAATGTATGTATGGGTGCATTTGTGACCTAGATAGTGCAATGTAGATGTATGCTTACCAGGGAATTCCAATCCTATCATTGACCTTGAAACATTCTTTCCTGCAGTGACGTCAACACCCTCCGTCAAGGAATCATTAAGGGCATAAGCATACAAAAGTATGGCATCATGCAGGTAAGCTGCATAGATGTTAGTCTGGAAGAAAAAGCATCACACAGTTAGCATCAGTTCAGCTGGTTCCAGGTGGAACTGAAGATGTTTTCAAAATGCTTTAGGCACAAGTAAAGCCACGTGAGGGTGCGCATACCCTTTGATAGACTGGACAATTAGAAATTTGCGTTGATATTATGCGTCAGTCAATTCCAGCTGTGCCCATCTCCTTCCCTCCCCCCGGGGCAACCGCAGGGCATTTGCCAGCGTTGTCAGTCACGGGCTTGGGGCATTCGCAATTTTATAGCGGCCTAGGGACTGGGCATTAGCGTACACCGGGGCGACCCCCAGGCATTTGACACACGTTTTCGAAAGATGGATGAATTTATTGGGACATTATTTTTATGAATTTAATAAAATTAGACTAACATCAGACATAGGGGAATATTTGGTAGTAGGCTCTAGTTTTATGCAATTTTGCTTATTTTTGAACCATTGTTGTTGCTGTCGTTGTCGTTTGAACTTTTATAACGTGTGACCATTTTTGCGGATGGAAGGGTCCAGCTTTGTTTTGTGCTTTTGACACTGCTGAAGAAAACAATCTAGTTATAAATTTTCTGGTTATTGATTCAATGAACTGTTAAACATCAAGTATTGAAATAAAATATTAAAGTTGTGAGATTTCTTACCACCGTTTTCGTTGCTCCACGACTTTGGGAAACAAAACTTTCGCGGAAACATTTCCAAAATTTCAGTCATTACATGTCATTGACAGATCGGATCGAAATCCACCAATTACAGCCACTAGCGTGACCTTCTGATCTTCTCTACGTAATGCTATAATCAGGGCTCGAAAAAACCCCCGTCCGGTCGTCTGGGACAAGTAGATTTTCCCTCCGGGCAAGTAACTTTCTCTCCTTCCTTGCCCGATGGGCAAGGGCCCTGGCAAGCCATTCGCCAACTAAATTTTTGATAATGATTTTTGAGAAGAAAAGTTAAGCTTTAGGCTCAAGGGTAATCAAGTGTTTAGATGAAGCTTGACGAAAATTACAACTTATAGCGTTGATTTGTTGATTGCATGACGCGCGCTCATCACTCAGAAGTGGTTGCCTAGCACGTGATCAAAATCTGCCCCGATCAAATCTCTCTCTCGGATAAAAATAGCGGTGATGAGAATGAAAACGCGGTGTTTATTTCCTAATTTTAGCAATTTTCTGCGGCATTTTCCAGTTTCTCTGAACAAAATTTAACTCAACAACGATATATTAATTAAAGCTGTAGAAATTGTACGTGAAAACTGAGAAGCCACATATTTCTACCGCGAAAAGGAAGCCAGCACTTTTGATCCAGGTAAATCTCTGTTTTCGGCAAAACATGCAAGTTTGCTATTGACAATATACTTGGGCACTGCCATGCGAAATGAAAAGCGTCTTATTATTAAAAAGAAATGGATAGGTAAGTCATCAAAATACTTTCAGGGTTCCTGGAAGATGACTTAAAATAGAGTTTCTTTCAAACAAAGATGAAACTATTTTTCATTCACTCAAATAAAAAAAAAATATGCTCTCGCTGTCTTTTCAAAATTCAACACTGTGCCGGTGTCAAAACTTAAGTGGGAAGGCAATTTGTTGTTAATTCTATGTGTTATAAATTTCTCGCGCTTCTCTTCACAATGATTTCGTACAGCTAGACAAGATGCAGGTGAACATTCAAGGGTCAAACACGATCTCCGACGAATTGAACAAATTGACTCAAGGCTTAATAATAACAAAGATACTCAGCATGTAATGCAGGAACTAGGACGAACAACAATAGCTTCGCAAATTTTGTTTCTTCAAGACGGGTTTATTATATTAAATTTAAAACACGCCTGTATGTTGCCTTCCATTTTGGGGTTCATGAATTATTAATTAGTTTGAAAACTTGGGCAAGCGGGGAAGTGCCCCGGGCAAGCAAAATTTGAGGGTTACTTGCCCAACGGGCAAGGTGGAATTCAAATATTTTTCGAGCCCTGTATAATTGGTGGATTTCGATCCGATATGCCGATAACACATAAGACTGATGGAAATTTTGGAAAAGTTTCCGCGGGTGTTTTGTTTTCCAAAGTCGCGTATCAACGAAAACGGTGGTAAACAATGATAATCGTTTTTTTCTAAACATTGTTAACGGGATTGTCGTTATACCGGTACTAGTCGAAATATTCAAAACGAATGGCTTTTGAACAAGAAATATTTAATGTCACGCTATCCTCTAGCAAATTGTTAAAAACAAGATATAAAGAAATAAATATAATCAGAATCAACTAACACGTACTGTTGTCCTTGAAGTCTTTAATAATTATCTCTTTTCTATCCAGTCCTTTAAATATATGTATTATAATACGGATGATTGAAAGCGTGACAGAAGATCGGTGTTACATCCGATTCTCACCAAATTTGGGCAGTGGGATGATCTCATCATTAGCCAATTACAGGCCATTTTCAGCCCTTTTCGTCGCATCTCCCCCAAGGGAAAGCTTTGTCAAGTTAGCTAATTAGTATGCAAGACACTGTAAAGGTGATTGGCGTTGGCAAAGTGTTTATTTGCTCAGAAATTTGGGCCAAATCTTTCGGAGATGGAAGTCAGGACGTTTGTAAGTATAAAGAAAGTAATTTATGAGCAATTGCTGGCTGGCATTTAGGGCTCTCATTTTCGAGGAGAAAGCTTTTTTTAACTTCTACGTGATATTGGCTATGCCGTGAGAAATGAATAAATTATCGGCTTATCGCACTGTCTCGCTTTGTGTTTTGTTTTGTTCTCTTTTGTAGCCCGGTCATTTTTTTGTCTAAATCATCCAAGAAAAGTTCAAAAAAGATGTTCCCATTCAATTTTCAGCTCTCAGGCAATAATTTATTCTAGATTTTTTGGGACCAAAATGTTACCTCATGTTATGTTTCTAACTTTTAGTTGCTATGGGCAACTATCACTTTCCAAGTCTGCTCAAGAACTTTACCCTGTTTGAAAATGTAATCTAATTGCTTTTGTTCGATTGAGCTTAAATTGTAACATGATGAGGCTGGAATGCTATGATTTTTCTTCTGCCAATGCTGTAGCTTTTTACTTACTTACATGTACTTAAGAAAGATATCGCGTCAAAGTCAGGGATTCTTTAGAGATTTTTTGCATCCATGCAGGTTTAGCGTAATTTTTTAACCTGAGATTTTTGTTTACCCCAAAGGAAAATGTACCTGGAAAAGGTCATTTCATTGACCTTTCAAACGAATACGAATTTATATATGTTCTGAGATAAATTTTAAGTGAAAAAAGGGATTTTTGACAAGCACTAGGGATTCAATTTTTTCTAGCGAAAACATTAGATAGAAAGAGTTAATACAGCAGCATTAAACTACTGAACAGTTGATCATTTTATTCACTGATTAAAATTCAGGCCCCAGTTGTTCAAAGGGTGGATAACGCTATCTACCAGAAATCACAATGTGGTGAGAGTGCAGTTTGTTTCTCCAACCCTTATCCACTGGATAATGATTGATATGCTGGATAGCTTTATCCAACCTTTTAACATCTGACAGTGAGGCCTAGAGGACACAACAGAAGAAATGAATAGATGTGTATTTTAGTTTCCTTTGTTTGTGTCCTCTAAGCCTTTATGCCAAGCTGAATTTAGTGTATTGGAATCAGTCTATTTGCTTGCTATTCCCTTAAACTTTCACTTCCCATTGTTGAATCAGTTCAAATCACTTGAGAGAAATCATAAAGATAATTCAGGACAAATTTCCTTTTTTGTATTGATATTATTAAACCAGAGAGATTATAGGTGACCAAAAAGACAGACCACTACAAAATTAATGGTATCACCCTTGTTTTGATCCCGAGGAAGATGAAGATGAAGATCAGTGGGTCTTAGTTCTTTTCATTTCAGGAACTTTTTGTAAAGCTTTTTATAGTAATGGGGCACTTGCCTCGTTGGGTGCTTTCATGGTATAGTTCATTTCAGGCATCCTCTTGTAGACACTGGTTGTAAAATCCTCATAGGCCTGTGAATCTGGGATGTACTGACTAACATCAATGATTCCTTCAAAGGCTCTACAAGCCTCCTCATCTCTGCTATCTCCTGCTTCGCATGAGGCTTGGAGTGTCTCTAAGGCAACCACCACATACTCTCCATTTAACAGACCCAGCTCACTGAAGATAAGCATCAGACGTCTCATAGCATCACCATAGCAAAGCAGCATAAACACTGTAGAAAATACCAGTATTGAAGACTGGATCACTTTTCATTTTACTTATGGTGTTTGACAAATTTTGTGACAAATTAGGTGGTATTACATTAAAGGTAACACTCTTTTGCTGTAGAGCATGAACGATATAGACAAAAATTATTTGAATCTGCTCGCTCACTGCTAATGATGCAAGACCAGATCCTTAATTAACCAGTTGAAAACATGGAAAAAAAAAACAAATAAACATAGTAATGAAGTGTAAGTGACTAAAAAGGTAAAACTAAGAGATCTTCTCATGATGGTTTTTGCTGCAATAAGTGTGTACTGGTAATTTAGTCTGTTTTCTGAGTTTACCCCTAGGTCACAAGACTTACCACGTGCCTTGGTTGCCATAGAGCTGACCATTGATTTTAATTTGTAAAGGTCAGTTGCTCCAGGATCGAAGCTCCCAAAAAAGGGCACCTGAAACTTGCCATCCTTCTCCAGAGCGACCTTTGCTGTATTACCAGTCTCTGAGAAAACTGTTTCCGTGGAGGCCATGATACCTATGCGATCCCACTTGTACTGGGTTAAAAAGGCTCTTAGGAGTTCTCCCAAACCAGCATATGTGCCAGCTGTGCGTACAAAGTAGGGATACAGGGTTTTGTCAGATAGCACTGAGGCAGTGCATCCCCAAGATATCATAGGAATGTTCCAGTGTGCTGCTATGTAAGCACCCGGAACACATGCCACGGAACAGCCAGGACCTATGAAAACATCAACTTTGGGGCTTTCCACTGTATAATAGTCTACCAATATGGCTAGAGAACTTTTTGCTTCACATTTACTGTCTTTAACCAAGTAGGTCAGGGTATGGTTTTGAAGCCAGTAAGTATCATTGTTTATTTTGTCCATAGCAATAAGGATTGCTGATGCCATCTTTGGACCACCTGGCCAACTACCAGTGAAGGGAAGAAAGATTCCCATTTTAATGTCTCTTGCATGAGACAAACAAAATAAACAGAGGACAGACCCAAGAAGAAGTGACGTTTTCATTCTTGTTTCATTTGATTGTCTGTTTCTGGAAAAACGAAAGGTGAATAGTAAAACATGCAGAACAATCGGTCAGCAATAGTATATGAAATGACCTCTCAAAAACAACAACAGCAAAATAGTTTGAGCTTGTTGGTAGGCAGAGACCATGGGGATAAAAAAAACGAGAGGTACAAAATTATGTTTTCTCTTTTACGGTGTATCAGTCAGTTTTCTGTTGATAAATCGTTGAAGCAGTCCTTGTCTTGTGAGACTAGCAAACTTTCGGATTGGGTTATTTAAGACGAAAGAACCAGAGAAATGTTTAAATTATTTTTACGCCGGGTAGTTTCAAAACTTTTATACTAAAGCAAGCTTAGTTTGTCAAATGGCTCAAAGATAAATAAATACACAATCAATGCGATAACTTTTTACACTTCTCGCTGATTTTGATCAAGTTTGGCAATGCTTTTGGACTTTCAAAAGAGCGGACGAGCTCCAGAAAGTTTGCATGGTAGTCCGTCGGCAATTTGAAATGGTCGTAAGGAAGACATACCAAACCTAGCGTAAAATACAGCGTTTGGGAATCCGAATATCAAAAAGTTTCTTTAGGGTTTCGAAACGTTGAAAGTCTGTTAACTCGAAGTACTGAGAAAACCATTTAATTGAGCAAAACGTTGAGGGATCTAGTTTGGTATAGTCGCACTTTTAGTTTTCATGTAAGCTTATAAAGTTTAAATTTGTCCTTGGTCTGTAGGCCAAGTCCGTGACCAATGTTTTAGACCCGCCGTCCACACAAAGCTCCGTCAGTTCAGCGACAAAATTCATTTCTGTATCGCGGAAAGAGAGAAACTTTCTACGAATACTCCGCACCTTCAGCTCAACGAAAAAAATGACATCGGATTGCTGATTTCCTTTCTTCACCAAAACACCAAAAGGACATCTTTTTCCACCTTTCCAATTCAGTTATTCTCCACCTTACGTCAGTTTCCTTCCCGAAGTATTAAGCTTTTAAACAAGTGTGTCAAACTTTGGCCCGAAGGCGTGTTTAGACGACCCGTGGTAACAAAAAGGTCAGTCATTATTAAATTTAGCACTTAAAATAGGACTTTGTTCATCAACTTAACATTTCATTCAAGCTCGAGACTTCCAAAAATAAATTATGATAGAAGTTGAGTGTGGTAAACTTTGTACGACTGGTCGTGAATGTAAGCTCAACGAAACAAACTTTTCCCAAAGAACTGTACTTACGTTTGGCACCTTGTGAAATCACAATAAGTCCTTTTAAAGCGTTTTTAGTCCTCAATTTGAGTGAATGGAAACCCTTTAAAGCCAACTTCGATATGTAAAACAACGAATTTTGCACAAAGGTTTTGAATGAAGAAAAAGTGTTTCTTCAACTCACAGAGGGAAATGACGTGAAATTTCCACTCACGCCAGCGAAAGTGGCGCGAAATGCCTCCTTAAAGCTGATTGGCCCTTACACGATATAGTGCATGCTGATTGGTTAATTGAAATGATAAATCGACCAATTCCCGCCATTTTCATCGCAGAAGACAGCCAAAGAAAATCAAAAAAAATGATTCTTCAGAAATTTTCCGATAGGGCACCGCATAGCTGAGGCCCTGTTAGGGGTAAATTCCGACAAGCGACATGGCCTTGAACCGGCGACATGAGAGTCACGAACTGGCGACGACCGACAGACTGTTGCAACGAATTAGCGAAAGCGACACAAATGTC
>Ga0126343_10001732_pt1 | contig 10588 bp, 6 predicted proteins | sample Cyp2metagenome_FD_92531 | JGI IMG/M metagenome (GOLD analysis project Ga0126343, IMG submission 92531) | Coral microbial communities from Lord Howe Island, Old Settlement Bay, Australia - Cyphastrea 2 metagenome | ecosystem: Host-associated > Invertebrates > Cnidaria > Coral ... | reverse complement strand
TCCTTTTCCATTATTTCAAGAACATTAAAGCAAGGATAATAGAACTTAGACCTGATCGATAATTATTATATCAAGTAACCATCTGTGGAGACCAGAAACTTAACAACTACTAACCTGAGCTGCAGGTGATGCTATACACAAGAACTTCACATCGTCCCAAACACCTTCAGTCTGAAGATCTTCCATCTGACTTTAGTTCACTTGGCCAAATAAAATGGGCAAAGTTGATATATATTTTTAAAACATTGTAATAACTTTCAATTTGACTTTTGCCTGTTATTTTTATATCATCTCAAACCGGATAAAATTTTTATTTGGAAGGAAAGTTTACACCCTTGGACCAAGGGTGCGCCAAGGCTAGGTGCATGCTTGACAGCTGGCCAGCACATTGTTTTCAAGTGTGTGCGCCTGTTAATTATTCACAAGCAGATAAACCAGCTTTATTTTTACGTGATATTGTTGTTTTCCCTTTATCTCAGGACAAAAAGATCTGCATCTTAGACCCCCGTAGCTCTTCTGTAGTTGTGGTAAAGTAAATACTCTGTTTATTTTTTAATGTAATTGATTATTATTTTAATAAGAGGTGGAAAGGGTTTTAGTAATCATTATCTTTGATAAGTGAAGTCTGTCTGAAGTGACAATACAAAGTGTTTTGGGGTATATTTATCATTGGTATTTTTGGTCCTTCCTTCACAGTCCGGGCCAGGTTTGACATTACCATTTCCTGCAACAACAGAATTTGTATATTTGGGAGAAAGCGTGGCCTAGTGGTTTAGGGCACTGGATTTGAAATCTGGAGGTCCCTGGTTCAAATCCTCAACCCTACTCTTTCTGTTCTTGGTAATTCCGAGTTGGAGTTTAACTCCTCTTCTGTGAATAGCCAACTGGTCAGAGCCTCCTATCAGTTGGGATTCTTAATAGTTCATGTTGTATTTGGAGTATTTAGTTATTTATTTACAGTGTCCTCAATTAGAACTACAATGTGAAATACATTTGACACTTGTTATTATATTATTAATATTATTATTTGTTAAATACATGTATGTTGTAGACAATGACTCTTGGTTATACTGTTTTTGTAAAGGATGGCTGATACAAATTAAAATGATTTAAGAGGTTAAAGTCTGCATATGAGCCAAGTGGCACATCAGGCTGGAGGGTAACCGGTCGTTTCGCCAATGTGTCAGTTCACCAGCGACCAGTTTGCCAACGTATGAAGTCTTATACTCTAATCACCCTGAAATGATTTTAAATTGTTTGTAACTATTCTTACACAAACACAGCATCAGGGGCGGGCATCTCATTTACATATCATACCATAGAGAAATTACATCAGTGAATAAGCAAATAAAGTCAAAGTTGAAAGAGATGCAAGCCTTCGAGTGGCCCTTGCATAACTTACAAAATCTTAAATAGCCTGGAGAACCCCTGGGAATTCATCATACCTGCGAGCATGACTATTAAAGTACCTCTACAAACATGTATCACAGATATGAACATACTCCAGTGTCGTTAGCGACCGTACTTGTGGACCACACAAAGTGCTGTTCATTCAATTATCCAGAAAACCAACACTAATTAGTGTCGCATTTAATTAGCATCTCTCTGCCTGGGTGAAGGTGTGAGTTTTTAAAATAAGCTTATTTGCATTAGCCAATCAGAACCATGCATTATGTCACACTTACCTTCTCTGATCCGATAGCATGGGTATAAAAGAACCCACAAATTTTAGTCATCCATTCCAGCTTTCGAGCAACAACCGTTATCGCTATTCGCTACAACAATATTGTTTACGAACATTTTCATCATGGATTTTTGTATTTACTGCGTTTCTCCTGTTCGCCCGCGCCAAGAGATGCTCCAATGTGACGGCTGCAGCAGATGGCAGCACCGCACCTGTCATACTGGTACATGAATCTCTCAGACCCAGTACTGTGCCTGCTGTTCAGGCATGAGAGCCGATCAACTGGTCCTGTGACCTGTACAAGAATGCCACGGCTGCACTTGACGAATACCCACAAGACGTTGAGAGTACTAGACTGGACAAGGAGTGTTTGGAAGAAAGCAGGGAGCCACTAATCTCCGATCAAGCAACTTTAGGTGAGTGTTTTAACAAAACTAGATATAGAAATTAGCATGAGATAGTTATAATATGGCTGTGTCTCACAAGGAAAAAGTGCTCTATTGCTTTTATAAAATAATTTTCAAAAGCTTGCCATATAATAAACATCTTATTAAGCGAACTTAGTTGGTCTGTATGTGAGAATCTTGCTGTCCTTTATGTATACATTCTTTTTTGAAATATAGGTTAGTGAAAGAGACTCGGAGGACATTTTTTCTATTTCTTTTAGAAAACTCTGCAGTGAAAATTTTAAGACTCAATCTGTGCACCATCATTACATCCACAGCTCTTGCTAGTTCCGTGTTTTTACAGACTTTCAGCAGACATTTCAATCCGAGCGATCATTCAGAGTTTAATAATACGTGGAGAAGCCTCATCAACTATCACCTCTTAAAAGTCTCGAGCTCATAGTCTAAAGTAATAACACAATTTTACACAGATCATTTCTTCTGCTTTTTTTCTAATAGAATAGTTTTTCTAAAAGGATATCAAGGCTGAAATGTGGGAAATTTTTGAGAAGTTGAAATTGAAATTCGTTACTGGTAATTGAAAGAAAATAATAAATCAAAGTAACGCAGGGGTTTTTTTTCTAGGTCATGTTAGATGAACTGACTGCGGCACCTTGTTCAGCCCTCCGTAAGCCTGTGGCAAGAGCTGTTAAATGACTCCGACAGAAACTCAGACCGGAGCAACCGAAATATCTGGACTTTGCACTGATCAAGGAATGTCTCCCTCCTGGTTTCCTCCAAGCAGACGTAACAGTTAAGCAGAGAAGGCAACTGATTTTTGCCAGAAAGGAGCAGCTAAATACCCTGGCCAAGGCTAAATCCTGGTACTTGGACAGAATCTTCAAGCTTGTACGACACCCATTCAAGCAGCTACTAACGGTGATTTCTTTCATCCAATCCTGGGAATATGCAAAGCAAGTCCCGCTTGTGTTTGTCCTGATGGCCAACAAGAAAGAAAAAGACTACAAGAAGATGTTAGTCACTGCTTTGTTATAAATTCATATAACTGGGAAAACATTATGCACTTTATTGAGCATTGAAGTAAAGGTAAAGACGTAACAAATTATTCAGAATCGATTTGGGAAAACATTATGCAGTTTCCAAGCAAACTTGGAAACAAACCAAGGGGAACGTTGAGCATTATTTGAAGTCTCATCTAACTTTGAAACGTCCTGTTACATTATTTTCCAGGTACTAAAGCCCATTTTGAGTCACTTGGTTGGCTTTGTCAGTGGGAAGCAAGATCTCTTGCTTAGATGATGTAAACCATCGCCAAAAGCTGCAACGCGTGTACGACTACCTGATGACCAAAACTGATAGCTCATATAGCAAGTTTGTAATGATGCAGAGCTGGGGAGTAGCTGAAATCTACAGCGCTCCTCAGTTTTCCATTATCGAGTATGCCCTGTGGCTTTCGCTCTACCACACCACCAGCATGTGCGACAGCACCATCACCAGTCAAACTAATCAGGTTGAAAGGAGGCTAATATGCAAAAGGTGTTGTCACCCGTTGAGGGCTACAGCCCGAACTTTGACCTTCTGCAGTACCAGTATGACTGTTGGTTGTTTAAGACCATCACCGGTGCAGTCAGCCCTTCTCGAGCCTCCTGCTGTAATCCCATCATTGGTCTTCAGAACATATCTGTTTCTGCTACCTACTGGCAGTGGCAGCACCTGTACTTGCTTGACACCATCCACCAGTATGACTATCCCTCGTTCTTTTTGACAGTCAGCCCTTGCAAGTGGACCTTTCCCTGGCTGTCCTCCATCGAGGATCTGTGGCAGGACCATAGTCTCCAGGCTACAGATCTTCCAATTCTCAATACCCTCTATGTCGCTCATACCCTGGAACAAATCGCCAGAGGATACATGACTGGGGGGAATACCAACCACTGGCGTCAGCACCTTGTTGGGGACACGGTCAACCCCGCCAACTGCAACATGCTTACCTATTTCTATCAGTTTGAATTCCAGGAACAGGGCAGTGTCCATCTTCATATGTTGGTCTGGGTGAAGGACATCACCATTATCTAGGCCAACCTACTCCAGGCCTCCATTCCCTGGGAAAATTCAGAGGATGCCTTCCTGGTGGCAGATACCCAAAAATCAGACCCGTTCCTGTCTGCTGCTCAATCCAGCTGCTAATTCCTTCGTGTAGAGACTGGACTGAATCCCATGCCTGGAATTCCGTTACACCCAGGTAGACGCTTTTCGGAATCTCTGGGCATTTGTTACGGTGCTGCACCAACGGACAAGTGGCATACGGGAAAGGCATGGTCCTGAAATACGTCACCTCTTCTGTTACGAAGATGCATGAGGCCTCCACTAGCCAAGGATTGTATTCCTCGGACATCACTGGATACCAGGCGGCCAACTCCTTCCTGCAGACAGTCGGACCTCTAGTGCTGGAAATGATCTTTCAGCTGTCCACCATTAAGGCTTCCTGGACCGACAAATTAACAAAGCAGTTTTGCCCTCCTCATTCCAGACAGGACACCGACAACGCAACATACCAACTCTATTTACGGCATGACCACCGGGAAGATGTCTCCCTTCTGCTGTAAAACAAGTTACGCTAGACTTTAAAAAGGCACTGTTGGCAGCTTTCAGAACGATTCTGCCGGCTGTGTCCATTCAGGGCTGCGTTTTCCACTGGACGCAAGCCATGTGGAGGAAGGTACGTTACTGCAATTAGTTTGAAATGAACATTTGAACATATATATATATATATACATGATTTATTAGCAGACATCAGATAGATGAACAAACACTTGCGTTCGAAGATTCGTTGTGCAATATAAAATTTTTAGTTGAAGTTTGTTGTAAATGGTTTATATAAATATGCGTACATTTTTGACGTTTCAACTCTTTCTTTCACTTCTTTCTCTTCTTGACTAAGTAACTTATTCGTTTGTCTATGTTCGTTTTCAGGTGCAAGAGCTCAGGTTGCAAAGAGCCTATTCTGAGGACGATGCCGTATATAATTACATCAGAAAGTTAATGGCCCTTCCATTCCTGCCTCACCGCCAGATCAGCAATGTCTTTGTTCGCTTTCAAGCTGAAGCACAAACAGAGCCCCTTCAGAGCCTCCTCGCCTACATCAGACAACGGTGGGTTGAAAGCGCAATGTTTCTTCAGAAAAACTGGAGCTGTACCAGCAGGCCATCAGAACCAACAATGACATTGAGGGATGGCACAATGCTCTGATTCGTTGTGTGAGTGGACAGTGCGGATTACCTCTGTACTCATTGATGGAGCTCCTGGACAGAGAGGCAAGACTTACTGCAGTCACCCTCAGGCTTGTGCTTGATAAGAAACTGAAGTGGGTCCAGTGGAAACAGTATCAAAACCTGCAGGCGAGGCCATTCGACAGCTGGGAGAAGTTCGAGAGGAAGGAGAAGACCGCTGCACTGTTGCTCACAACATGCCTACATCTCAAAGGCTCGAGTCGTAGGAACTGAAGAAGTCATTAGAACCCAAAACCGAAAAAACAGCTCTTTTAGGAGCCACCAAGTTTGCAAAAGAAAATGACCAGAATTAACTATCAATAAAGAAACCTAATGAAATTTGAGGGGGGATTGGGGCGAATTGAAAGGTTCAATAACAAATATGATGGTTCGTAACATACTCGAAAAAGAAGTGACATCAAATCCCTCTCAGGAAGTGAATTGCAAGTTATCTAGTAACTGACAATATTATTTTCAACAAAACAATTTATTTTGTTCGTTGGCCCACTGACATATAATCGTTGGCGAACTGACATTAGACTTTGCCACAAAGATTTAATGTGTTGGCGAACTGACACGTTGGTGAAACGACCGGCACTCGGCTGGAGTTTATCCAGTTTCCATAGCTTGAAGGGACTAGGAGTTTTCTACTCCCCCGGGATGGAATGCTAGTCCATTGCAGGGTTACCCCTCAGCGTTAATTTTGCCAGTACCAATTTATACACCTGAGTGGAGAGAAGCACTGTGAGAGTAACATGTTTTGCCCAAGACCACAGTCAATGTAATGTCCCTGGCCAGGGCTTGAATCCGGACCGCTTGTTCCTGAGATGAGCGCACTAGCCATGAGGCCATTAAAGTAAACTTGAGGGCAAGTGTATAGTGTTGACAGAAATGTTCTGGCCCTAACCTACATGTGATTCTATGGAAACATTATTAACATTGTGGTGCACAGGAATGTGATGGCTTTGATGGGATGAAAGAGTCTAGAGTATTGTGGCTTGGAAACACAGACAAGATTCTTGGTGTTGGTTTTAGCAAGGTGAGAACTTGACTAAGTTTTCATCATTGAGTCCTTATTATTTAAGTTAACTTGGCCATGATGTGAATGATGATAAAATAATACTAAGATGATCAGGTAAGTTAAAGGTGCACTAAAACTTCAATGGTTACAAGGGTTTGGCCTCAACATCATGGTGTTGTCACAGGCAACTTTCCTCATTTTCAGTAGGTTGCCACCAAAATTGAGCTAGTTGTGTGTGACAACAAAATGATTTTAACATGAAAATAATAATTGAGGGTGCAAAGAGAGATGGCTGTTAATATTATCTAATGATTAATCTATACTCCTGTGTTAACAGTCACATGCGCGTGAAGTGGTTGCCTGGGATATGAAAGACATGAGCAAGCCAGTACAGAAGCTAAGCCTCGACACATCATCTGGGTAAGTGTGTGAAATGTGTTTGACATTTGGTTATATTCCATCTCACTGAGCACTCAGCATGCTGGTGAAATTGTGAGCAGATTATTGTTGGATCTACCCTGGCTGGCACTCGAATTTGAATCACTTACTGTGTTAGTGCACCAGAATTTATCTTTAATCTTGATAGGCATCTTTTGGACTCACTGTAATATATCTTCAAGTATCTAGTACCTGAATTGGCTTGTGTCAATAGTATCAAATAGTCACCAGTTCATTTAATTCATCATGTTCCAACGTTTTCATTGATACGCGACTTTGGAAAACAAAACACCCGCAGAAACGTTTCCAAAATTTCCGTCAGTCTTGCGTGTTGTCAACAGATTGGATTGAAATCCACCAATCGCAACCCCTAGTGTGACCTTCTGAACTTCTCTACATCATGATAGCGGGTTGTGATTGGTGGATTTCGATCCGACGTGTTAATAACATGTAAGATTGACAGAAATTTTGGAAACATTTCCGTGGGTGTTTTGTTTTTCAAAGTCAGGTATCAAGGAAAATGGTGGTAATGAACATTCATTTCATGTAAAAATGTCAGCCACTTAACCACACAACTTTCTCACACACAGAATACTGATGCCATTTTTTGATCCAGACACCAACATGTTGTTTTTAGCTGGGAAGGTATTGACATTCTTTTGTTTAATTCATACCCTAGTTGATAATAGATTAAGAATGGCATCATAGAAGCTTTCAAATAAGTCATGCTCAGGTGTAGCAATTACGACATGTTAGAAAATACCCAGCAAGAAAGTGCAAAGAAGAAGGAAGAATGAAAAAACTGAAAGCATTCTATTAAATGTTATTTTTGTATTTGTTTGTTTAGGGTGATTCAGTTATTCAGTATTTGGAAATATCTGACACTGCTGCATCTTTTGTTACTCAAGGTAATGATTCAATTCTTCTAAATATCAATTTTAATAAGACTTTAAAAGGTTTTCCTTAATTTATTGGGTCGAGTAGCAGCTCTCTTAATTTCTCACATGAATGGCTTGCAAATTACTCTTCAAGAGGATGTTAATAGACCAAACAACAGAAACAATTCCCCCAGCCCCAAAACAAAACCATTTGCTGCATCATGACCAAACAAATAAATAATTATGAGGGCTGTTACGCTTTTAAATTTATTACCAGATGATGGCAAGGGAAGGCAAAAAAATTTACTCTGACTCATTATTTTTAATTTTAAGTAAGTGTAGGATTGTGTTGTTCAAACTACGCACATCAATTGTATATTATATTTCAAGCGATTAATATTAATATTCATGAAAACAGATACAGTCATGTAAGGCTACTTCATGACTCAGTATTTGTAGCCCTTGTGATGCTCAATGAAGTTTTTACTTTTTGACACTGTGAAGAGCATAACATCTATTTTGATCTATTGTGAGCTTCTTTTGTCCCTGAACAAGTTGCTACAGATACATGTTTAACATCGACATAACATGGAACCAGCATTGATTCCATTGAAGATATCAACAGCTTTCACTCTCAAGACTCTTTTTCATAACTTATGGTTCTAATACCGAACTCCAGATCTATTGATTTATCTGTTTTTACATGTATTAATTTCTTTTCACTTTTAATTAGTAAAAACAACAATTTGATCAAGACATATATGTTCCATACAGTGTCATCACAGTTTATGGAAGAACAACACAAAGGGCTGTGCAGTGTTCCTAAACTTGCCCTGAATGTTATGGCGTGTGAAGTGGTGCGGCTTCTTCAACTGACAAAATCATCTGTGATGCCACTCAGTTACTGCATACCTAGAAAGGTAATTTTGCCTTGTTTAGACCATCTTTTTGGTACTAGAGTGAAAGACAGGTGAAAAGTTCCTTTTTGTTTTCCCAATTATCAGAGAGCCTGCTATAACCTTCATCCTTGACCATCTCAAAAGAAAAATTATCCAAATGGCCAAAATGGGCTGAGAATATTTGCCACCAGGAGAGGACCTCAAAGGATAACAGGAATGATCAATTCAGAGCTTGTGGTGTATTACAATCTAAGGCTTTCCTCTGTCACATTTATCACTCTGATCGTCTTGATATACATATATTGTTTACTCTAAGAAGAAAATGTTTGTACCGTGGAACCCTGTTAATCCAGTCACCAATGGACCACAAAAATCTGGCCGTGTTAACAGAGTGATTGTTTTAAAGGGGTTCTTTAAATAAGAAAGTGACTGACTGAGAAAAAAGTGACCGTAATAGTGAGGTGGGCTTTTGAGTGGGTCGGTTGTAAGTGAGGGTCCCACTGAACTACCATTTATTTTGGTCCTTAGTTTGGTTTCTCCCCCTTAGTCATACAGAGAGTTTCATGAAGACTTGTTCCCTGATACTGTGGCAAGAGAGGCATCCATGACAGCTGATGAGTGGTTCAGTGGGTCTAATAATCCTGTAAGTTGTGACATCACTTTCCATCTTTTCTTTGGTTACTTTGCTTGTACTGGAGTCCTTTTTCTCTGAACAATTTTGGCAAGAAAAAAGATGATTACCCTCTGATACCAAAATCACAGGTTTGGTTGCTAACATTTTTTTGCTGTCATATAGATCTATACGCAAACAGAATTTGTATTCTTGGAAAGCTTTCAGGGTTGTTTGACTAATATTTAGGCCTGGGTTCTCATCCAGTTGTCAAAGGCAGAATAATATTCTTATATCTATTTTTGAGGTCTTCGCTTGATTGAAATCAAACATAATTTGTACCCCCACTTTTGAAGAATTTTATCAAACACAGTATTTTATCTTTGAGAGATTGATTGAAATCAAACGCTTTGTATGGTTTTGTTTCTTTGCAGATGAAGAAGGTTTCTCTTAATCCATCAAAGCGACAGACACAGCAAAAAACACCAGTTGAGAAACCACAAAAACCTTCATTGACGCCAAAACCTGCCATAAAAGCTGAGAAACCCAGTGCATCACCAGAAAAGGTGGACAGTCTTTTTCATTTCTTTTTCTCATGAGAGGAAGGCAAATGAAAAGTTAGTATAGTGGGAATGTCTGGTTTAGATATCTTTATCCTAGCCTGAAGATATTCATCATAAGTCACTGATGTTTTGAAAACCTGAGAAAAAATGTCATGAAAACATGCAAATTAAAAAAAATGGATGAAGTTCCAGAGATGTACTTATGTAACAAGGCATGAACAGTCTGAAGCAACAAGGAACTAAGTTGATAAGCAACTAAGGGTTTCGTTTGTGCACAGATGCTGTGAAACAGTTGCATTAGAAGCTAATCCCTTTCTTGACAAATTGCTGTCCTCCGGATTGGGTGCCAATCTTTCACAGCCTGATATTATCCTCTTTTTTATCATTTCGTCCGAAAGTTTAGCCTTATCCATTGATTTTCCATGGTGGAAGAGAGACCCTGGGAGTATATGTCTTGCCCAGGAACTCAATGCACTCGAGATCATGCTGTATTTCTCAGTCTTTAGTCTAATGTATACTAACCATTAGATGACTACATCTTTGCATCAAAAGACGAAGAAAGTGTCTGATTCACTAGTATTGCCAACCTTTGTTTCTGAACAGTCGGCAGCAGAGCCTAAAGGAATGTCAACAGAGAAAGTCTCTCGGCAAACAGTGCCTCAGTCAACTCCAGCTGGTAAACCTGCAATAGAATCTCCAGCAAGACCGAAGAAGACATTCACTGGTGTGCGCTCGTCCAAGTTCAGACACCTCCATGGCACTCCAATGCATAAAAGCAATAATATAGAGAATGTACGAAATTTGAGCATTTCTATGCCAGGA
>Ga0126343_10001731_pt1 | contig 10590 bp, 8 predicted proteins | sample Cyp2metagenome_FD_92531 | JGI IMG/M metagenome (GOLD analysis project Ga0126343, IMG submission 92531) | Coral microbial communities from Lord Howe Island, Old Settlement Bay, Australia - Cyphastrea 2 metagenome | ecosystem: Host-associated > Invertebrates > Cnidaria > Coral ... | reverse complement strand
GACATGCAAACCCTGTGACGTCATCAAGTCAAAATGGCCGCGCGAGAAAATGTCTCCCATGATCGTCTGTCTTTTCGTAGGTCGGAGGAGAAAAATAAAGGTACGACGGAAAAATTTACAGTCTAAACATTATCATTAATACCACAGTGTTATTCTAAGCAACTTTTTCATTTCGTTTCATAGGCACTTTAAAACGCGGTACGATAAAGACCTTATACAGTTTGACCAAAGTGGCCTTGTAGATAAGTTTCCTAAATCTTATTATCATAATGACATTTAACTTATTATTTATCTTTTTCCAAACCGAAGATATGTGTTTATCAAATTGAGGGATGCTGTCATTTCGACATTAATTTGCTGTTTCAACTTCCATACCGAAGAATTCTTACACGTGATCCTCGTCTGAGTAATCAATTTTAGGGTTGTCAGCATATCCGTTAAGCTTAGCTCTCTTTTTACGATAGGAAAGATCGTTTATAGACATATTAAAAGTAATGGGGACTAAAATGCTACTCTGAGGCACTCTGTGCTTAGCAGTCTTCCACGATGAGACTCGAGAGTTTAAGCATGACGTTTACGGCAGACGGCAGACGGCAAAGATTAATACCTCTGAATTTTTATTCCTTCCATGAAATCCTTAAATAAATCACGCTAAAATGAAAAAAAAAAACTTCCTTTTGTTATCCAACTGCACTTCGTATATGTACGCCAGAGGACCGGTTAGACAGGTTTGGTCGCAACGCGCAAGCGATGAATTAGATTGAAGCTACAAAAAAAATTGCGGACAATTTAAACTATTTTATTAACGACGAAGAGTCCGAATGGCTGACGAATATTGATCCAAGTTTATTAGATAGATCTAACGAAGAAAAGCATGCAGTTAGACGACAATGAAATTTCACCGTCTATTAAAGAAAATAGTAACAGCAACACAACAAAGACGAAAACTGACCTTTAATGTTTGGACTCGCGGGACCAACTCCATAAATGAGATACAGTAAGGCTAATGAAGGATATTTCTCGCGAGAAACTGAACAGTCGCCTTGCCCAAATTTTTTCATCAGAGTGAGAAAACTTAGCGAAGAAGAGTTCGAGCCAGGAATTTTAACTTCGTTTTAACCAAGTTTCGAGAACACGGAAATAATTACATCATACCAGATAAGATCTTTGTTTTCTTGGCGTGTTGGATAATAAATCTCTTATTAGACGTTTTACTGCGTATTATTGCTGAGGATTTCTGCTGGTTGTTTGTATTTTGACTCGCCCTAAGGGTCGTCAAATTACGGCACAACACTGAAAAATACTCAGCCAATAGACCATTTTACAGTTGTGTGCTCAGTGGCCTGGCCTTTGAACGGAAGCGAGGCGGGAGTTGACCATGTTTTGCTACAGACCTCTCTGCTTTTGTGGTGTAAATGAACCTAGTTAGCATAAGAACAACTTGTTTTACATAACAAAAGCAGTAAGGTCTGTATCAAAACAAGGTCAACTCCAGCCTCGCTGTCATTCAAAGGCCAGGTCACTGAACAGACAACTGTAAAATGGTCTATTACTACACAACAAAACGTCTAATGAGATACATCTGTTCACCGCAAATACAGATATTTACACTCTACTGTGCAGAGAACCGGAGGCAGACGGCAAAAGTTTTATTTTGCCGTTTGCCGTTTGACGTGGCGTCATGCCTTATTTCTCTAATGTCACCAGTTTTAACCCTCTGTTGTCGATTTGAGATACAGTCGCTTAACAGAGCACAGCTGTCCTCGTCTAGTCCGTAGGCTTAGGGTTTTTGCTAATAACAGGGGATGCTCATGCTTCGCTGATAACAGGGGATGCTCATGCTTGGCTAACAACAGGAGATGCTCATATAACATGGCAGGCCTTTGATAAATTCATCTTCCCTATCCCCATGAGTCATCCTTCATCATGCATTGACCTCCACTCATTCTTGATAAGGACTTCTCACGGCAGCTGTGGAACTTTCTATAGGAGCTTATAACTAGTAGTTTCCATTGGAAAGTGAAGTGCTGCAAGTGAACTTTATGTGGAAGTTGCTTTTATGTCATTTAGGAAGTATTGGAGATAGATGAGTCAACCTGAGCTAAGGCTAATGGGCTTACATTTTTTCTGTCAATGGAAAAAGCGTTCTGAGGTCGACACAATGAACTCATGGGAAAACCTTCTATCGAATAAGATCACAGCGGTTGACCGCGAACGCATCACGTCACGATCAAGTTATGACAACAAGATATTTTGTGCCACGCTGTTTTGATGTTCACTGAAACGCTCCTCCGTTAAACTGACGAAGCTGCTCGTTATATATTTAAATACTCCTTGAAAATCTTTCGGCGTTATTAAACTTACCTTTCGAATTCGCACGACTTGCTTTCAATACCGTTTACGACATTCTGAAAGCTCATCCGCTGTCACGCTGTTACTCCGCGTTGATTGGATGATGCTAAAGAATACATCCAATCAGCGTGGAGCAATCAGCGTGACTATTTGCTCTTTGGCACACGGAAATCACGGCCGCGGATGCTGGTCGCTTTGAAAGCTGCCTTTCTCGAAAATTATTTGGTGGTTAGCATTTGGATTTTAGATGGATCTTCAATTGAATACCACGAGCAGAAGCGTCAACGATTCAGTTTATCTGGTGTTCGAAGTGTTCTCAAATTTCTGGAGCGGTCGAAAAGGAGCTTTCCACCCTTGATTCCTTTTTACAACGAGTAGTGTAGACAGTCAACGCAAACCCACCAAATCGCTCAAATTCGCCATTTGGAGCTGCAAAAACTTTGTCACGAGCAAAAAGTTTAAGTGCAAAGCATAATTTCAAATTCGTCAGAAAGCTTGAGAATTAGGTTTTTTTACGTACGCACAATTACATACGCAATATGCAGATGTTGCGTGTAGTAAATCTCGCATGTAAACAATAACCTATTCACGCTTGCATTCCCAAATATCCGAACTTTTCGAAACTAAACACAGGAGAAGTTTCACTTGCGTCATATCTTTGACCTCTCCACAACTATAAATAAATCAATACCGAATCATGCGGCAAAATAACATTTCTGTACGAAACAAAAAAATAATAACACACAGTGCCGTCGCGTACTCGCCGGCATGTGGAAAGTGAACTTAAACTAGGAGAATATTTTTCCTCGACATTTTCAACCCGGGTTTTCAAATAGTATTCGAACCATTTCTAAGCGCTTTAAAGTGTTTCCACATTCAAAAGGGTTTCAAAGCGTTTCAAAGTTTCAGGAATTGGTTCAAATATTCTGAGAAACAAATCGGCCTTAGTCGTGGGAATTCGTGCAGTCTACAGTTGCTTTCAACATCTTCGCACGCAAAAACGTGGCTTTCTACTCGAAACATGAAATAGCCTCGACTTCGATTACTTGGAATTGAGGCAAAATCGGTGATATACATACATACATACACACACACACATACACACACACACACAATACATACACACATACATACACACATACATACATACATACATACATACTTACATGGCACGTACTCGAGCAAAAACTGACAAAGTAAAAGTATAAAGGTTACATAGCTGTACGACTAAGATCTTCTCATAAGTAATGTTGATTGCTGACAAAACTGTGGGCGGCCTGTAATTTACCTTGCTCAATTCGTCATTCTTTTTTAAAATAGCGGAGTGACTTGTCCCATTTTCCCCGAGGCTGGATACTAACATTGAATAATAGGAGAGTTAATTGTATTAGCTATTGGCCTGGCAATAACAGCCGGCGACTCTTTAAGTAGTCTATGATACGTCGTGTCGTAGCTACAGGATTTTTGGACATTTATATCTATAAGCAATTTCTCTACCAGAACCTGGTTTGTGGGTTGAAATGTGAAGTTACCTTGTTAGGTGTGCTCATGAGTTGCACGCCGAATGCTTGGACGATTTGCATGGTGTTGTCTATATTCCTTTTACTCACTTGGGCAGCGCAATCGGCAATTTGAACAAAATGATAATTGAACAAATCAGTTGCAGCTGTGATTTGCTAGTCGCGCCAGACCCTGACTAAACGAGTGACAAGGAAAGACTATCTACAAGTACGTTAACACATGACATCATGGAATAATTATGTTTTCGTCCATATCTAGGAGTTTGCAGGATAACTCGATAGACATCATTTCAAATAAGACGTTTACCACTTTTGTTCAATATCTGTATGTATTTTAAGGCAATATCAGTATCAAATGTACTTTTTATTATGTTATTTTTGTTTACATTTTTTACCAATTAAGGTCTACAATAACCAAATTACAGCAACAGGAAGAGAGTACGATTTTACAGGCTTTTCAATGAAAACTATCTACAATAAAAAAATCATTTTAAATGTAAAGACTATCTAAGAACCCTCTGCATAAACACCGTTTCCTCTGCCCTATCTTGGCGCTTCTTACTAGTACATAGCCTTATCACTCCACATTAAGAGTTTTGCAAGTGCAGTCTTGGATAAGGAGAACAAAGTATTGAGATCACAAGCTAAGAGGACAATTTTCTTTCCAGCACGGTGCACAAGTGAAATTAGCCTGCGAGCGGGCTCACGTTGGAGCTCAAGCGGGAGCAGCGAAGCCGCGCGCGCCAACTCAAGCGGCGAATCCTCGAGCCAGGAAAGTGAGCCTGCCCTGACCTAGGCAAACTTTTTATTTCCATCCCGGAGACCGCAGGAAAGAATAAGTCAATTTATTTTATCGGAAATATGAACTTTGGCAGCTCAGATTTCTCAGAAAAATGTAAATCGTTCAGTCTTTCATAACAACATGTGGGCGCGATATCTGTTGTCAGTAAGGTTTTGCCGAAGAAAAACTGTCGAAGTTTATGTCTACTACGGACACACACTTGATTCCCTGTGATCTTGCTTTAGCGATCTGGTCTTTAATGATGCCGGTAAATCCGGGGGGGAGGGTACTTAACAAAGTTTAATACGGGGAGGCTCCGCCCCGAGGTCCAGCCCCTTACCCTTTTATATACCATTTTGGCAGAAAAGGTACCCATTTTACATAGCTTTTATTGAAAAAAGGCACGCCTTTCAAATACCTATCTGTAGCTCCGTCTTGTGATTAAATCGCTGAGAAGGGAAGTCTTTGTTATTTTCATTTAGTGCTTAAAAAGCCATAAGGCGCGTATATTCGAGATATTTTGATTAAAGGCCCTCTTAAATACCTAAATGGCCGATTTCCCTACCCTCTTATAAAACTCTGTTTGTGAAATCCCTACCCTTTTATATACCTGAAGCCTAAAAAAGGTACTCCTTTCGGGCGGAGCCTCCCCGTATAGGCCATTAGAGGGAGTACCCCCCATCCTCCCCCCGCCCGGGGCGTTAGACGGACAAACGCTTTCATGTTGTTTCGTTGCTTGCTTGCAATCACATACGTGGGCAACACGACAAGGACGTCTTGGTTCATTAACATAGTTTCAACTTCTCCTTTCTGCTACATCTTTAGTTTGAAACTTTATTCAGATAAATAGACTGGAACTCTGTTGAAACATCAGTAATACGCAAACTCAACAGATTCATACCCCACGGACTCCGAATATGGATGACTTGGTTTTTATTGTGCGGTAGATAACCGCCGGACTCCACGGGGATTTAATCGCTCCTCGTCAAACATAATAGATTGACACTGAGTCTTCTCGCCCTTCTCGCTTTTCGACTAATTGCATTTCACTTCGCTAAGAAAATGCAGAAATGACAAAATTACAGAGATCAAGGCAGGCTCACTTTCTTGGCGTTTCTTCACCAAACTCCTTCCCGCAGGATTGCTTTGCTCCTCGCCGCTCGCGCGTGTGACTTGAAGGTATGCGTGCTCGCAGGCTAATGCAAAATCCTCTATGAAACCCCAGCATGAGAGGAATTATTGCCATAGTTTGAAAAGCATAAAAAATGATTATAGTTTTCATTTATGCTGGTACGAAACTTCGTTGAGGAAAACGAGTGTTTTTAATAGGCCATATTCTTATTCTCGGTATTGGACTGGAACTAGCTTAAAACCGAGGCTAATAATGTGGAAAGTCTTGTCTAATGTTAATGACATCTGCTGCTTTTCAATGATATTCCCCCGCACAAGCCTCAATAGTTCTAGTCTAATACCGAGAATGCGAATATGACCTATTCTACTTAATTTTGTTTAATCGCTCATCTGTAAAACAAGCATTCTACGGAGGTAAAAAAAAGTGCTTGGATAATTTGGTAACTACAGAAGAAAAGAAAACTCCATCCTACCTGCAGGTGAAACTAATTAATAAAAATTCATACGCACAGTCTCCTTATATTCTCCTTTCTTGTATTCTTCTTTTCCTAACCTTTAGATTTCTGTTTGGAAACCGTTTGAAAAATATTCCCCACCGAGCCTTTTATCGTGTGTATAGGGAATACGCATATGACGGTGAAGAACAGATCATGTAAGTAATGAGAAGTAAACTAGTTGAATTTTACAAAGGAGAAGCCACTATGTAAAATTCTTTATCGCTTGCTCTGCTTTCCCTTTCTTTCCATCGGTCGCAAGTCCAGAACGTGACCGGCAACTGCCTGCTGAAAAAAAGATGCAGAAGAAAAAGGTTATTTTTTGTTATTTGGCGAATACCTGCGCAGGATTGGCTTACAACATCCAGCACACAAACTGAACATTTAGCCACTTGTTACTAGCTTCCCATCTAAAAAGCCTTCTTTTATTGTTCCAGAATGCTGTCGGATAATCCAATAGAGACGATCGAACCAGAAGCATTCAGACTTGGCGCCCACAATCTATCAATGTAGGTTATTTCTCAATGCACCTACATCAGTAGTATCCTAGATAGTTAGAGCACTTGGTTCGACATTCAGTGATAACAACTGAATCAGTGAGCCGTCAATCCAGCACTGTTTTAACGACATGCTGGTCATGGAGGCTCACAAGGCTTGCATGAAATACGTGTCATGCTGGCAAATTGTATATGAATCAGTTCAATTAACATTTTTTCTGTGTTCTCCATCCTTAATTAAGAAGTTCACATTTAGATAACATAGTTAACGAAGGTACCAAACAACAAGTATTGCAACATGAAAAAAACAAGGTTTTAAGGAAAAAGGAAGATCAGTGCGGCCTTTAAGAGGAGATTACCCTCCAGTGCTTTATAAACGATTTTGTACTTTGTACAAATATTGTTTGCGCTATGCGCCCCTTTATTTTCACAGATTGTTGCTTCGGACGAAGCTGAAAATATTGGACCTTGAATCGGTGATCGGCATTGGTGGCCTAGATTCTCAACTGTAATGTACCCAATATTTATTGACAGGAGGAGGTTTTTGTGTAACCTTTTGCACATGAAAACTATGTATATATATATGGCAATAAAACCTGGAGTATTTAAAGCAGTCTTTTAAGGAAATCCTTCCGTCTCAGGTCCATAACATAGACAGATGACGCCAATTAAACGTTAGCTAAAAACAGCTCACAGCACTTTCCTAGCTGTATATTTTTGACACATTATATTATATGCCTTGTATACTACATGATCAGACCAGACACGAAAAGTAAGACACCAGCCAAGCTAAGTCGGCTTGTTCTCAAGTTTGTGAACAAAGGCAGCCTCTACGCTACCGCGCACGAACAGTCTTGAAGTTCTTTTTTTTACCAAGACAATCCCTCAACAAAGGTACCAACCTATGCAGTACTGGACGACCAGTCGCCTGACGCTTTTTTTTTACAGATTCCCTGCTCGAACAGTAGGAGTGGAAGGCCAAGAAATGAACCTGTAAATAAGTATGATTACAGGCATTAAGAGTGGCTGCACTCGGAGAGTCGACGGACTGTATATTCAGGACATTGACAAACTGCACAAGTTAATTAAAGTTCTGTTCGCATATTCACAAGAGAAAATAACAGCCAGTCAAGAAGACATAGCAACACCTTCAATACCCCGGTCTTGGGAGGATTTAGGAGAGATGGCAAATCGAATCCATAATCAGCCTGATGTAGAGATAGGTCAGGTAACTGCCAGTAGTATTCCATCTGCATTCCAGCGTCATCTACTGCAAAGAAAACGAGTGTTGGACTGAACAGCATATGCTCGGCTGGACAGTCATTGGCCCTGAGTGTCTAAACAACAAAGAAGGCATTACGAGCCAACGAGAAAGACCTCAGAACCATTTGGATGTCCCAACAAGTAACAATGTTAAAGAGGAACAAGCAACAGTGCCAAAGACGACTCTGTAAAGTTTCCTTTGCCACAAAATACTATTTCAAAGATATATCTTTACCCAAGTAAGTCAAAGACATGATGCAGTTGGACTACAGTAAACTTCACCACACCCAAAACCGTCCAGGCACCGAGAAGAATGAGTCAGTGGAGGATATAAAACACTTCCGAAACATTCTCACTACCATCATGCAGAGCCGGGAATGAAAAAGGAAATTGGGAGATGCCGCAACCTTCAAAACAGATGACGTGACTTTGCCGAGCATTCGTGAGCAATGTATGAAAGGCTACTTGGCATAAAAAAGAAGCTCTTTAAAAGTGGCAAGACATTAAAACATATGTAAAAAAAATTGACTGGTGTAAAAATGATTTAAAGGCTACATAAAAGACAATTGGTATTTTAATTAAGAGTAAGACAGAGGGACAGACCACACCTCAAAGAATAGTAAGGAATAACAAGACCCACACTGGTAATGACAACGTCATTGATCAGTTTAATAAACATTTTGTTAATGTGAGCCGAAGCTTGGCCAACAAAATTGAAGACAGCTATCATTACCCGATGCAATATATCTTGTCATCTACAGTGAATAGCTTTGTTATGTCCACTGTTACAGTAACCCAGGTTTACAACGTGTTTATGACATTACATAAGAACAAATCATCAATTGATATAGCGAACAATCTAATAACACTAGCAGCTGAACCATTATCAGCACTTTTTACCAAATCTATAATGAATCAATTCAAACTGGAGTTGTACCAAACATCCTGAAAGTTTCTCAAGTCACTCCAGTTTACAAAAGTGGTAATGTAACCAACCCAGGGAACTACAGACCTATTCCAGCTCTATCATCCTTCAGTAAGTTACTTGAAAAATTAGGTTATAACCAACTATATGATTTTCTGGAAAGACACAACATTTTGTATAGATATCAATTTGGCTTTAGGATAGTGCACTCAACAGAGCAAGCCATTTTTTAGATCACTGACACCCTCAATAGGGCAATGGATAAAAAGCTGGCTACCTGTGGTGTTTTATTAGATTTCTCTAAGGCATATGATACGGTAAACCACAATATTCTACTATCTAAACTCCGCCATTCTGGCATGCTTGGAATATCCTTTAACTGGTTTGAAAACTACCTTCACGATCGCACTCAGTTTGTTAAGATTGGTTCTATGCAATCTAACCCCGAAACTTGTGGAATACCACAGGGATCAACTTTAGGTCCTTTACTAATGCTACTTTATATCAATGAGTTACCTAGCTACTCAAAAAAACTATCCTTCCGTGTATTTGCCGATGGTACAAATATGTTTTTGAAGTTCAAGTGATAACCTGTGTCATCTCGAGTCCATTATGAATGAAGAATTTAATTTAGTTTTTAAATACTGTAATGTCAACAAACTATCTAAAAATTTTACTAAGACAACCTATATGATATTTCATCTGCACCCGGTTAAGATCATATATTTATATTCCTGATTGTACATAAAACTCAAATAAAGTATTTAAGTGTTTATATTGATCAATCTTTACACTGAGGACCGCAGATTCAACACATTAACAGCAAATTAGCAAAACAATATAGCAGTTAGTAACAAATTAAGATATTTTGTAGATCTTTATACACTGAGACAGTTATATTATTCTTTCATTTATTTATGCCTATCCTATGCAACCATACCTTGGGGCAGTGCATGCAAGACTTGTTAATTTGCGTGTAATTTTAACTAAGCAGAATAAATGCATGCGAAGCATGTTCTTTGCTCATAGCAAGATGATGCTACACCATATTACAATCTTTTAGGGATGCTAAAATTTGAAAATGTCTACAAATTTAAAGTGGCTCTCTTTACGCATAAAATTTTAAATGGCTCAACAAACATCCCAACAATATTCCATAGAACCCTTTCTTGAGCCTCTAAGATACATACCCACAACACCAGATTTGCTTCTAATTCAAATTTTCATAGGCCAAAAGCAAACAATAACTACGGAACCTCTACTTTCGCTTTTGTTTCATCTAAACTCTAGGAATCCATTCCACCAGATTTTAGAATTCTGCCTTACACTTCTTTCTACAATCAATATAAAGTATACCTTTTAAACACTAAGTCCTGCTCTTCTGTATACATGTAACCTGCTTAAATGTATATTTTATATATAAGTTAACTATAGTTGCTGTTACACTCGTCTTCTGCTCAAGGTAACCCAGTGGGTAATTGCCCTGGGTTGGGATCGGTTTGGGTTCCGGCCAGGTGTAGTTCCCCGGTTACATTGTAGACAATAACCCAAGGTCAACTTTTGACCTGGCGGTATTTGGCGGGAAATTTAATTCATCATGGCGGAGATCGCAACTTGCGAAACGTAT
>Ga0126343_10001730_pt1 | contig 10590 bp, 3 predicted proteins | sample Cyp2metagenome_FD_92531 | JGI IMG/M metagenome (GOLD analysis project Ga0126343, IMG submission 92531) | Coral microbial communities from Lord Howe Island, Old Settlement Bay, Australia - Cyphastrea 2 metagenome | ecosystem: Host-associated > Invertebrates > Cnidaria > Coral ... | reverse complement strand
TCGGGTTCGGCGTACTTGTCGGCCATGTTGGTGAGAATAAGGTCGAGGGTGGCCTGGCCCCTAGTAGGGAACTTTACCAGTTGTTTCAACTTAAAATGGTTTTGAAGGCGACTGGTTTTGAGGTAATAGAGTAGGTGGTAGAGTAATAGACAATAGTAATATTTTGAGGTGGTAGAGTAATAGACATGGGTGTAAGTAAAAGTTCACAAACTGTTTTGTTCTGGTTTGGTCCCTCCTTGCGTTAATATGCCATTTTTTTCCGGTTTTCACAGTTTCGAACTGGATCTATTTTGAAATTAGGGCTCACAGGGATTATTCGCAATTAGATTTGGCAAGACTATGGAACGAGCATGCCAGAGGTCTCAAATCTGTAAAAATGTCTACCAAGTTACAGCAATACCCCTAACCTCAGAGACAATGACAGTATAGTGTTCCTAACGGACATAAACCAAGAATCATGTCACTGGGAACTAATGAGGGGATAAAGGCTTTAAATGCACTGCTGGCGAGAACTCATTACCGATTTCTAGCAGAAAACGTTACTTAATATATGTAAATTCACTGCTGATAAGGAATAATACAGATGTGTGCTACATTTTATAGCAGTTGTATAACTAATCTTACCATCAAAAGAACAGCCTTTTAGACCTTCCGCTGAATTAAATAAACAAGAATGGGTTTCAATTATTTCCTGTTTATTCGCCTTAAACAAGTGAGTTTGCATCAATATTAGAATATTGCGGGTCATTCAGATGTAAAACCTTTAAATATAGACATTTTTGGTCAGCAAGAACACCCAAAACAAAAGACTGGGTTTTTTTTCCAGAGTAACTGAAACTATACCAACAAATGATATGTAAATATCTCTATCTCGGGAACCCCTTTTCGATTTCTACAAAAAAAATTTACTTACAATTTGCAAATCCTGCGTTGCCAGGATTAATGCTAGCTATAATCTTATTAATCGAAGGTTGAAAAGAGGCAGGTTTTACAAGATCTTCCCAGAATGGCCCTCTGATCTTTCCGCTACTAAACAAGAATTAGTTTAAATATTTCCTGTTTATTCGGTGCTAGCCACCCGTCATTGACTCAATTTAATTTTCAGTAAGATCAATAGTTCTCTTCATTTGAAGGTGAACCTTTAATTTGAGAAGCCTGCAAAAGGCAATGTTTTTCCACAGTTACTGATGTGTAATTTAAATATTGCTAATCGCACCATGGTCTGAAAAGGCGTGGGTACTACAACATCAACCCAAAATGGCCTTCTAATCCTTCCGCTAATAAACAAGAATAGATTTCAATTATTTCCTGTTTATTCGCCTCTAACAAGTGAGTTTGGATCAATATTAAAACATTTCGAGTCATTCGGTCAGCATCCAAAAGTCTGGTTTTTTTTTCACAGTAACTGAAACTATACCAACAAATGATATGTGAATATCTCTATCTCGAGAACCACTTTTCGATATCTAGGAGGCAACTTTACTTACAATATGACAATATGCTATTGCAGCGTTTATTAGACACTTTTACGAAATGACGCTTTTCGATATTTAAGCACTTGTTCTATTTTATCATTGCATCTAGCGTTGATTCCTCTGATATCCCCTGCTCCCCAATTCAATGTTGCGTGGGCGCAGTGGTCTGTGCAGTCCGCGAAATTAAAGAAAATCAACTTTGTTTGGCGGAGAAGGAAGGGGGAGGGGGGGGGGGGTTGTTGTGTCCAAGATGCTCGAAAATCGAATGTTATTGTTAAGTGTCTCAACACTTTTGTCGCTCAATGAAGAAGAACGAAGAGAAGCAGGTAATGGCTACGAGATCGACCAAGGAATGACCCTTTAATTTTTTCCGCTTCTAAACAAGAATTAGTTTAAAGTGTCTCCTTATTTTGGGAAGCTTCCAAAAGACGTCGTTTTTCCACAGTAACTGAAAAGTAATTTAAATATTCTAACCTTACCATGGTATGAAAAAACGTAGGTACTATAAGGCCAGCCCGAAATGTCCGTCTAAAACTTCCTTCTAAAACAAGAAATGGTTTCAAATATTTACTAGTTATTCGGTGGCTGTAGCAATCCTTGTCTACGCGAGTTACGAACGATGCTAACGAATTATTGCTACTCCACTCCATGTTACTTGATTTCGGTTAACCGGCCGTCATTTTGTTAAAAAGTACACACTGTCAGAGAACGGCATTCGAGATAGAACGCTAGTAGATTTATACTAATCCCTGTAAGGGTAGGATGAGAATTTACTACGTGTTTGAAAAACTTTGCAGGCTAGCACGAAGAACTCTTTGGTTTCGTCAGCAAGTTCAAGAATGGTTACATTATGTTGCAGCTTAGTTTCCTAAAAATTCTGGTTATGATCGAAAATAGGCCCTTTGCACGATCCGGTCCCATGGTGCGGAATAAATTACACTGGGACGCAAGTTACGCAATGGGACTTCCAAAACATAGGAACTCGTACCAGTCCAGCCCGACTTTCCTTTGTTTCGAAAGTCCCACTGCGTAATTTGTGTCCCAGTGTAATTTACTCCCTACCATGTGACCGGATCATACAAAGGGCCCATTGTGAGCAAGAAAAATCATTTTGTTCCATTCTTGTAAATTTCATGTGATTTAATTTTATTACATTGAATTGAAAACCTATTCAAAACAAAAGCATTCGTTTCTGTTAATAAGTAAACTAATGAAACTTACATAGCCAGGGCCTAAAGAGAGTTTCCGGATCTAGAGAGGGCTTTTGAGTAAATTGACCATTAGCACGCGCGAGCTTGGGTCACTTTGCTTTTGAGACTGGTCATTTCTTCGCTTTTCTTTACTTATATTATTTAAAACTCTTACTCGTAATGATTATTGATAGAGAGGTTAATTTGCCCATTTGACCTAGATAAAAAAATTTTTTTCAGCGGTACGTTTGCTCTGAGCAGGAAGAAATCGAGGTCATCTCGTAACAGTGTTTACAAAACACTATAATTAAAATGATGTAGCCAACGACTCAGAGGGGTTTACCAAAACGCATAACATAATGCCCCCTCGAAGCAAGGTCATTTGTTAAGCGGCTTACTGTTGATATTCATTTTAAACTTTTATTATTTACGTGGCGCCCAGAAGCTTACCACTGGCTTGTTAGCAGTACTGGCCTAGCCCGCCGAATCCATCTGGGTAAAGCAAATTCAGTTTAATTCTTTTTGTATACAATTTGATGATTGGATGATTAAAAGAAGAGAGGAAATTATCGGAGAAATGTGATTGGACTAAAGAAACAGAAATCCCGGGTTAGCTCTAATCGGCCTTCGAGAAACCGGGCCCAGACAAATTTCAAAAGAATAGAGAAAGCAGAGTAGACAGAATGCAAACAGAGAGTGAAGAAGAACGATTGAAAATCTATAACAACCGAGAGAAAAACAAGTGCTACTAATCTTGCAATTCGATTGGCTAATTTGCCGTTGTCGATAATAATCCAGACAAATATGTCACGCAATGCGTTTTTGAGCTCGTACTCTGAAAAAAAAAAATCCTTTGACATTGATATTGTGGTAAAATGCAAATCGAAATGTAGTTTAGCGTGGTCTATACTGTTATATCTCGGCAACGATACGCGTCATCACAGTGGTCAAAATTTGTTGTGGACTTACTCGGCCGCACCACAACATTAATTTTGACCGATGTGATGGCGCGTGTCGTTGTCGATAAGAGTTCAGACCCTCACTAAACCACATTCGATTTGTCAAACAGATCAACGATTAGAAATTTGCCAGGTCCTGAGAGACGCGTTTCAAGCAATATATTTTGGCAATTTGTTTATTTGGCCTTGTTTATCTTACACCATTTCGGTAGAGAATTGGAGGAGAAAACCGACAAAATGCGGTCGGGTCAAATTGTTAAAGTTCAGTAGCCCTTCTAAGAAAAGTAAGGATACTCCAAGTAGCTTATAATGGCAGAGATTTAGAGTTAAGCCCAGGGGGTATTAAAGAATTACGTGCTCGACGAAATATTTTGTTTCTCCGTCAAAAACAAGTTCGCATGTGAAGACGACATTTGGTGCAAAGTGGCGATGGGGGTGTGGGTGTGGTACGAGTCTTCTGTTCTCCTTCCTTCTCCATGTTTCCAATGTCATAACTCTTACTCTTTAGCCAAGTTTGTTTTATAGTTACCTTAGCTTATCAGTTGTTGTGCCATCGCCAAAACCTCCCCAATGCTTTGTTAGCTTTGTGTATTATCCCTCTACCAAGGCGATTGCCTTAAAACCCCTTTAATATAGAATTACTAACATAGTCTCCGTTGTTGTTTTTGCTTGCTCGGAGCAAGCACACGGTAGAAAGAATGGCACGACAAGTAGAAATTTATCTTTCCATATGTACATTGAAAGTTTTATAAAAAGAAAAGGTATACGTTTATGTGAAAAACTAGTTTATGAGAGAATAATTAAATCACGTTCTGTTACGATTATTTTGGTACAAAACAGACCAAATGCCACCTAAAGAGGCCCATGTGTAGGCCCTTAAGTTGTGAATTTAAAGTAACCAGCTGAAAAGGGCGGTATAAGAAAGATAAACATGTTTTCTGGGACTATCGATGTAATCGTCAATTTAGAATGGAAGGAGAAAGATCCCATTAAACATACATTTAACGCCTGCGTGGTGTCAATGGTTAAACAATTTGTGTGCTTCATCCAGTCCTGTTTGATCATACTGTTGTTAGTCGTGCCAGTTCCTAAAACACTGTGGCCATTTAGGCGGAAAGATCGTGTTTTGTTAAAAGATATCGCCTTGAAAGGTTTTTTAGGAATCCTATGCGTTAGCTAAAATAGTTTCTATCCTTTTCAGCAGCTGAACTATGTCTGGTAAAGTAGTATTAAATTACCTTCTGAAATAGTGGTACTTTGCTCTTCTGTCGCGTCCTCAAATCAGTCGGAGTGGTGTTCTCTGTAAGAGATCTGACAAGATAAAAATATTTCAGCAATACTTAATTAGATATCTTTATCTAACAAGACGAACAGGGAGTTGGAAAGCCAACATCATTATGAAAAAAAACGTCGTGTTTCTGCTGTCATGTGGTCAGGCTAAATACTTATGTATGAAAACCTGCTCCACTTGGCTGGTAACCATGCTAATGAAGTATTAAATGAATTAAAATTGCTGGCTGAGTTGATAATACCTACTGATTTAATATACTCTTCCTCTGTACACTGCTGTGTGTCAAAAGTTATCGTAGTCTTGTGAATATACTTTACAACTAACTTGCATGCCTGGAGAATAATTCCATTAGCTATTGTCGGAATCCGTCTGTGAGACCACTCAATGTGCACACGTTAGTTTTTGACAGTTGTAACTTGTTGCTAAGCAACGCTATTTAGTCGCAAAGATTCAACTAATCGATAAAACACTTCCACCCTTTGCTGCTTCGTCTTTGGATGAAATGGATGAATGGTCAAATGTAAGTTTTAAGGAGCCACGGAAATAGCATAGATGCTCTACGAACAAGAGGTGCAATGAAACCAGGGATGAAAATGTTTAGTTTAGCCGGGACCTAATGGCGACAAGGTGACCAGACAAGTGTAATAGAGTGCTTACGGTAATGTGCTTTACAGGCTGGCATTGTTGTTCTATACCCATTGTCAGGATTGCTAGACATTCCTGTTGTTATTAACTAACAATCCGATGCTATTCATTATCAAATGAAAGAATGACAAGGCTGTTTTACACCTCTCAAACAGCCTAAAGGTTTACACGTTGCCAATAAAATTTGCTGTCGTTCTTAATGCTTAGTACTCTGAAAAGAATATAAAATTATAATCCCTCCGATCGACAAGCCCAGTCTGCGAACGAAAATAACTCGATCCCTGACTTTCCTCGCCAAAAAAGCCTCTTAGTTTGTCCTCAACCAGGCAAACTTCCACGATAAAATGTCAGTATTAAACGTTGGTGGCCGAAAAAAGGCCTCCTTCATTTTTCACATGCTGTTTTTATTCGTGATGTTCGTGTGCCCACAGTTTTGGGGGATGAGTCACTTGACCTCACCTGCAAAGGCTTTTTGAGAGTTTCAGTAAACAGTTAAACGCCACCTAAACATTGTGACAGTTAGTTAAACGCTTTCATCTACATTGTAGCCTTGAGTTGGATACCGAACACCACATTTCTCATGTTTCACTAAGCTACACATTGCTCTAACACTTTTATTCGACATTTTGCTTGAATAGCAGCGAGTAACCAATTAGCACGTCAGTTCATGCAATGCGATGCCGGCTCGATAAAGACGTTAGGTTTTTAGCTTGGGCCGTTATATGTCTTTAATGTATTGTACATGTTTTTCAAGAGGAACTGATGGAACGATTTAACAACACTGAGCTGAAAAAATATAAACAGGGCGATGGGTTCCCAAAACGTGACCAGTAGTTCTTTCAACGTGAGCGATAGATATTTTTTTTAGAAAAACACCCTCTCGAGTAATCCTCTAATCAATCGTCGGAATTGGGCTCCCGCCCGCCCAATATTTGTTATGTAGGATCTCAACAGGCTGCGTATACACGTCTCTCGTTTCCTCCCACTGAGCCAGAAGGGTAACGAGGAAGAATCTCCTAGACTTCTACATGCAAACTAAAAGCACTGAGACGGTCTTTTGCCGGATAGTTTGCAGAACCAGTTTGCTTATACAACTACAAACTCTGCTTGCAAGGGCCTGCACGGGCAGCTCAGCTGTACGTAATGAGAGGTAGATACGTAAGACTAAGGTTGACCGAGTGTTGAGCACATATTGAATTGTTAACTATGATATTTTCGTTTATTCTATTGCCTCTCTTCAGTCATGTATTGTTATTTCAGGTGATTTCCCTGATGCCGATTCTTCTTAAAATAACGGCGTCTTGTGAGGAAAAGAACAGATAAAGAGGAACTGAAACAGGGACGAATTGTGAGAAGGACCATATCTTCATAACTATTTCATATGATCGCCAGTAACATACGTTACTTCAGACAATACTCTGTATAAATGTTACGTAACTAGCATTCATGATATTTGCTTGCGCTGCCGGGCTGTGGTGCCAAAAGCCTTCGTGGAAAACAAACAACACTTTCCCTCCTAGCCTGTTCCAGAGAGCAAAAATTAAAGGACAAATGCGGCGCAAACCTCTCTCCTAGTTAGTTTTCTTTTGTCGCTTTTCACGCTGTTTCTCACTGACTGAGCAGCTGAAATCGTGAATTCTGTTACTATATCAACAAATTGTTTAACTGAGGATCCAAATTCTGTTACAAGGAAAAAAAATATTCTCGGAAAATTTGCATTTGGCCCACGGACGGAGAGTTTTACTTAAAGGACGCTGCATGTTGTGTTGTACTGGCCAGTGACAGGAGTTTAGCGATGGCTGGATCGGACTCCTGGTGCATAACTGAAGACATAAACCTATACTGATGACCTTCACTGAGAAGCAGACGTTTACATTCATAGTCTCATTGCTTTTATTGAGTCGAGGATTATTTTATATTTGCCATAGTGTAATAAAACTCTTATTGGATTCACTTTAACCATTATTGCAATTTTTTTTTGATGTCTCGACTTTCAATATAAAGGTTGACCTTCGGCTTCGTCAAACGCTGAAGTCAGGCTTGCCCAAACTAATTTGGCGTATTAGATTCAGGTGAATGCAATAAGTACCAGTTATATAATGTTCGTGTATTGACATCAAAAAAAGGTGCGAAATTAGCTTTCATATGAAATTGTGTTCAAATTCCTTGAAGAAGACAGTGTGATGAATAAAAGTGAGGATTATTCTTTAATCGCTCGATTAGGGAACGCGTAATTATTGAGAGAAGATAAATGTAGATCACGCCTATAGGTATTGTTGCAGTGAAAATAAAATATGACTTAAATGGCGATGAACTAGTTTTTGCTTCTTTCTGGTTACACTCGTGAACACATTAGGGACCTTCAGATTGGACTACGAGTACGAGATTGAGTACGAGAACGACTTTTCAGTTCTAGTTTGCAGGCTTCACATTATCACAACACAGACCCATCTCATCCCATGAGCTTCCCTCTCTACCTAAACACCAACATGTAGAGCGAGGACTCTAGAAACGTCGCTTGTTTGAAATTCAAAACTCGCACTCGTACTCAATCTCGTACTCGTAGTCCAATCTGAAGGTCCCTATTATACTGTTGCCGGCATGTTTGTTTAGCTCTTTTTTTAAGCAACGTTTTGCTACGGTTTTTCCATCACAGAGCTGAAAGGTTGTTAGTGGCCATCGAATGCCATGAATCTTCAATAAATCCGACATATGCATGCAAAATCATGATTTCGCTTAAGCCTCATTTTCAAATTGGAGAGAAATTGAGTTCAATCATGCCAAAATGTGGCTTGTATGTAATCCAGAAAAGGTCCGATTCCTTTTAAGCTCCTCCGCTAACTGCGAAGCAAAATTAACTTTCTGGTAATGTCGCTCGACACTTTTATGTTTCCAAAGCTATTGACTTAAATTCAATTTTATCTATTAAAGCCACAGCTCAAGTCGCAACAACTGACTAACGACAGGGTATTGAACTATTAAATACCTTTTAAAGACTCTGCAACCAATCGAGTTTCTCTCCAATGTTCTTGGCTCGTGATCTGCTCCGTCTGCCTGAAGGACACAATCATCACAGAAAGTTTAAGTGACTTGAACTGTTTTTGCCACCGGTGCTGCTGCAGTGTTAAGTTACTCAGTAGCCGCCGGAATGGAATTCAGTGTACTTAGTAGTAAAGCACTTGGAAAGTCTTAAAAGGACGTGCTTGAGAGAATAAAAATTGTGAACTCAAAGGAATGTAGAATTTTGTCAGTCAGTTATCAGTTTATTGCCAGAGAACTATTCAAATTCGTAGTCAGAAAGTCTAAGGACTCAGCAAAAGGTGAATGTCTCATGCCCTCGGATCGCCAGAAAGTCGATAAAGGGCTTAGTTTTAGTTCTTTGAAGGTTTTCAAGGATGAGAAACAGAAAGTAACCTTCTTGGTGAAAGGGATGCTTGCACTGTACATTTGTCACCGTAGGGGTATTTTGGTGAACGGGATATTAACAGTTGTTGGCTCGGTCAAGACCATCATTTGGTTTGCATAACTGACGCAGTCTTCTCTACCAGCTAAATGTTAATCTATAAATTCAATTTGAAAACACTTAGAATGATATAATACACAATTTTGAATGCTCCCCGTGGAAAACATGATCTTAGGTCACGACCAGCACTTAAAATCTTTACCGCCGGAAACTTTAGCATACCTAAAAGCCACACACAGACGATGCGGATACGTCAATACCGAGGGGTTTTTGTATTGTGTATTGTGTAAAAATCAGTCTGAATTTGTGTTAATGTTTTGAATTTCCACATGATGACACAACCATACGTCTAACTGGATTTTGCAAAAACATTCCCGACCGAAAATAAATCAAAAATGCCAGGTTTGTAAGATTTACATTCCACGTGTTACTTTTCTCTGAGTACAGGGAGTTAAGAATTAGCAGCTTTCGTGGAAAAGCAAGACAGCCATGAGAGGTGCTTGAGGAGTACGCAGAGAGAAAATCTAGCTGTACGAGTGTTGTCAGCGTGTATCCATAAAAAATGCACAGCTAAGGCACGAACCAAATCTTGTAAATAAATATCGCTAATAGAAAGGGTGACAACTAAACTGTATTTTCTGCTGGATCGAAAATCTGGTAGCTCGGGCCTGATTAGGCAAACACAAGCCGTGTCATTTCCACTTTGACGTCCCCCATACTGAACCAAATCAATTTACCAATACCAATTACTGATAAATAGCATTCTTTCTTTATAAAATTCGGCTTGGGAGAAAGGATGCATTCTCCCAGTGTCCGCCAAGTTGCATTTTGGAGTGTTTTGCCTCACACTGCTGATTCTACGCCTCAGAAACTAGCATTGTGCGATGTCAGTTAGTCAAGTTTGCGTACCATTCCTAAAATTAGAAGAATCTTGGTTGAGGTGCGAAATGCTGACATATTACAGTTACACTAATTTCGTGAGCTACTTAAACTTGTGCCTGTGTTTATGTCGAAGTCTTCGAAGATAAAGTATGTCGAAAACCTAATCTTAATATACTATATTGAAATTTAGTAATGTTTTATAATTCTATTTTGTGCATACAAAAGCTGAATTAATGTTGGCGGAAGTGAATTTTGTGTTAGCAAGCATACACCTAACCTTAAAGCAGCGCCTCGAATCATAATTGTTAAGTAATTTTTGCAATTAAAAAAGCGTCCTCAACTCTCAAAATAATAACTGAGGTAGAAAGGCTCCACCGACAAAAAATAACACAAAGCACAACAGATCCAAAAAGAAACAGGAATCGAAATAAATATCAAGGGAAATTTAGGCTACATACTGCAAAGCTCTACATTAATTGCGAAGCCTTTTTTCAAGAGTTATAAATCGGTCGTGACTTTCCGTCGAGGGTCATGGATTCCCATTGGGAACGACATCTTGGTGTTAAAATAGAAAGGTGCACAGGTTGTGTTTCTGGGGCCCTTGCATCTCTTGGTTTCGATGCTTTAAGTCACTTCTTGCCCTATGACGATGTTTAAATGACTTTCAACAAAACTAAAAATGTAT
>Ga0126343_10001729_pt1 | contig 10590 bp, 10 predicted proteins | sample Cyp2metagenome_FD_92531 | JGI IMG/M metagenome (GOLD analysis project Ga0126343, IMG submission 92531) | Coral microbial communities from Lord Howe Island, Old Settlement Bay, Australia - Cyphastrea 2 metagenome | ecosystem: Host-associated > Invertebrates > Cnidaria > Coral ... | reverse complement strand
CATGGTCAAAATACCGCGTCTGAGACACAACAACATGAAACAGTTTATTTTGAGATGTAGTTCCGGTCCCCTTGGATTTTAGCTAGAGCCTGTGAAGCAGAAGAAACTAGCAGCTAAGTCCTTCGTAGAATTACGTTTATCAACCTGTTCATTCCGCTTTACCATTTCACAGGCACGGAAGATGGTCAAATCGATCCAGTCTCTGCTCGATTCCAAGACGCATGTAACAAAATCGCCAGTGAAGCTATTAGAAATGGAAGTTCTGATAACGTGACAGTCATGCTGGTATCCATTACAAAGCAGTGAACTCATCCAGCTACACATCGCTTAACCTGCACGATGATGGAAGCCTGTCAACTTTTTTCTCGCCTACCGTTGCACTAACGTGCACTCAACGAGAAAAACGAGACAACTGAGTTTTTACAGCCTACTGGAAGAGCCGGATCAGTGGAATCCGCGAGCTAAGCCTTTTATATTATTTCTAAACTTTCGCGTTTCGTATCAAGAAGGGAGTTCAAGTAACCACAACGGCAACGCCGAGAACAACGTCGATTAATAAATTACTTTATATTTTACATGTACCTACGAATCTCGCGGTACTATATATAACTGAAGTCATTTGCTTTGCTTATCATAGTCAAGTCTCGAAAATAAAATCTTGGACGCAGCTGCAAATGTGAAATAAAGAAATGAAAAAATGACCGTCGCTTCACGTTCTCCAAACAGCGCAGAATTTGGTCATTTCACGTTGTCTGGCAGAGGACGTCCAGTCTTCCGGGGCGAGTAGATATTCCTTCTGTCGAGTAACGTTTCACTCTCGCTTTCCATATGGGCAAGCGATCAAGCAAGTCGTTTACCAACTAAATCATAAAAAGCCCAAGCTAACACTTACCCGGGACAAGCATTACTTGACAGATACGTTCAAAGGGCAAGCTGAAATTGGAGTGGTTTTTCGAGCCCTGAGGACGGCAAAGAAATGTGCCAGGAATTGAACTGAACGCACGTGATCAGCCAAATGTTCTCCACTGCTCATTAAATCTTGTTTAGCGACGTTCCCGTTGCCGTCGTGGTTTTCTTAAACTCCATAATTGAGGCTAGGAAGAAGGAAGTTTATTTTTGCTCGTGACGCTAATGGAGGACTTCAACTTAAAATGACGACACGCTGTACATGGACAAGTGAAACAAAAGACAAGTGAAATAATACATCTCATCCCATTCCGCCCCGCTGGACACCCAAGGCCATAAAGTGAAACACTTCATGATTACCAACTTGACGTTGGTACGATGGGTAAAGAAAACCGCTGAAGCAAATTTGAAGCCGGACAAAAATGATCATGAAGGACAAATTTGGTGGTTTACCTTTATCAAGTTCAGGCGAGTGAAAACTTTATTGGAGCAACAAAGAAAGAGAGAATCTTATCAAGAAATGTATAATTTCCGAGACAACGTGAACGTTCAACTTAATCTACTTATATTCCTTGGGGTTAGGGTTAACTTGACAAGTACCATTCATTTACAATATTTGCGCTTTTAGTACTTTCTATCTGTACGTTAACTTGCTTGTAATAAAGTATGCGCGTATTTTAATGAACCTTGTTGAAGGGTTAATTGAAACCTTTCATTCAGGACAAACTTCGAGTTCCTTTACTGCCTTTGCATCGTTTGGCGTTGTCGGAAAATCCTCGTTTAACATTTGTCCAGTAAAATTGCTTCGTCAGCTTGACGTCATCAGATGACGTCATGCTCCTAATCAACTTGCCATGGAAATGGTGAGCTTACTGAGTTCTTCGACATTGGTGTCCTTTCTTTCTTCCAAGCGAGTTCGTACTAGATATTGAAACCCGGCCCAGTTCAAGCTTATTTTAGCAGACTGAGGCCGACTAGTAACGAACACTCACAGCCCTAGCCCTCCAATTGCCAGTACCGTGCTTGTCTTGTCTCTACTCCTATCGAAACGTTTTCCCCAATTCATTTCATTGCCAACACTCTCAAGCGATTGATGGTTGCGGCGATCTCCTGGAGTCTAGGGCGAGAATAGGAGCCAAGAAGAATTCTGGGACTAAGCACGTCCAGTCCTTCAGAGTCGAAGTCTTGTTCTACCCTTGAAAGAGGGACACAACAACGTGAGTCAACTTTGAAACCATAATGTAATCCTATAACGGATAGAAGAAACGTACTCTGTCGTTACTGATTCCAGAAGTCACGCAAGGTTTGTTTCCGCGTGACGACAAAGTAATGAAAAGTCTCTCGGTCAGAGGGATCGGGCCGGTGACGAGCGAGGTCTGGGAAAGAAAAGGAAACTTTTCTCTTCCAGACTACCACTCGTCTCGCGATCGCTGGTACAGAAAGCCTGGAACAGGCTAGTAGTGGAGTTAAACTCACTTTTGAAGCACTTCCAGGAGCGACCGGTTTCCATCCATATATTTATCCCGAGCGTATAAAATGGCGTCTGCTATAACCCTGCAAAAGAAACGTGAGAAGAGTGATCAAAACAACAAACTGGCGAAAGGAAGTACGAAGTCTAGCCTTGAAGCGTCAGTAAAAGAAAAAGAGAACCTAAACTACAAAGAGATATCACTAACACAATGAGAAGTGATTAGCGCCTATCGAGCTAACTCCTGGGTAAACTCGACAGAGAACAGATAACAAAGCTCCTACCTAGTTTGACTATACTCTCCAAGCTGCTCAATATAGGACAGATCGATTTCTTCATGACCAAACTGAACCTGGAAACCGAACTGGGTCTTACCCTTCACTCTCACCTGGCAATGAGATTTAATAAGCATGATAAATAAGAACAAATTTAACATGGTAGCTGAAATGCAAACACAGTGAATGTCCGCACCTAGAGTCAATTCTCCACTGCCGGATTTCAATCTGTGAAGGACTGGGTACGAGTCTGTAAATTATGGGATTACGAACTATTAATCCACATAGTCTTAAAGGCCAGACCAAGGTTTACCAAATCCCAAAGTTCAGTGTAAATAGACCCGATAGTAACCAAGATACAGCCATTTGAAAATGTCAAAAATTTACAAAGGAATGTACTGTACATGTATGGCCACCGGACACAGCGTGCAGTGGCCATACATTTCTTTGTCAATTTAGACGTTTTTAAGTGGCTGAATCTCAGTCAAAACTAACCTGATTAACACCAAACTTGAAGAGTTTGTGAATCTTGGTGTGCTCTTTCTGACTTTATGAATAAGCAAAATTTACAAACTCGTACCTAGTCCTTTTCGGTTTGAAATAAGGTTCAATTAAAAGTTTTACCCATACTTTAACCCATAATTCTTAGCGCGGCTCATAAAAGCGAACATACATGTAACGTACGATCAGGCGCCATGTCGCAGGTTTTTGGTTAAAACATACAGGAAATTTCTACTGACACATTCAAACCTAGCCCACTATGTCGTTGGCCCAAGGACAAAAATTGTCGCCATTTTTTTCTCCAACAGAGGAAGTCTCTGAAACAGAGATGACTTAAGGGTTTGAATCGGCTTCCTAGAGTATCCACAAAATCAACACGCATCATATTGCGATAAAAAGAGTATGAAGAAAAATGTTGGAACCAGACATTACTGTCCCCCTGTATCCACTGCCGCTAGAAGTGTTGGTCATCAACAAAAAACAAGACCAGCAAACCTCGGATGTATTCAGAATCGTGTTGTGAACAACGGATCAATAGCACCAGCAAGTGCTGTTTATATCTTCTAGCCTTAATTAGTTCTATAGGATGACTAACAAGTTTTTGAATGAACCTTTTCTCTGTCTCCTCTTGTGGCATCAAAACTGTCAGCGATTGGGATCCGTGGCGTTGGCATAACAAACGCGGCTTGGCATTGAGCATTGGTCTGCCTGTGCTCCAAAGCGATGGCCTAAAAGAAAAACCAAAGTGAAAAAGAAATACGAGAATACTACAAGAAAACACACACAGAACATAGGCGCACAGGGTGTTATACATTGGTTTCAATTGCTATCTCTTGAGCTACACGAGGAAACTTCTTGAGAAATGCAAATGAACTAACAAGCCGTGTGGGCGGTGTTATCAATTCAAAATCAAAACCAGCATTGAGTCGGTGAGTTTAGCTACGTAAACGTTCCCGCACTTCAGTGTCAGTCGATGTAGCGGTATAATAACACGCACGATAAAACGTGCAAGAATTAAAAAAGGCGGGAAATCGTACAGTAGGCGGACACGATCACGGGAGAACAAACAACGGGTGGCACCCGCGTAAATGCGCGGGAAAATAGTCATCTCACGAAAAGCCACATGGACAATCTGGCCACCAACGGTAGCATGTGTTCCCGCGCTTCCCAGCACTTGACTTTTCTCGTTAGCTTGGTTCTAAATTTTACCTTCGCTTTATCCGTGACGTCACGGCATAAGTAACAATCCATCATGACCACGTGATCAGCAACCTTCAATGATAGACATAAACCATGACACACCGAGGGTTAAGTACTTCTACTATCTGTCTATGAACTACCACACCATTGTCTTAAAAAATACATTAACAAACTAGAGTCGTAAAAAAGCTGGACATTTGTTTCCCTCGACTGACCTGGAAATAGTCCCCCGAGCCTCCAATCACAAGGACAGACGAGACACCAAAGTCTTCATATAGACTGCGAACCTAAAAACGAGTAAAGAGTAATGTACATTTTTCTAGACAGTTATAATGATAACGACGAATTATGACACTAAACGCTGCGCTTGAACTTGCGGGTGCAGCCGCAGGTGCAGGCGCGGGAGCAGGCCGCTGCAGGCGCGGGCGCGACTGTAATAATGAGCAATCGTGGTCGTGGTACATACTTTATGTTGTTCTCGTTGAGTTCGTTACGTTACACTGACGCTGTGCTTTACTTTGCTTTTATTTTCATCTTCTCCCTCACCTTGGATATGAACGGTGTAATTGGTTCTTTTTCAGCGGCCACTAGCTGCTGCATCCGGACATCTCGTATCATAAAATTCGTAGCGCTCGTATCCTGTATGGAGAAAGATGAATGTAGAATCTAGATCTTGAGTCTTCGAACGATAGGTAATTGTTCTGAGACACATCATACTGAGTTACACTACGTAGTAGACAATGCTGCCCTACCTCATCAATCAGCAGGCACTTGCTCCCAGTTTCCAAGGCTTCTATGATGTTCGCGGCTTGAGAGGTCGAGCCACTGGCGTCCTGGGTACTGAACCTGCTCGTGTCTCGACCAAACGGCAAGTTGTTTATAAATGGACGAATATCAACCTTCTCTATGCTTCTACCTAGCAACAGTTAAAAGAAATCGAAAGCACTTATTTAACTTGTCATTAATTTCTAACAGTGATCTGTGACCTTTCAATGGGCGACAATAGTGTTGAGACACTTTGCCATATTGGAGTACTTAAGGCAAATTTCTTTCCTCATCTCTACAATACTACCCCCTTCCCCTTCTCGATGTTGGATTTCCTGTCTCTAGAATTTGTCTCTCTCCCGTACAACATTGAAAAGGGGGAGGGGGAGTGGGAGTGGCTCTCAATCTAAACTGGACTTGAAATAGAGTAAGTGAAATGTTGCAATAAACACTCGATTCAGTCAACTGTCTCAACAACTTTTGTCGCCCATTGTTTTTTCCGTCGCAAATAAAACTATTCTAACTCTCGGTAGTTAACCCAAAATGAGGACAGGCGTAGGAATTTTCAGAAGCTCATGGTGTGACAGCTCAGTAGCCGGATGCCTTTCAGAAGGAAACGTCTGAGCGTGTAGTAGCACTAAAGGCCGGTTTTCACCAGTGAGGGTGTCGTGGTCGGAATCGAAATCTGAGTCACGAGAGAGCTTATGACCAAGTGAAAATCGAAAATCGGAGTCGCAAGCGGACATACATGTAGGCTCAGCGGAATTGGAGTAAGAACAATCAGAAGTTTTTCATTTCTTCCAATTCCGTTTACGACTCCGTCGCTTATGATCCAGTGAAAACTAGAGTGTCGGAGTCGGAAACAGAAGCGGAAGAACCAACCAATCACAAGGCCCGGAATCTAACGCGTGATTGGTTTACTCTTCCGCTTAGGCTTGCGGGTCCTACAAGGCAGTTTTCACTAGATCGTAAGTGACGAAGTCATAGCCATAGTCAGAAATTTTTCTTGCATAACTCTGTCCAAGGAAGAAAGGTGCATGAGGTTAACCCTATGTGAAGCACCAACCCGTGAAAAAAGGCCAGACCACAACATCGGGAACTACGTACCCTACTCTATTCGATAAGTGCGTGGGCTCTTTAACCGTTCCCTATCAACCATCTAACAGTGAAGATGCGTGAGACCGGGTCTACGGTTTATAGTCCTTATCCGAGAAGACCTGAACGTCTAACCATTTGTAGATATAATTACAAAGGCAGCACATTCTCCTCAGTGCTGGTTCGGTGTTCTGCTTCTGACTCCGTCGGTTCGATTTTCACTAAATCGTATCGCTCTACGAGTCCGACGTCGACTCCGTTGCTAATGAAAACAAGGCTTAAGGGTTCTCATGACGAAACCCCATTATTTTCAGCCACATAGATATCTCTTTAGGTTGCTCTCGAAAATACAACAATGTCAGTCTTTTAGGGGTCACATGAAGCTCGAGGCATACCCTCATTGCTCGCCTTTCTACGAAAAACGTCAGTATTTATTCTCAGTTTGCTGTAAATCAAATAATTACTAACCATCTTCAGCTCGTATAGTGAATGCTGTGGGATCAGCACAAACAAACTCACGTCCGTCACCAGGAATGTGATTATAAACTCCAACCTGGATAGCATTGAGCAGCGTGGACTTGCCGTGAAAACCGCCACCAACTATCAGTGTTACACCTTTGGGGAATCCCATGCCAGACACCCTGTGAAATAAACCACGCGTCGTTGAACCCCTTGACAAGTTTCAAAATTCTCCTTAATGTCTTGGCCTTATTTCTAGCAACTCCCGTTAGGAGAATTTGGTTTTCAACAGAGTATACATTTCTAGGAAGCGTAGAGTTTTTTCAGGAGGCTATGGAGAGGTTTCCGCTGTAGGAAGTTTCAATTCAATTAAAGCGAAGTGAACGGATGAAACTAAAACCAAACCATTCATGGTGGTCTCCCCCCCACCCCCCGCCTAAATCGAGGAATAATTTATATTTAAACACTTAATGACCAGACCCGAGGGAAACGAAATTCACTGTTCCCCAAGGAACCAGTCATTAAGTGATTTGTTATCATATGGCAAAGCAAATGGATCAAACCGCTGGAAAACAAATAATCACGTTATTGAGAAATGACGTGCAACAGCGGTCAACATTTCGCGGGTAACAGTGAACTGTTTCTTGTCGACGTCATAGTTTTCGCAATGTTGCCCGCTCACGGCATTTGGCGGGAAACAGTTTCATTGTTAGATGCCATATGACTATGAATTAGCCAATGAATGGGTGCGCTGTAGCGGGAAAAACGCCAGCTATATAACAATAATTTTTGTTCATTTTGAGGTTTCAGAAACAAAGCTGATAAGTGAAATCTTGAGACATTTTCTTGTCTTCAAATACCAATGAACCATTCAGAACACACCTCCACATGTGAAGTTTTCTCTGTAACACTTTAACCCTCACAGTGCCTCTGTCCGCCCAGGTGTATAAATGGGTACTGGCGAACTTAATGCTGGGAGTAAACTGCGAAGGCCTAGCATCCCCTCTAGGGGGGGAATAGAAATCCTCTTTACCTTCACATTTGACAGTTTGAAGTCTTAATAATTTCTTTCTGGATAACCATTTTAAGGAATCCATGAATGGGACAAGGCTAGGCCTGTATAATCCAAAACTCATGCAAACTACCTGCTGCTAGGAATAGTCATCACTTAAACAAACATCAGTGATTTCTTTATGGTTTGTGCTTACTTTCCAGCATGTGGCAGATCAAATTCTACTCTCAGACTCTCGGGACTTTTAAATAGTGTGACGTTTGACTTGTTCATGGGTCTGTCATCTGCACCACTCACGCGAGGCAGGACAGCACCATCCCTAACAAATGCCACAAGATTGGCACCAGACAGCTGACAGCGAAGGTACTCTTGGTCTTCAACACATTCAATATGCTTCTTTAATGCTGCCTCATCCTGGCTACTGTATGGCACTGCCTGTCAGGTCAGCAAAACAGTTTTATTAGCTGCTGATCATCCATTAAAACCAACAACTTGAAGATAAAATCCATCATATACATGTATTTTCACTCCTTTGTGATTGGTCCAAAAATAACATCGACTAAATTAATGCCGGGCCCAACAAAAACTGAGGAATATGCATGTCGAATATTCCCCGATTTTCAAAACTGCACAAAAATATTTGAAAGATAAACACAAAAGGATTTATTTGGCAGAAAAATGAGCTCCGTATTTTTCCTGGAACATTATCTGCTCCTTGATGATCACAATTTCCACGAGTTACACTATCAGAAAACTGTTTTTGTATTTTGAGCATGTATTTTCCCCCCAAATGGAGGTTATTATTTAATATAATTATAATCATCAGAAACTATCATAAGAATTATTAGCTACAAAAGTGATTAACATGTCGACTGTTGGCAATCTAACTGTTTTGGTCTCAAAATTCAGTAGGGGTTATGATCGATGAGGAGAGACCTTTTGGGTAAAGGATGACCCTTAAAGAAAAAACAGCTGACAGCAAACTATGATCAACAAAGAGAAATATCATAGTTTTCCTGATATCAAATTCTCCAAACGTACTTTGTACTTTCCCAGAATTAAAGGCAAAAAAGCTTTCAGTCTCGCGTCTGGCTCACCTTTTCAATGATTTGGGGAAGATTTTCAGTAAGAATCCTTTTGCAGATATGTCCTTCAATGGATCTCCCCCGTGCTGGCAAAGAGACTGTGAACCTCAGCTAACAGAAAAACAAAGTCTTAACCTTAAAGAAGAGTACATGAACATGTACCTGCACCTGCACCTGCACCTCTCAATGAAATGTGGGCTCTGAAGTTGTAAAACTAACAATTTTCTTTTTGGCTGCTGTCAGTCATTATTAATGACAACCAACAAACTTTGGAAAAATGTGGTCTAAAAATATTGAACAATCCCATACAATATGTCATATTAAAGAAAAACCATAAAAAAGAAACTGTCAAACAAGATAAATAAAAATTCTAGACAGTGCAAACTCATGGATATGACGTTTTGAACCCATTGAAGTTAATTTCCAGTTTTTCTTGAGAGGTCTGCTATGATGATGAAAACTACAATCATTGATTGAGCTCAGCTGAGTGTGTGTGCCATTACATTGTGTAAAAGATGCAGTAAAGACACAAACTACTTTTATTTGCAAGTAATTGTCAATCGACAATTAATACCTCAACACTGTCAGGTCTTACAAGACAAGAAGTTCTTTCAAGGACATGTTGACAAGGTCTGAAATTGGAAAATAAACCGATTATAAAAAAACACACACACAAAATAAATTGCAATTAATTAACACAAAAATAAATGTTCTTTTTTCAGAGAAGATTAAGTTTTCAAATGACTCTTCAATGAAGTAGCAACTGAACATGCTTGCAGTAGATTTAATGACGTCAACGCAAGTAAGTAAGTTAATTTGGAAGTAGCGTTTATTAATTGCTTCAATTGATACATTTATTGGTATATAATATTAAGTTCATTTTGAAAAAACAATTATTACACGAACAAAAACAAATCAGAGGTGAGTTGAATCTACATGTAAATTAGATACTGACGTAAAATAGAATATTTTGTACAAACGTTTCGATATTCAAGTTCCCTCCTTTCTTGCCGTGCCATCCTTCCCCGCCGCCACTCAGCTGCTTGTCATGTCCTCCATGTCGCACAAGATTAGAAAACTTCCTTGTCAGGTAATCACCAGTTGCTATCTGCTGAGAACGAGAGCTGTCCACAAAAACAAATCATATTTTTATAAGTTTTAATCTCTAAGACCAAGTCATTGATCTTTTGAGGCCTAAAACTTGATTCAATCTCTAGTTTGCTCATTGCAAGTACCTCCATATAAATAGCACCACACTGAAGTTAAATGTTGCACGTACCTGTTGGTAAAGTCTGGGTATTTTGCCACTTCTTGATCCATAATAACTCTAAATAGTGATGGGGGAGCAAAAGGATCACTCTGTATCTTTTCTGCATGGAGTTTAAAAGTCGGAAAAGTCCAGCAACCTAGAGCACATGACCTGTGGTAAGGTTCGTTGATCCACACAGCATACCAAAAATAACTACAGGTATTATATTACACCCCTTATTCTACCTGTTGATATAACGACCACCTCTCTACAACAGCCACTTTCCTCTGTCCCCAAGGGGGAATTGCGGAGAGGTCTGACTGTCTTTGCCTATCCCACTTGACTTACTTAAGACAGATTGTTCATTCCATTTTTCACCCTGCCTCAACAATTCTTCCATCACCAGTGCAATATAAATTCATTTAATGTACAACTAAGTAATGGGGACTCCGAGGTGTAGTGGCCTCATGGTTAGTGCGCTCATCTCTGGATCAAGCAATCTGGGTTTGAGTCCTTGCCATGGACATTGTGTTGTGTTCTTGACTCTCAGTGCCTGACCCTCCACCCGGGTGTAT
>Ga0126343_10001728_pt1 | contig 10591 bp, 4 predicted proteins | sample Cyp2metagenome_FD_92531 | JGI IMG/M metagenome (GOLD analysis project Ga0126343, IMG submission 92531) | Coral microbial communities from Lord Howe Island, Old Settlement Bay, Australia - Cyphastrea 2 metagenome | ecosystem: Host-associated > Invertebrates > Cnidaria > Coral ... | reverse complement strand
CGAGCTTACTTTGAGGGAAATCTCTTACGTTTTGTAGGAGCACGCGCTCATGTGCGCGCGCAAATGACGCAAATAGCGTGCGCAGTAGGGATGCGCAATGCAATACTGAGGAATCACCTTAAAAAATCAGGTAGTTTGGAAAATCGGGCGGGTAAAATTGCACTGTTCAACTGGGGAAAGGGAAACGACTTTTGTTTCGATTTATCGGGAGGTTCGATAAATCAAAAGCTCGAGAAATAGGGATTCCACTGTATTGAGACTTTTTAAGGTACTCCACCACGCCCCTTGTACCCAAACATGTTTTGCCCTCTTCCAAGATTTGTTTTAGCCTGTTCTAGAAGTTCCGTCAGCTGGTGAGCAGCGCTAAGACCGAAGAGAGAAAAGAAGACTGACGGTTAGGGTTAACCTTTTTTTCACAAATCAACGGACGCCTGCAACCGGCTAGAGTTATCCACCAATACTAATCATATTGCTATGTCCCGCGTGTTCATTCAGCGAATGTTCCTGGGGATGGAAAGGGAGACCCCATTACGGAGTCTCGTCGTAACCAAAGTTACATTTGTTGATGTAGTGTATTTTGAACTCCCGCCTCATAAGATTCTGGGTACGTCAGTAGCCTCATTTACGTTCTGTTAGTCAGATATGCGCGCTCCGCCACGTGCTCGATGTGGCGCTGTATTTGTTTGTTGATTAAAGCTTCACTACTACTAAGTTTTATGCCTATGTTTCTTTGGTTTGTAGAAGATAACAATTATCGTCAAGGCTGGTATTCCATCGTGGCAGTGGATTACTGGGAACGACACAGTCCAAGCTCGTTACCAGTCACAATCAACTGGACAAGTTAATCATATGATGCTAAGGATACGCAGAAGAAAGCGTTTTGAGATACATTTGATTACAAAGATCAGCTAAATGACACGACGTTTCGAAGTCATCTTGACTTCAATTCAAGTGATAAATGTCACGGTCAGTTCAAGTTGAAATTAAGTGGTTGTTTATAATGTCAGCCAACGAATTAGTGCGCACGCGTTGAAATGTTCTAAACGAAAACTTTCGCGCGAATTGAATCCGATTGTGTGTTCAACTTCGGTTTCCTCTCACGGACCGTTACATTTATCACTTGAAAATGAAGTCAAGATGACTTCGAAACGTCGTGTCATTTCGCTTATTTTTGTAATCAGATGCTAAGGATGACAAAACTTTGATTATTTCCTGGGTCTTGCTTACAAATTTCATCGTATAAAAAAATGTAATGTAAAATATTGTGCTTGAATGAATTCGGAAAAGTATCGTTTCTCAGTGAACAGTGTTAAATAGTGCCGGACCGATTTAAAGATTTAAAAATAGATACGATTTTATAAACTCTTGGTCTTCGGTCATCGTAGCTTGATTAAAAATATTAAGAAAAAACAGCGGGGATAAACATTTTAAAAACGTAAATGTATGTTGACTAGCATACGAAACGTCAAGTTCATAAAATGCATGTTTTTAGATTAGGTTTGTGGCATAACAATTCACAATAGTAGATTAACTTCAATGAAATGTGTCCGCCATGGGTACTGAATTTTCTATTGCACCAGAAAAGAAATCGTGAGAAAAAATGGACAGTTTTGAGCTGAAAAAATGAAAATAAGTAAACAATAAACTTCAAAAGCAGAGTGATAGATTAATATAATTAATTTGGGTATCTCGTAATGCTCAGGTTTTTCCATCCGGTATAAAATGTCTCCTTGAATCTAACTTCGTGTTTCCTCAATTCCCTCTAACAGACAACAAAAACACAACTTGTCACTTGTTAACTAGGGGAACTGACTGCTGCACTGGATAGCTGCACTGGTGACGGACTGCACCGCTTAGCCCAGCATTCTGCACGAGCAATGAGACCCCGTTTAAGTTTATTGAAACTAGCAGAACTCTAGATAACAATAACGTGCCTGCTGCCCGTCAGGAAAAACCCCCTTTTTAGAGGAAACCTGAACCCTTCCGAATGCAGAGCCAGACACTTACCAAATACCCCGAGGGTGAGCGGTGGTAAATCCAACAACTGATAACAAAATAAATCAAAACGACATTAATAAAAAATCTCGAAACGAAAGAAAGGTGGCAGCAACGTCAGCGTAGAATGGCTCAACTCAGTAAAATCTCGCCCTTATATATCAAAAAACCGGCGAACCGTGAAAACAACGATTTGCTGCTATTCTTCGAACCGCAGCAAATAACAAGTAGTGGCAGTGTCCAGGATCTTCAGCCAAAGAAGCGTGATGAATTACTGAATTCGAGGTGTGGAGAATTCACATCTGTGAGAATTCGTGTCAAATAAAACAGTGAAAATTACTGATTGCCACTTTTTAATACCAAATATGTTTTAAAGGGACAGTGTCACGAGGATTTTGCTGTTTTAGGTCAATTCTGGGCGAATATCATTACTTTGAGGCTTTACTCGTAAACAAAATGCTTCTGTAAAGCTACGACGAAGATATCGAATGAATTTTATTAGAGAGGGCTAACCATAATAAATTTCTTGAGGATGTTTTGAAGACGTAGCATCAAAATTTAAAAAAAACTGGCCAGTTTTTTCAAATTTCAATCCATTTCCATCCTTGCCATCGGTAGCGACAGGCGACAGGAAACAGTTTCAGTACCTTCAAATAGTCTTAAATAACAAACCTAAATCATTAGTTTTGGAATTCAATCCAAGGGAAGACTCCTTCTAGATTTTTGTAAAGATGCCAAATAGCGTGACACGGTTCCTTTAATGTACCTAGTTGTTTAAAAGAAAAACGATAATTGCCATCTATGTAGCTAATTATTTTGATGTAGGAAGAATAAAGCTCATTAGCACAGTGTTGTTTGTATGTCTTATTTAGTGCTCACGGATACATGAAGCGAGATACCAGGTTTATATGTTTGTAATGTTTTGTTGCCGACATGGACAGAATTGAAGAAAAAAACTATACAATTTCCTACGATCCAAGCACGCAAAGTTTTGTTTAATAGATCGAAATACACCTCAACAATGATACCTTTTTGTAGAGTGAATCTCGTGAATTTTAAGACGAGTAGCACTGGGGGCGAGAATGAAGGGACACAGTCAGCTTGGCCACATGCGCATTAGATACCGTTTCATAGCTAATTTGCATGTCACCATTGTCGTCCCCAGATCCTCCGTTTCTTTTGTTCACGTGGTCGGCGAAAACGGTGGTCGTGCTACTCGTCAACCACATTTTGAGACGAGTAGCACTGCGAACGAGAATGGCATGTCAGAGAATCGATCCTTTTAACAAATTGACGTCAGTTTTTCATGCGTCCGTTCTGTTATTGATCATGAATTTCGTCATGACATTGTCAAAGTAGCAGTGGATTCGCGAGGCGATAGCCGCGTGTCCCTTTATTCTCGTCTGCCCGCATATTGACCTGAAAAATTAGCCAATGAGCGTGCGTGAAATTCTGCAGTTATCGTAAAACCTGTTTTTTACCAAGTATGATAAAAAAACCATTAGGTTGATTACTTGTTGATTACAGTTTAAATAGAGGACACGACGTTGCTGAAAATTGTTCTACAAATTGGATCCAAGAATACAACTGGAATAATTAGTATATACCCCACAAGAGCCCCACAAGTGAATAGTGCTTTTCGCGCGCTCTGATTGGTTAACTCGGAAGTGATTCGCAAGTACCATTCACCTCCGAGCAACCGGCGCGAGAGATTCTTAACTTTTCGACCTCTTGTCACAAATAAAACAACGTTTTGGTCCGCTAATTATTCAGCTTGTGTGGTGTATACTAAAACGATTATTCTCCTCAGTGTCGGTGAAAGTGATGGATTTTTACCTCGCCTCCTCACGGCTCGATAAATATTCATCACTATTCACCTCCACTACGGTGAATAATTCCTTCAAATATGGTAAACGTACGCGTGAATTTTTGGAGCGTTTTTATCTCCATTTCAGCCTAGTTTTCCACGATTTTGAGGTGTTTTTAATAAAACGATTATTCTACTCGCGCTTGTTGGATATGAGGTGATTATAGCCAACTCGCCTCGTTGGCTATCTACCATCTCATATCCAACGCGCGCTCGTGGAATAATTGTTATCTAGCCCACAGGCTTCCCAAGCTCAAACGTACGTGGTCTATGCAACAGCTTATGTATATAGAGAATTGTATGGGAGAATCACGGATCGTAAGAGAAATTATGTAAACAACTATCTAATTTAACGAAAGTTTTCCTACCTTAAATGTGTCACGTACTTGTCTCTTGTGCCGCTTTTAAAGTCATTCTGATTCTGTTTAGTGAAGTTATTCGAAGCCGATGCTTTTCCTAAAGGAACAACGGTTTCGAATATCTTGGGTAACCCTAGGAATCCGGAATCCGGAACTCAGAACCGGAAACAGGAAACAGGAAACCGGAATTCAGAAACCGAAATTCGAAATCCGGAATCCACAAATCAAAGAAAACAAGTTTTCAAATAAGAAAATTGCATAGCTTTTGCCTGTAATAAATAGGGCTTGTTCACACTTTGACATAAGCATAAGCATAAGCCGACATACGCAGACGCAGTACGATGTTGATAACTAACTAACTAGGAAATTTCCCTAATAAAAGGTGCTAATTATCTGCATCTTGCTGCTTCTGCGTATGTCGTCTTATGCTTATGCTTATGTCAAAGTGTGAACCAGCCCATAAGGGGCCATTAAAAAAGACATCAAGCTTCCTTTTTTGCAACAAAAATTCCCCATCTGTTGAAATTTCGTTCAACCGTTATTTCTAGTGAGGGCTATGACACCCCGAAAGCGCCTTATTATAATAAGCTTGCTGGTTATTGTCATTTCGTTTAATAAGTGATCTGCAATTTACCAGAGGTACAAATTTAGCCTATTTAACAAATTGACGTCAGTTTTTTATGCGTCAGTCCTGTTATTGATCATAGATTTCGTCATCACACTGTCAAAGTAGCTGTGGATCCACGAGGCGATAGCCGAGTGGATCCGCCGGCTACTTTGACAATGTTACGATGAAATTCATTGTCCAATGACTGGACAGAAGCATAAAAAACCGTCTGACGCCAACTTGTTTTTTACGATAACAAATTGTCGAATTTCCCGCTCTCGCTCGCTGACGCGTCGCATGAATTTTCAAATTCATGTGTCCGTCCGCATATTGACCATAAAAATTAGCCAATGAGCGCGCGTGAATTTCTACAGTTATCGTAAAAAAATAGATTTATGTCTAGTAGATAATGAACAAGGTAGAAAATGTCATAGAGAAAAGGGTTTCCGTCAGTGGCAGTCCCCTGTACATTGACAGCCATGCTGCACACTTTCGATGTCCAAAGGGTAACCTGGCTTGTCTAAATAAATGTTTTTCCCAACAGATACGAGACTAATTCCAGATCAACACTATTTCCACACTGATACTGTTACAAATCATAACTACATATTCTTGCCAGCCATCGCATTAAAACAATTCATAGAAATTTTGCTCAGTTACTTCCGTCCCCGGGCTTCTGCCTGCTTCTTGCTTGCGAGTGGATCAGACCACATGTGGTTAAAAGATGCTAAACTACTGCCTGTGAATTCACCACATTAGCTTGTTGTTAGTGTGCTACTCACTAGTCTTCTCAGAGCAATTTGATCTAGACAAGAACTGCGCCGTCACCAGGGCAAGGTTGAAAATATAATTTGTTACTTAGCCTGCGTGCAGCGAGCACTGCAGGATTTCGTGTTTGGGCCTGGAACGCGAGTTGCGAAGCCGCAAGAAGGCACTACCAACACAAAAAGACACTTGAGCCTGTTCAGACACTAAAGACAGATACCAGAGCCTGCTCGCAAGCTATATAACTCTATCCACCCATAAAATCACTAACCCTGACTAGATAGTTATTTATCCAACGGATAGCTTTATCTAGCTTTTGAACAACCGGGGCAGATGCATAGCTGAGGGTTGTTCAGAACTAGTCAAGAATTTTTTTTAACAATATGTGGTTGAATTTAAGCTAAGAAAAATAATTTCCCTCTATTTATTTACTTAACATTGCTGAAGTGTATTATTGCTATCGTCATTCACAACATTTAGATTTCGGAATCCGGATTCGGGTTTCCTGATTCTGTGTTTTAGGGTTGCCCAAATATTTTACTATAATTATGTGGAATATGGCATGATGTCCCATCATGATGCTAAGTCAGTGAAAACCCTTCACTTACATTACGCAATGATCCAGCTTTTACACTGTACAGTGAGCTTAAGGTATTATATAAGCAACCTTCGGTTAGCAGCCTTGCAATTGCTCGCATTGCACACACAATTTTCAGAGTGCTATTAAGGCCAGGGCAGTAACGGAGTTAGCACCATAGTATGTTTCGAAGTTATTTAACAATCCGTAGCAGAGATTTGCTCATTAATTTCACAGTAAAACACCGTGATAAAAAAGAAAACGTTTAAACAATTTCCCGTGGGTTTAATATTAATGACGACGTTTCCCTTAGCAAGTCAACTGAGTGAATAAAATGGGTTCAAATTTGAAGAGTAAAGGCACTGTTTACACGGACGCAGTTTCATTTGTAACCGCATCGGTTTCGATGCGGTTACACCTTTCGTTTACACGGCACCGGTTCGAGTTCGTTATCAGAACCGGGTCGTTTTGACAACGCTTTCAAAAGTGGAGCTTTTCAAAACGATACGGTTTCATTGGTCGTGTAAACGGCGAGACCGCATCGATTTAAAAACGGTCTGGCTGCCTCTCGAAGTGTCGTGTTCGATGCGGTTTCCAGGTCATGAAACCGTTTCGATTGGAAACCGCGTTAGTGTAAACGCAGCCGAAGAGTACCAACACGAATGGATTTAAGTTAATTGATTGTCTTGATGGTTTAGTTTCGAGATGATTTAGTGTCTGTTGAGAATCCTACCAAGAGGTGCAAGGACCAGTAACCACTTTTAATGGGTTCGGCTGATCTGCCAGTACATATATTGGACGTTTTCTTTTGTAGTATTGCCAAGTATTTTTACGAGTCAAAATACAAACGAGTAAAAATTCTTAGCGATACTTCACAACAAGACGTCTAATAAGAGATTTATAATCCAGCACACCGCCAAATTGTTATGTCCGTGCAAATCCGTGCGGGCGATTTTTCGCGGATATTTTTTTACGGGGAATGCGTGACAGAACGGTATGCTAGGCGGAACGGAATTGGCGCGGGAAATCCAGCTAACTGATTGGTCAACAGCAGGAAACCTGTCTAACCGGTCCTCTGGAGTACAAATACCGCGTGATATTTGCACTCGTTTTGTGCGTTATTTGTACTCTACGAAGTGCACTTGGATAGTAAACAGCAAATAACACGTGTTAAGTCCGCAGACCTTCTGAAGACCTACATTACAATCAGTTTATTTTCTTTTTTTTGTCACAGTGAAGTTTACCCATTTGTCTCTTCCATAGAATATCTCTGCAGTTTATTTCTATGTCCTCCTACATTACAAGCAAGTCGAATACAGCAGGCAGCTACAAATATCAGAAAAGGACAAATTTTTTAAGTGCCTTTCGATTGTAACTTCTGCTGTCAGTTAAAACGTGGATTAAAATTTAATAGTTATGTTATTTAACCATTTCACTGAACAGATCAGACAAAAAGACTAGCGATCCTAACAGAGGCCTACGGCTGCTGTCTTGGCCAAAAAAAATGTTCGAGGGTCAAAGAGAGTGGAAAATGATAAGAGATTTCACTTATGTAGCTTTACAGCTAGCACAAGATTCACTTGGGGAAGAATAATTGACTACTTCTCTTCGCATTACTAAACACATGCTGTCCTCTAAATTGCTTCCTAAATTTCTCAATCAGTTTTGATTTAACTTTTGCTTTGGCTGTTTTGACATCACTGGCCTACGAATCAGATCATTTTGTGTAAATATCTGGTAATTTGCTAATGATAAAGAGAAATTACATTCAAAGAAACTTTCAAGCCATATAAACATAAACCTCTACACTATTAATTAACCACTTTCAGTGTGTGCTTTAGACGACTACATATGGCAAACAATATAATATGACAAAAGATAATCACATGGGTATACTACGAATTCATTTCATATGTACGCTTTTTTAAGTTCTCATGGCAAAAGGTGTAATTTGGAAACTTTGAAATTGCAGGGAAACTTAATTGCACAACCAAACATTAGGATTACAAATGCGTGTTTGTCACACTCAGGGCGAACTTTCTCAGAAGCAAGAACTTCTGACAACTCTCATTTATGTGTCGGCAAACTAGGCTGCAATGCTTACTACTGTAATAGACCCTTTTAGCTGGGGTGATTGGTTGACCCATTTCAGACCATGTGATGACACTCTTGAGGATTCTCTCTCAAATCTTGAAATAGTTGCATGTATATGAATGATAAATTTTTTAGATGGATAAAAGAATTATTCTCTGGAGAATATCACCTGGTCTGTATTAAGAACACAAACCAAGCAAGCTAAAAAGGTCTCTTATACATGAAATCATAATATATTACCATATATGTCAAGTTCAATTCATGAGAAACTAACTTACAAATTCACCTGAATGATAACATTCTTTCCATTTGAGTTAATATAGAAGCTTGTTGCATCATGAAAGTCTAGTCTTTTTCGAGACGAAGAAAGTTAAACCATGGTTACTATGGCTCCATACTAAGAACTTGACATGAGGTGAACCTAATGAAAATCTGAATTGCTACATACATATACATAATAGGCAAACAAAGATTAACAAATGAACTTACAGAGCAACACCTATCAATTATTGATTTGATCATTTATAATTTCACCACAATGAGTGATTTAGATTCAGTAGGCCCATGTGGTGTCTAAATCAACTGATGCCAGCTGAGAAACGTTTCTTCATTTTGTCATCCAAACTAAATGACTCAAAGCTCTTAGGCCATTCTGAACACTTTTAGACCAGATACATGTAAAACAAACACCATTTTTCATTTTTCACCAATTTTATATCATATTTTAGGGTAACAACTACATTTTATTCAAAATTACCTCAACACCTTAGCTTAGAAAATGCATGTCCAGTCAATCAGACATAGGTAATTATGCTCTCAATAACCAAGAGCAAAAGACTTTACAAAAGTGATCTAGCTCAAAGAATTCCTTGTAACTAAACCAAGTACCACAGAGTAATCATGCCCACTAATAGCAGTACTAACAGGTTTTTTCCAACAAAAAACAAATCCAAATAGGTACTAAAAAAATGCAAACCTCTTCCTTACATAGTTTCTCAGCTACAAAAAACTCTGATTCAATTCTTTTAAAATCCAAATCAAACTATGGCCATTGGTAGTATGACCACTGCCTTAATATGGGGGAGGTGCAAATTTATTCTCGGTATCGTCCACAGGAGCACTGTCACCTGCCTCTTCAGAGAATGGTTTAGCTTGGTACGGATCTCCTTGCCCTTGAGAGGTGGGAAACGAGGCATAAGGTGATGAATATGAATCACCTGATAAATTATCCCTGGAATATTCAAACTCTGTCAAAAGGCGACGATACTTGGTGAATGCCATAACACTCAGACCAGCCTGAAAAGAGACACAATGGGCAATTAGAACAAGGTTTCTTTAGTATGCAATTTAACACATAGATTCCATGTTTTGTTACGTAGTAGAGTTTAGATCACAGATGACATCAAACTGTGGCAAGAACAAAAAAAGTGGCACAAAAGCCATTAGGCAAGTGTGTCACTGATGTTGTTACCAGTACCACATTCGGACATCTCCTGGAATTTTTAATTACTGAACAGATGCAAGGCAATGTGGTTTTATCTGTTTTATGCAATGTAGAAAGCAGAAAATGTTTATGTCATGATGTATACATCTGTACTCCAATAGATCATAAGTAAGGCTCATTCTGCAATCATACTTTGGTTGGCCCCTATGCTGTGTTGAAATGGAGCGATCATGAATACCCTAAATGGTCAATGCCTCAGTCAAATTTTCTCTAGCTACAGCCCTGAAGACCAATAAACTTGCAAGAATGATTTGACTTATTATATAATGACTACAAACATGACAAAAGAAACATCCTACACGGAAACATGCACTAGGAGTCATAGTACTATAACTTGATTGAAATACAAAACTATTATAAGCTGCTACTGCACCCATCCTCGTAGACCCAAGGGCTACTAGCCGGGACAAAGCACCAATATTTTTGGGTGAACAATATTTTTGGGCAAAAGTTTACTTCATGAGCTGAAGAGCCCCTGAGAACTTATTCTTATTGAGCCATTTCCAGAAGTGGTTGAATTCTGGCCCTCTTATCGGCCAGTCAGTGAGGAGGTCCAGCAGGGTAACTTTGTTGCCTTCTTACACGAAGTAGTTTTCTTCATTGATCAACCTGCTTGGCCTGTACAACAGGAAAATTCTCGTGGTAACAGTCTTCTCAACTGTCAGATTCTAAGGGGAATGCATTGAATGTGTTGTGTGACTGCAGTATGACAGGGAAAGTTATACGACTGGTACTTCGTGCTTAATTAAACATGATAGAAGTGTTAAAGGGCCATTGTCACGATAAAGCACATGTGCGTTCTTGATTAACTCCATTTTTTTGG
>Ga0126343_10001727_pt1 | contig 10597 bp, 9 predicted proteins | sample Cyp2metagenome_FD_92531 | JGI IMG/M metagenome (GOLD analysis project Ga0126343, IMG submission 92531) | Coral microbial communities from Lord Howe Island, Old Settlement Bay, Australia - Cyphastrea 2 metagenome | ecosystem: Host-associated > Invertebrates > Cnidaria > Coral ... | reverse complement strand
TAGTAGCATACGTTATTCCATTTTTGTGGGCTTTATTTACAGATTAGAAGAAAAGAACTCAAAATCAGAAGTTCTCTTTGCCGTTTGCCGTCTGCCGCTAACGTCATGCTTAACCTCTCTAATGACCTGCTCCTACGCAACTGGCCTCTATGACTACCAGTTTGTCCGTCACTTCTGGTGATGGTCTCATTGACTACAAATAACAATTATTTTCAAATTCTTCTTTCTAGTTTTAATATTGAATCAAATGCTATTATTACCTTTTTCGGCGCGTCGGCTGTTTCCTGTAACAAAAAAAATCAGTGTCAGTGCAACTGTACTTAACCAAGTGTTTTTGATTGAGTAGTGTATCGACTGTGCCTGTGTGATCAATTTTTCCATACAAATGTTGAAGGTTCATAAGTTGTCTATGATATGGCTTTAGAAAAGAGACCCACTAAGAGTTCATTCACAGAATAAACTCATTGTTAGCTTAACCTTTTGCCATCACTTTTCTCCTACTAGAAATTCGAGCTCATCGAGGTAATAGAAATCACTCTCTCAGTATCCATCTTCACTCATTGTCTTTAGTAGCGACCAATTTCAAGAGAAAACAAAATCAGTTTGGCCTTTGAGCCAATAACCAAACAAAGGTAGCAGTCCAATAGCTAACAGCTCTAGCCATAAATTTTTTATTATAATGGCTGATGTCTTCTAGCCTTATTTTCATTGAAACGTTACCGATGCTTTCATTGCTGCATCCTGTTCTTGTCGCAGTAACCTCGTGTCCTCCAATGCTTGCCTGTGGTTGAATAAACTGCCATTGTTAAACTAGTAATACCTGACGGTAGAGTGCTAAGTAGTAAAAATTGTGGCATTTGCGTGCCTAATGAAAATTGATTTAGACTTTATTAGAAATACCAGGAACTTCTGGGATCCACATGGAGGATTGAAACTGTGGTCTTGCCTGAACTACATGTAAGCCCAGAACTACATGTAAGCTGAACAAAGCAAATTAAGCAACATATGTTGACGTCAAATTTCATATTTTGTCCCTCGACGACCCTTTGAAACAAATACCTTATATTACAATAGATATACCAGTAACCCTAAACAATGCAGAAACACACAAACGAGATGCCGATTAACAGCAGAATCTGAAAATTTGCTACAGCACGGTTGTATCTCTTTTCAGCGATCATTTTCGTGGGCAGAAAATTTTAAATCCCGGCCCTCATCAAAACTCCTTTTGTTTCACTAAGAAAGTATCTCTGAACATATATAAATTTATGTTGGTTTGAAAGCTCAATGAAATGACCTTTTCCAGGTATTTTCTTCTTTCCAGATAAAAAAAAAATCTCCAATTTTAAAACTACGCGGAAACTTTTTTTTGCAGAAGAAAAAAACTCTTCGCATTAATAACTACCACACATGTGTGAAAAAAATCTTCTTTAGCAATCCACCTTCAACAAGATAAAACTGCCAGTTTCTTTTGATACTTCGGTCAAGTGCTTGAGTAAACACAGAAAGTGTTGGTTTACCATCCCGTAGCAACATAACATAAGATAACATACATGTATGTACATGTAACATAACAGGAAGCAGTGTTTTGGTCTTAAAGATTGTCTGAGAGCTAAACATTCAATAGAACAGCTTTTTCATACTTTTCTTGTGTGATTTAGACAAATATTTGACCTTGGCAGGCTACAAAACAGAAATGAAAAAAAAAAGTTTCCACTTCATCTTACATGCCTTATTATATAACTTGAACTCGAACATGCTCCCTAATCAGTACGATTTGTAATACTTTGTTCAATTTGTTCTTGCGCCTTTGTCACGTAAAATTTTAAAAAGCTCACTTCCTGATACATGCAACCTTATCCTTAAAATTTGGCCTCGATTCTACTTAAAAATTCTCATTACAACAAAACAAGAAGTGCCCTTCGTAAACACGAGTGAAGCAACTAAAACGGCTTAGAAACCGAACTGAGAAAGTTAAAATTCGCATTAGCGTCCTATGCAGACAGTCGTAGGCTTGTCTCAAGCACGCATTGTCTCTAAAGTCGCATGGGCCTGTCAACACTTTTAAGTGTACCGATCATGATTTTCCTGATGTGATTGGTTTAGATAATAATACAGTTATACCATTGGCTATTTTTATTGGTTGACACACATAAATAAGCTTGTCATGCATGCATAAACCCAGTGTGAGGGAAAAGACACAGACGGAGGTCTAATGTGAAGTTTATAGAAGGCACACCTTTGCAAAGGGATTGCTTTTACATTTTCCAGGTTCACTGCAATGTGTTTCACAACTTCTGCTGGTTTTATATCATTACCTGTTCAGAGGAAATGGTTTTTTTTTTCACTCATTAGCCAATTTTTATTGTCTATAGGCTGACAGACATATGAATTTCAAATTCATGTGTCATAACAGCGAGCAAGAGTGTGCAATTTGACATCGTATAAAATTTTGATATCGTATAAAACAAATTCATGTCAGTTTTTAATGCGTCTGACCTGTTATTGACAAAGTAGTTCATGAATCTACAGCTACATTGACAATGTTATGACAAAATTCATGATCAATAACAGGACAAACGCATAAAGAACTGACATCAATTTGTTAAATTGAAGCTGTATTGATAAGGAGAACACCAAGAATATTGTATACACTGTATCTGACAACCACACAGCAATGATTTGGCGTCTAGTGAGGCCAACTTTTTGGAGCACTAACAGATGTGCTCCCTTTAAACTTTGAGTAGAGTCCTCGCCGACATGTTGGAGTATTTTTTGGGCACATGGCGATTTGGTGTGTGCCAACAAGACCAAGCAGCTGTCAAGGATGCCCACCAGCTCTTGATTTTCATTTAGCTTCCTTTTGGAATATAAAGGATATCATTCAGTAAATGAACAAATTGAGAGACTAGAAAAAGAAGTTCATGTTCATATTTTTATTTTTTCAAAGTACATGTGCAGACTTTTAAACAAATCAATGAATGCAATACATTGTGTAAAAAAATAAGTTTTCTTAAAGGATGTTTTTCTTTATTGATGACTAGTATTTTTCCGATAATTAACCCTTTAACCCCTAAGAAGTCTCCTTTTTTACGAGTAAAATTGTCTGGTATTACACAGAGTAAAGGATAAGTCACTCTTAGGGAATCAAGGGTTAAGGGAGTTACACATAAACTAAACATAAACGTAATTTAATATAATATATAATTCTGGCTGATACTGTTTGTAGGCCTTTTAGTTTTTTAAACTATGTAACTATACAGTACCTCATTACACTGACACTTTCATCAGTTTCATCGAATAGCATGACCACTATTGGTGTCAGGTCATGGTGACTCTGAGAGACAACCTATCAGTAAACAAAATCATTCTCATATTAGGCAATTTAGGGAGGTCTACATGTGTAACATTTCAAGATGCTTAACAATCTTAGAACATCACTTTTTTGGAACAATAAGAAAGCCAAGAGAACTTGCCTGGTCAATTGTAAATGGGCATGGTGTAAACATCATGCCCCTCTCCAGGAGGAGCTGTAGCAGTTAAATCTGCTGGAGGGGACCTTGCATTGCTAAAAGAAATTTTTGATCTGGTCAATCAATGAAATAAATAAAGGCCCATTTTGTAAATGAACACACCTCTTAGAGCAACTTTTTACTACAATTGTGGTGACCTTTTAATTATTTTTTGAAAAGTGCACATGTAAAGTTGTTACTATTTATAAAGAGCTGCAGCAAGGTTAATGATTAATGCGAACTATGAGCTAGTTTAACTTCCTTTCCAGTATTGTAGAACCATCGCATTGAAGTCAAACCACCTTTCGCACTGTCATAAAGAAAGTCCTACTGCATATTCAACCACCTCAAAGTTAAAAATTGTAGCGTTTTTGTTTGTTTTTCCAACCTATATATCACTTGTGTTTGAAATCATAATTGAAACCCTTTTCCTTGTATTTGAATTGGTTCCAACCTAGGCACAGTAGATAGCCTGTACTTGTAAAGTTGCTGATCAAATGGCTGTGACATTGTTTCAAGATAGTTAACTCTTAAAAATTATTAATTTCCTCACCAAATACTTCAGCACCCTCCATTGATTCAATGCAGGTGACTTCTCCTCCTATCATAATTGAAAAAAAAGGGCTACCAGCTGAGAATGTCATACATAAGTAGGAATAGCATTTCCAAAGTAATGGAGAAATACAATCTTGAATGTATTTGATGAGCAAGTGGACAGACATCATCTATTAACTTGTATCTATAGCTTGAGGCATTTGGTCTAAATTTCTTGTACATGTACATGTACTGCTGGAGCTTTCTGGTTTTTTGTGAAGTACCCTTTGGCATTAAAATAGGTGGGTGTTACAGTGAAAGTGAGGGTTATTCTTTAGTGTGCTGGACTCTGGATCTAGAGGTCCTTGTTTGACCAGGTTGTTGGGTTATCTTCTTGGACAAGCTGCTCGCGGGGGCTCACTTCATCCAGACAGTGCATAAACTAGCAGGCTGTTCAGTATATGTATCTTCAGTGTCAAGAGTGAGACCAAAAATTTATTTTATGTTGGGGCTACTATTTAACCATACCAGACTGGATGTTTTCACTCAATTCCTGTGTTGCACCTTTTGATGATATTAGATCTTTAGAGAAATATGTAAACAGATTTCTAAGTTTGGTTTCACATTAGATTTTCTGTAAATTCAAGTAAAGCTAAACCGGTGGATGTCATCATTAAAACTCAACGTCTAACACACTAAGAAAGTCTACGAAATTACTAACAGACTAGTACTTCAAGTAGATAAATTATATATACCATCTCAGTTTTAAGCATATTATTTTCAACCAGATTAAACATCGACTGCTGATAAAAAAAAAAAATTAGAGATGTGCACTGATTAGAGACTGAAAGCTGTCATACATTCCCTTTTCATTTGGAGAGTTGGCAGTTTAGCAAAATATGTAACTGGTTATTCAGATTATGTATGATGTGCTTTTTTTTTTACTCATACCGTATGTATTTTTTAATAGGTCCATTATAGGTGTCTGATCTGCAATGGGAAAAAACTGCCAGTTAAAGGTGATTCACAGTTAAGGTGATTCCTCACAATTGAACCTCGCAACCTAGCTGGAAACAGGCAAACAGACACATTACTGATATGTCTTTTAAGTGATGAAGATAAAACTGCAAAAGTCTTTGAAATTTCCAAATTTAGTTTTTTACGATGTCATGTGGAAACCTAGTGAATGAATGCACCTGCTTGTTGTGTTGTTACTGTTGCCTGATAATGATGCAGAAAAGCCTACGTGTAGACAGCAGGCCTAAAACTATTTCTTCCATTAATTCTCTTCTATATGTTGCCATTAATGTTACAAAACACATTTGACCAGTTTTCATACCAGGGAGCTGGTTGACAGATCTGACAGAAACTACTTGCAGATCAGGTGTATTTCCTTGTTGGCCAAGACTCAAATTGACCTGTCCTACAGACATCAATATAGGTAATAGAAATAAATAATGCATCAATAACAATAATGAGAAGTATGAGAATAATAACAATCATGATATCGATAATAATAATAATAATGATGACAATGACAATGGCAATGATAGTGATAATAATAATAAACTACTTGTAGTGCTGTAAAACAAACACAGATGTATGAGTTGCACTAAGCAGAATGCAATATTATTTGGCTACTTTTAGATATTAGAGGGCGAAAGAAGACCACAGAGATCCTTGCATTGTGCTTGTGTTCTGTTATTAATATTCTGAAAACAAATTGGCTTGCCTACACTGAAAGAGGGTACTTGGCCTACAATTTTGTCACATTTACCTCCAACACTGCTGTCAGATGTCAGAGGAGCAGTTGGTGGCCCTGATGATGCTGATGCCATATTTGTAACAGCAGCTGTCACAGTTGATGCTGATGCCGATGTAGATGTGACAACAGCTGATGACAGTGTTGATGTTGTCACAGTTGATGTTGTAGCCGCAGCTGTAACAGCAGCTGTCAGGGTTGATGTTGGTGCTGATGCAGTACCCGCTGTCATTGTTGATGCTGATGCTGATGCCGACGAAGTAACAGTTGTTGTCACTGTTGATGCAGTTATGCTGCAGTTAATAATGCTATCAGTAGACCAAGAAGTAGTCAAGCTATTACTGGATTGTGATCTGCAAAAATTTATAATGGGATATTAATTTGATATAAGCTTAAGGTGGCTTACTACAGTTTTGATAAAGTATATTAGCACAACTTTTAAGCCTTTTCAAACAGGTTCCAAGCTGTTTTCCCTTCAATATTTACTGTTTGTCTAAGTCGTTTACCATTCCATGTGAAATTTGGAACAATTAAACGTCAACAAAGAGCCAAACTGAGCGACCGAGTGCCCAATGAGAGATTGGGCACTAGTAAGTTAAGTCACGTTTTTCTCACTGAAAATCTCCTCAAACAAAGACAGGGTTTTACAACCCTGGACGAGATTTGAATTGCACATGCCCTTTTCTCTAAGCACGTGCTCTTGTGACGGCATGTATCATGCACAAGAAAGCAAGAGTAAAATAGGGCTCTTTTGCCGGAAGTTTATCAAACTTATTTGGCATATCTTTTTGGTCCCAGGCTTGAATACATGTTTGAAGGAGTTACAAACTATCGCTATAGAAAATACCAAAGAGATTTAATGCCTTTCAAGTGCTAAAGCAGTTTTCGTTACTCTTTGAGGTTACTTGCGTCATTTTTGCAAGCACCACAAATACTGACACGTGGCAGGCTATCGACGTGCGCGCTACAAGGCCTCGGAAAAAATATAATAAGCCACCTTAATGTTAACTTACTGAAGTAGCTTAGCACTTTCAAAATGAACTACTACAGAATGTGTAGTTCCAGAAAATATCCATACCCACCCCATGGTGGGTCAACAGAAATTCCAAGGGGGAGGGGATTTCAAAACCTCAATCTTTTGAAGAAAAGTATGACAATACAATAGAATTTATGTAGGGGTGGCGGCTCAAGCAAAAAAGCCTTCTGTGGGAGGGGTAGGGATACTCTCAGTAACAACACAATGGCCTTTAGTGATTGTAATTGTTAATTCAAATGAAGCAACCTTACAACAACTACAAAAAGTTCAAGCAATCTTAAGAAAGCTCTTTGCTGTGTGTTGAAAAATTGTTATGGCAAAGTAAGTATTCTATTCTGAAATGGTGATTTTCTTCTCCTATAAGTTATTAGGGTGTGATATACGCATGCCAATTCGCTTTCTTAGGTACTTAACAACTAACCTCCAGAGTCGATGAATACTTTCTTTGACCTTTGTCGGAAGGCATTGTGAATGTTGTATCAATTTACTAGGCCCCTGAACACTCTGATCATTTCAGAACCCCGGTTGGTAGATTTCAGTATTGTCATGCTGGAAAGAAATGTAAAATTCTATTTTAGAGGCAATAACACAATTAAAACAAAAATATGAAAAGGACTGCATTGTTTAGTTCCAAAAAATATCCATACTTCCCCTACGGAAGGGATCTTAACTAGCATGTCCCCAACCCTCTTAAAATTCCAGTAAAGCTTGAAATATTTCTTTGAATTTTTGGTTCTCGTCGACCCCCTTCCCCTCCCCCCCACACCCAAGAAATTCCACTCCCTTGCGTGGGGGAGTACAGATATTTTCTGGAACTGTACATTGGGCTTAATTTATTTTCTAGAGACCTTGTGGATTAAAGTGTTATGAACTTGCAATGGTTGGACAACATTTATCTATTGATGAAATTGACATATGGTCAGGGATATACATATATAATTTCTAAAGGAGACCAAAATGGGCGTGGTGCAGGCTATTTTGGCCTATCAAAGATACCTCTGGTCTAGCTGCCATGATTTGTGACAACAAAAAGAGAACAACTCTTTTTTCCTATTTCTTCGCATGCAACCCTAAATAAAACATGCTGGGAAAATGGTACTGTCAAGTTCGTTGCGCGTAATGTTCATTCGTTGGGAGATATGATAAGCCGATGAAGAATGATCTCAATGAACAAAAGACTGAGGTTTGGTGGCAATTGCGCAAAATTTCCTAGGTCAAATTTGCAAAATAAACGTAATTTAGCGTTGTGTAATCTGGGACCTTCATAAAGAAGACACTCGTCATGCATGAATTAACTGGTCTGTTGCTAGGATCAAATTGGTCCTCTAAGACATCTGATACCTTCATCCCACACAAAAGTGCCGTCTTTTTTTTTCCCTCCCTCTCAGATTATGCATGTATGTCATGCACTGGTCAGCGGAAGGATCGAGCGGAAGACCAACACGAATGAACGCGCGCGAGAGCGCGATGTATAATACAGTCGAAGTTCTCAAAAGCGACCACAGGTGGTCGCAAAATCATTACTAATTCATTAAGACCAACCAAAAAAACTAATTGTTTAATGAATGTCTTTATATCTGATAAAGACACGGCTAAACTTCACGTTCAATTTTTAGATAAAAATAACAATAAGCGCAGTGTGCAGTTTCATTAAGCATTGATTTTTATGGTCGCTTAAAAGAACTTAAAAACAAAGGAAAAGTCCAGTTGGGTAATCCTAAAAGTGGTCGCGGTCGCTTTTCATTACAAAGTTTAAGTCGCAGTTGAAATGAGGTTTTGCAAAAGTGGTCGTTATAGCTGGTCGCTTACGAGAGTGGTCGCAAGGAAAGCTTCGACTGTAAGCACTTTTTAACCAAAGAAATACCTGAAATCGAAGTGAATTAACTCGAAAAACATATCCGCCCCCCAATGCCCAAACATCACTCGATTGGAATATGAAAATCAGAAATCATTGAAAGAAATTTGTAACTGATTAGATCAAAGCTGGGCTTATAGCTATAGACTACTATCTCTGGATTTTTGTGAGAGCGCACTTTCAGAGCGAGATGGAAAATGCACCACACAACATGCGGATAACTAGCATCGTCGAAAGATATCTCGGACAATTTTATAAATCTCATATCCAACGACACTCAATAACTAGAAGGAGACAATTAGAATGTGAGCCAATGTATGGTACGTGTAAGCTAAGTCGCGAAGTATGCGCGCTAAAAACATTTGTTAAATACCTTGTTGGGTCTAGTCCTGCCAGAGTAGGGATATTGGTTGCTAGAAGGTTTGCCATTTGATGAGTGGAATGCCTTTTTGAGAAGGTTAAGTCCTTAACTCTCCCTTCGTTTACCAACGCTTGCATCCTTGACCTTCGAGGAATTGCCTTCATTGATGCATCCTCCTGCCGCAAGTGGACAAAAGTCCTTATAATTGATGAATTGCTTTCCACATTGTCGCGCAACGATTGCAGAAGGGCTGCGGCCTGTGCGTCAACTTCAGCTTGATCTAGTGGAGCATTAGAAATGTTGTCGTCAGACATAGTAAATATCTTCTAACTAAATGGTTTCTGAACGTTTCTCAAGCGAGGGCAGTGTAGTCCGCAGTGTAGATGTGCCAAGTGAGGTGAAACGATATGATGTCCACAAATCAATCTCTGCGAAATTTTGGCGTGTACTTTGATTGACAGAATTTTGACAGCTATCTTTTATGTTTAAATGCACGCTGTCGATTTTGCCAAATTACTTTTTTTATTAACAAAGAAGTCTGTTATTTGGGATTGGCTTTGTTTTTTCGACACTTTCACAAGTCTCAAAGTCCTCGCCTGTCATTTTTTTTTTATTAAGCAATTGTACGTTGAAATACTGAACTAGTTAGCATGCAAAGAAATATTTATTCGGTCTCCGACGCTTTTCGTTTAACTAGCGTAGACTTATACTAATCGCGAGCCTCTGTCACAGCTGCCGCCCCCCTCCCTCGCCGTGTTAACTCGGCGCTTTGCCGAAAAGCGAAAAGGTGTTACTTGCGACTGCGAAACAAGACAAGACAGAGTAAACTTCCGGTCATGGATTTCAGAGAACTAACTTTTTTCTCTTAAAAACAGCCTACATTTTTAACTCGCTGAATGTAAGACGAGTTGTTTTAACTATATTTGCATTCTTTTGCAAGTATATATAGCCGGAATAGTCCTGAATTGTGCTATAGAAAAGGCAATGAAGAGTTTGCCATATAGCTATCTCGTTGAAGTGTCAATAAAAGTACACTCTTTTTCTTTAATAAGAACCAGTAAAATCTAGCTCAGGCTCGATGTTCTTATTTTTTCAACCTTTTCAGCTTCAAAATGTTCTTATTTTGTTCTTAAAATTCTGTGTTCTCTAATGGCCCCAAATGTGGTTATACCGTACTTTACAGTACTTCACTGGAGGGACCCTGACCTACAGGGTGCCTAAACCATAGATAAACATTAAACAGATGGATTTAATAATTGTAAAAAATGGGCGAAGCTTACAGAACGTGGATCATATTATACTGTACTTATCAGTATATGTATACAGTACATAATTTGTTCATTGTTCATACTCATAGATGTAATCTGTTACTGTTTACACACGAAAAGTGTGATAATGAAGTTTAAGAGTGGTATATATATATCTGAAAGACTGTATAGTAAAGACCCTGAATTTTGAAAAGAATCATTAGCTTTACACTGTCGTCGCGGACTGATGTTTGTTTGGTGAAAAAAAATTTCAGCCTCAGATTGTTCTT
>Ga0126343_10001726_pt1:2500-10601 | contig 10601 bp, 6 predicted proteins | sample Cyp2metagenome_FD_92531 | JGI IMG/M metagenome (GOLD analysis project Ga0126343, IMG submission 92531) | Coral microbial communities from Lord Howe Island, Old Settlement Bay, Australia - Cyphastrea 2 metagenome | ecosystem: Host-associated > Invertebrates > Cnidaria > Coral ... | reverse complement strand
CAGAGCCAGAAGCTCCGTGGAAATAATGATAACAGTAATAATCAATAATAATAATAACAATAGCAACAATAATAAGGTAATAAAAACAAAAGGGGAGAGGAGGGCGGGAAAAAACACTAAAACACTCCGAAAACTGATCAGGTCTACCCAAACACCAAGCACAGTAAAACTATGACCACATGCAATGGCACACACATCAAACAGCAGCAACAACCGCTGACCTCGCACCAGGCCCCCTACAGCAACGCAAACCCTGAAGACCGGAAAACGCCACAACACGCCACTAACAAGGCTAATAAACGCCACTGCCACAGTAACCACTAAGCAACGTGCTCCTAGTCGTTAACTAAGTTAAATAAGTATATTATTTAACTTCATTTAAAAACTATGCTAATTATGATCAGATATCCAAACATCATCACAGTCATGATTTCCTTTGCTTAAACTTGGCAAATAATTAATGAGTTTGAGAAGAACATGTCAGAATTTTCATAAAACAACTACTTGATCATAAAACAACTACTTGATCATGACACTCTTATTGATGACTCAAAATGAACTGGCCAACCAAATTACAAATGAAAATATTACATCAAAACGACACATTGGAATACTAAGATTCCACATCAGAGAACATGTACATGTACTAACCTCTACTACAGCTGGCAAAGCTTCCAGTAGATTCACAATAGAGGTGAATCCATATACAACTGGATCAAATGGAGTCTTCTTCCCAAACCACAACTGGTACTCAGAGATAACAGCACTAAGAGGAAGTTTAAATTCCTCCTGCGTCAGTAACAACCCGTGTAGGTCTTTACTTAGTTCAAGAAGCTTCCCCACGTTCCCTCCTGTTGGAAAAGGAAGACAAAGTGCTAAGCCAAAATATTGCCACAGCATGTGAACTCTGAAGTACCGTAGAATTCCGAAAGTAGCGGCCCCCCCAAAAGTAACGGCTACTCGAAAGTAACATTAATTTTTTGCCTTCCTATTAAATCCCGAAAGTAACGGTTCCCCCGAAATTAACAGCATTTTAAAAAATTACCCCAACACGGTAACGAAACACTGCTGTGACTGTTGTAGTTAATGTTCATTTCAAGCATTACTTTCCGTCGGCTTAGAAAGCGATCTTAAGAAGTACCATGACCGTATTTAACATAACTTATTCACCTGGAACGAGAGAAATACAAAATAATTATATCTCTTCTTTGGCAAGTAACTCAAACAAGAGAAACACCAACTTCTATCATGAAACCGTGATTATCTTTCAACGTATACAGATTAAAAAATCATTTGTGCATGATTTAATCTTTGAGTGAAACGTATCAACGCTGCAATACTTTATTGAAATTAATTTGCCAGTGAAGAGTCAAAATGTACTGTACAGTTTTAGTAAAGGTGCATGCATAGCGTACCGCTTTAAAAGGTAGTCTGTTTATTCCCCATAAATGGAATGACTCAGTTTAAATTTCATAATACGTGCCCTCATTGTCTGAGACCATCTCGAGTTAGAAACGTTTTTCACCTGTCCGAAAACAACGGCTATCCGAAAGTAGCGGCCCCTTTTGCCGGCAAAATTCGAAAGTAACGGGGGCCGTTACTTTCGGAATTCTACGGTATGAACTTCATTAACTAATTTTCCTTACAGTTTCCTATATTAAATTATTATCATCATGATGAACCTGTCAAGAAAAAAATATTTGTTTACACCTGTACCAGTTTAAACAGCCATGTTTACCAGTTGTGCTGGTGAATGTCAATCCATTTTGTTGTTGTTTTTTCTCTTTAGAGCCACGTTTGTTGCATAAATAACTTAACTTGTCTACTAGCATGTGCTCTTTTCTCAAACAGAAGTTGTTTTAAGTGATATCTTGTACGAGTCAAATACCCCTCATAATGGTCTCCTCTCCAGTCCCCCCTGGGAGTTATGCTTAGCATACAATCAAGACCTTAGTGTTCTAGAGAGTTCCATGTAGCTCCACAATTAAAAACATACCATTTTTGATAGCTTGTTTAGCCCAAGACACCATCAAAGAGTCTGATATTTTGACATTTGGAACGGAGCTCAGGACATCAGCAAGGGCAGCTCCCTGTTCATTTGACTCAATCTTCCTGTCCAAGTAAAGCCAATACGAAGCAGCAAAACTAACCAATGGCAGCGAACCCTCACAGGATTTGAGAAGAGCATGAACATCTCTGGCAAATTCTTCATGTTCCACAGACACCTTCACACTGCCAATGGCTCGTGTTACAAGGCTTATAGCCTGATTACCTGGCTTTCCAGTAATCACAACTAGATCGTGAATAAGTCCAACAGAGCTCATATCAAATGCACGTGAACATTTCTCATAATAGTCACTGAGGAACTTGTTCAAAGGCAAGAAGTGCAATGGAGCCTCTTTGAGAATAGAGGTGACTTCACACCGTAGAAAGCAGAGAGCTTTCTCTTTGTCTGTTGCTATGTTGACAATGACATGGGTGTTGAAAATTTTCTTCTGGTGAACTTTGCAGATGGCCAGTTGTGCGTCAGACGGTTTTGGCACTTTGACAAAAGCTCTCAAAGGAATGCCTTCCCCACTGTGAAGAATGACAGAAAGAACCTGCAAAAAAAGAACAATCCAATGCTGGAATTAATTTGCTCATTACAAAAATCTACATGTACATTGCACAGGCATGTTATACATAGTTTATACAACATAGACCAGCTGGACAAACTAAATGGCCATTCACAGTATTGGAAGTCATACACATCATGTGAATGTGTGTTTGACACAATAAAATAACTGCAGTGTCAACTTACTCACAGGGAGCTTACATGTATGTACCCTTAGTGTACAAGTACATGTCAGTTATGTTGAACAAAGTCTAACAAAGTCTAACAGAAATTGGCATCACTAAATAAAGTCATCCTAATCAACAGGAGCATTTGTAACATTTTCAGGTGACTCCAACATCATTTGTTTTAACTTCTAGCCAACCATTGACCAATCAATTTAACCACTATGACAGTAACTATAATTATTACCGATAAATCTGTATTAAGTCCTCTCTCATGTCCAGTGGTACAAAGGAATAAAACAGACAGAAAATAAAAAGGCTATGAAATTAGATCTGAATGATCTGACAGAGTCTTCCATGTACCTTACAATGCTCTCTAAACACAGATGCCAGTTTCTTCTTCAGTTCTTTCTTGCTCACACTCTCATCTAAATTTGTGACAAGCAAATCTATTCCTCCTCGCTGCTGGTCCAAAACTGTAAAATTATGCAGGCTAGCTAACCATGAAGCTGCAAGGTGTGGTCCTCCCATCAGTGGAGGGGCAAGGGGGGTGATGCCTGGAAAACTTGTACCCTGTGTTGGTAAATTCATAAAGTTCTGGTAGATAGGGTGTGGCCAGATGCCAGCGTAAGATCCATTGCTAAACATGGTTTGATGGCTGATGAACTGGGGGCCATTGGAGCTTGCAAGGGAGGCTCCTTGCTTGCCTTCATTTTCCTCAGTACTGTCACCCGAATCTGGGCTATCATCTACAGGTGTGGTTCTGAACTTGGTCTCCTGTTTCGCACCTTTCCTGGGTGATGAGCTGTTCCTAATGACGAAATCGTCCAGCATTGCACAGTTGGAGCCTGTCTTTTCTTTTTGTAATGGGTTGTATATGGGCTGTGTTGAGGCATCTCTGCCTTTACTTGTGAGATTACTAGTGGTTTCCAATGGTTGTGTTTTCTTGTTCTTTTGGGGACTAGAAGCATTTCCTTGACTGGTTGTTGAATACACAACTTGGATTGTGGATCCAAAGACATCCTCTTTGTCCATTCTTCTCCTTGCCCTGATGGAAAGAATTAACCCAGTGTAAATTTTACGAGACTGCATCACATGAACATAAAAAAACTACTAAAATTGTTTTATAAACTGTAAATTCAATGCAATGTATTTTGTCAAATGAATGGACAAGAAAACCAATTTTCAGGATTACCCTTTGTGCAAGATTTGACTACAGCAGAACATGTATGATGAACTAGCTGTATAAATTTCACCTCGTATAGCACTTCGATTTGTGTTTTGAATTTCCTAAAAAAGTTTCCCCTATTTTATCAAAGTATAAAACCTACATGTAGAAAAAGCGGTTTTATTGTTTTGCGAGCGTAAAATCTACATCATAAAGCAAACGAGGAAGCCTAAGCCGTGTATATTAAACTGTTATAAAACTGACCAGTTCATGTTTTCTACCTTTCTACCGTGTTTTCAGATGCCTGTTGTGTTTTATAACAGTGTAATAAATGGCTTGGGCTTCTTTATTTGTTAAGTGACATTCATTAATTAAAAGTGAGAAAAATTTTATGTTCCACACAAATTACGATAACCAACTACTAAGATCAAGATTGGCATCACTGCTGCCGTGATGAACGTTTTTATAGGGCATTTTCTAAATCAATATCCTGTACATTTAAGTGAAACAGCTCTATTCGAGTCTACTTCTTGTGGTTCAAGTTTACCTTGCAGCACTAGCAGGATTTGGAAATCTTAGAACAGAAGTGCGTCCAGAGATGCTTACAACCTTTCCTCCGCAATTGTCAGAAAGTTTTTTCAGTCTGTTCCTGACTTGAGTAACATCCTTTCCCATTGGAAGATTGAGTACAAGAAGCTCTGACGACAATTCAGTCTCATCAGGAACCTGGAAAAAAGGGAACAATTTTCTTTATAGTAATTATTATTGACAAAAAAAAACAAAAGAATTATCAATCAGTTATACAAACTGTGTATGCAAAATTTGTACTTAGTCACTTAGTAGTGACTGCTAAATAAAGCCTTCATATATTATTTTTCTCTATTGGGGATTCGATCACTTGAGAAACAAACTTCTTTAATACTGCATGGAAAGCACTGAGCAAAAACGTACTGATTCAGGATGCTATGTGAATAAAAAACTGATTTACAGTGATCAGTTCTTAAGATGATTCACAAAATCACTGAACTTGCAGATACCTTTGGAAGGAAGACCACTGGGAGATCAGCAGTAAAATGATCAAATCGTCTTGCTTTGTGAGCACAAGCCAGTAATGCAGTTTGAGCCTGGGCGTTATGAAGACAGATCACCTCTAAGTTGTGCCGATGGCGTAAATCAGACAGTTCAGCCGCAAAGTTGATGTCCCCAGACACCAAAATGACTGTAGCAGGAGGAGGATAAGACTGTGCAAATCGCCGTAAACTTTGACGCAACTTGTCATCTGCTGCATTCTTTGAAGTGGCATTGATGTGAACTACAGTTACCTGAGTGTAATATAGCACAGAGATGTTAGTCTGGGAGACAATAATTGCATTCATTTCTTCTATAAACTCACAAAGAATTACAGTTATACATGGGAGAGAGCTAAGTGGGCATGGTTTATAGGTGTCTGAAATATGAAGAGAAGTTATGAACTGAAACAGTGACCAGTCTGTAAAATAAAGGTGTCCACAAGGAAGTAACTGTACCAACTGATCTTGGTCATCTGAAGTACAGGTATGAGTGGTTCCTGCTTGTTTCCCTTAAGACTCATCTAAGGGTGTAGTGAGATAGATAAGGACAACTGCATGTCCAAGCAATTTGAAATATTACCTGAGCTTTGTTAAGTTCTTCAATGACTTCTTTCTTTTCTTTGTTGATATCACAAACACACATGAACTCAACCTCCCTCTTTCCACTGAAAAATTCCTTTCTTATCTTCTGAACGACAGCTGACGCAGACTTGCCACGTGGTACAGGGCAGTTTTCTATATCCCAGAACACACCTATTGGTTCTGGTTCAGGAGCTGTAGACCCTTGGCTCGGAGATCCAGTCAAAGCACTCTTGAATGCCAAGGCTGTGAATACATGTAAGGACATGACGTGATCACCACTAAAACGTACCATTTCCATGCACATTTAAGCAATATCAACAACAAACCTGGAAAAATGTCAAGCCTGTTGTATAATATCAAGTGCACTTTACATCATAAGTGAGAAAATTGAGACTGATTTCCAAAGGACAGTAGCCCAAAGGACATTTTACTCAATACACCTACTCAGTACCGAATCAGAAATGAATCAAAATGATCATCTAGTAAATAATACCATTTATTATTAAACTAAGTAAATATTAAAGCGAGTAGAAACTTCTGTAAAACCAGTAATGTCCCAATGTACTGGTGGCCTCACGATGCCATTATCAAAGAATGAATATGAGAGCATGTTAAAAAGAGGTAAGACCTGTAGATTTAAGGACGTTCGCGCCAATTATTGTTTCTGTGCATCATTACTGCGCAAGCAAATTCACACGCCACGTCATAGACGAACGCGCGCGCTAAGAAATAATATGAACAATGATAGGGCAGATGGCCATTGCCATAGCTTTGCCTGGATTTAGCAGTCTTGGACATTTGGTGACCCCTACTTTTCTTTCCAGAATCAGATTTTATTTACAATAATATTATCTCCACGTTGTCCAAAAATGAACAAAAATCAAATCCTGCCATCTTGCGGCAACGTGGTGCGTGAAACTGTGGTCGCTAGATATGAACTTGTTCTTTAAGGAACCTCACCAGTTGAATAAATTCACTTAATAGGTCCACTTCAACGATATTTGGCAGAGAACATTTCACTTCAAAGATTTAATTGCAATATTTTTGGGCTTACAGACACTGGCATTATTTGCTAACGAAGCCCAATTTTTTCAGATTTGGGGTGATCTTCCAGGTATGCTCTCTGCAAAAGTAAGTCGTGACCCCCCAATTTTTTTACATTTTTGACATAGCTAAATCGGTAAAAGTCTAAAAAAAAATCAATGAAAATTTTCGCGTGAACGTCCTTAACTTCACTTTACTGTTAGTTTTTACTTGTTACTTGCTTAAATATGTATTCTAAAAGCATTATAAATAATAATTCAATAAAATAATAAACATACCATCTGCATCACTGATGATTCCTCTCACAGAAGGTGAATTTGGGCATTTATGGCCTCCAGTGCCCGCAGAATCAACTGATAAATCAAAATCACTTAAAGAATCTCCAGAGTTTTCATACGTTTTCCCACAAGAATTGCAAACACAAAACGATCCTTGAGCTTTACCAGTACAATCTGTGTGATTTCTAGAACAATCAAAGAATCTATTGGCACAGTGGTTGTGATGATTCAGCAGGGAACTGTTAGGTGCTTGGTATACACGATGGGGTTTAATAAGACTCTGAGGAGAGCTGCTTGTAAACATAACAGGACTATTCCTTTTTGCTTGGAAACTTGATGATTGAAGAAATCTGAAGGTAGAGGAAGCTACACCATGTAAATTTGATAAAGATCCTTTTGCAGCGTGTAGACAAGAATGCTGTTGTCTCTCCTGTTCACTGAAGAAAATGGCCTTGCACTGAAACAAAGCAAATACAACAGCATGTTTCAGTTTATATATATATAATATATATATATATAAGTTACCAATTGAAACTACTAACAGTAACTGCAGTTAAACAAAATTTAATGGAGTTAACAACAAGGTGCACAGGTCTTGCCTTTGTGGTCAGCGGTGTTTAGATCTGCATATGCACCAGCATTCCATGTGTCCCTAGGCTTCAAGGTATTCAAGTAGTTTTACGTGGCATATGTAAAGAGTTTCCTCCAGTGCCAGTCTCAAGCACGGGGACTCTGCCCAGAGGTTGTTTCCCCTCCCCAGACCTTCCCTTCTTTTTTCACTATTTTATTATTACTGCTGAGTTGCCAGCTATCACAGTAGTCTCAATCTAGGAGCTGACTGCCACTAGTGGAACCTCCTGGATGCCTTGAACACCCAACCTCCACTTTGTGAGGCAGTTGTTAAAGTGTATACAACATGAAAATATAATTTCAGCTGGGGAGCAGGGTTGGCACAGTGGTGAGAGCGCTGGCCTTCTACCAATGTGTCCCAGGTTCGATTCCTGGACCCGGCGTCATATGTGGGCTGAGTTTGTTGCTGCTCTACTCTGCTCCGAGAGGTTTTCCTCCTGGTACTCCGGTTTCCCCTATCCTCAAAAACTAACATTTCATTTAATTTGATTTGATTTGTTTGATTTGTTCATTTGCTTTGATTTATTTAGTTTACAGTCTCTTCAATTAGT
>Ga0126343_10001725_pt1:0-7500 | contig 10602 bp, 5 predicted proteins | sample Cyp2metagenome_FD_92531 | JGI IMG/M metagenome (GOLD analysis project Ga0126343, IMG submission 92531) | Coral microbial communities from Lord Howe Island, Old Settlement Bay, Australia - Cyphastrea 2 metagenome | ecosystem: Host-associated > Invertebrates > Cnidaria > Coral ... | reverse complement strand
CCTGGTGAGACTGAACAAGAGGGCTATGACGTCCTCCACGTGGCAGATCAGTCCTGTATGTACAGAGAAAAGAACAAAGAGCACCTTTAAGGCATCCAAAAGGCATACTACTCTTCTTACTACTTTGCACGAATGGCAACAATCAATCAGTAATGATTATAACAAACAAATTGAATACTGGTATTAATTTTTTTTTTATCAAACTGAAACTATGATGCATACTTTTTGAAACCAACTTTAGGCATTCTGAGTGCTTAAATGTGTTGTTCCACTTATGCCCAGGAAATAGTCGTGTCCACCCCATGGTAGCTTAACCCTTTACTCTCTAAGAGAGACTTAATTCCAGATTCAACTCTGTGTAACGTTAGACAATTTTACTCTGTCTTATGCCAGATGGTTTTACATGTCAAAGGGAGACTCCTTTGGGGTCAATTAAAGGGTTAAAAAACTATCTCCCTTAACCCTTTACTCCCTAAGAGTGACTTACAGGTGTAGACTTTACTCTTTCTAATGCCAGATAATTTTAATCGCCAAAGGCAAAGGGAGACCCCTTAGTTGTTAAAGGGTTAAGGTTGTTGATTCCACTATCAACTTGATTTAACTCAACGATTTTAATGACTGTAAATCCAGAAAACTACTGATTACAAATCTGTTGTACCTGATCAACAATTAACTTCAGCCAAACTTTAAAACGAACACACAGGTCACATGGGTCCAAAGTTCATTACATATTCAGTCTCCTGTGTGATGTAACACAACTCAGAGAAAATGGTATCAAAAAGGGAAAACTCCTACGTAAAATATTTCCACCTATTTCAGCAAGATAGCCGGGCACTACATGCAGACCAAGGGCTTTTTAAAATACACGAGTAATGTACATGTAGCATTTAATTCATGCATTAAGAGGGGTTAATCCATTAAATTATATTTTGCACTTTACTAATTTTGGTGATGTCATTACTGTAGAGTAATGTCTGATATCCTCAACTGCTCCATTATACATGTAATTATGTTATTTTTTTCAACTGGGAGTTTCTCTTCACAAAAGAACTTTGAAGCGCTAATCACACTGGTCACCATAAACAATCGGCATAAAGAAACAGATATAACAAACAAAATGAGCAATTTGCACTCATACATGTAAGCTCTAATTATATTAAGTTGCCTTTGTATATTAATCATCATCCTGTCTATTACCTTTACTTTCAGCCAGGTTGAAAAGCTCTTTACCACTCTGAGCTGTCAAAGATAAAGGATTAAATCTACCAAAACATGCGTTCCATGCTCAAGAGCCTTCCTGAAAATGAAATCAACAACAGTTAAATCTCCTTGGTAAACAATATTTTTCTCATAGCTGACAGTACCAAACTATTACAAATATATCTCTCATAGCCAGCCCAAATTTAGATCAACTCCCCTGTATATATACAATAGAAGGCCTACTCTGGGACCTTAAGTCGCCGTAACTTAAGGCGACTTTGGGCGATTTAAGGCAACTTAAGCAAAATTGGCAGAAAAAACATAAATTATGCAAATCACTTGAGTCACGTAACAATGCAAAGGGCTGCTCATATATCGAGCTTGGGCTACCTATGAGTCAACTCATCGATGGAAAAGCCCTGGGAGAATTTGCATGCTAAAATTGCTTATCCTTGGTGGACCTTTTAATCAGATGTAGAAAAGCAGTGGTTAGAGCATCTATCAGCGTTCCTCTTTAGGGCGAATTTCTGCTTGGATTTCTTCAGTTCATCTGCTGGGTTCCGTCACTTGAGTGCCCTACCTTGTCTCTCTTAATTTATAGGGTGATAAATACAGAGAAGCTAAAACCCACTGAAATTGCTCTGAAAGCCCTCCAAACGTCATACAAACACAAGTTATACAAATGAAGAGACATTAGTACATGTAAGTTGATTTCATTATTTTATCTCCTTATTTTGAACTATTTTATACGATCGTCATATTCCCATCCAAACTCTAATAATAATGCATGTCATGTTGACGGTTCCCAAAGGAGCTTAATTTGGCTACCTGTGGTCTGTACTCGCTTTCCCCTTACGACAGTCTTGCTTTAATATGTAGGTATTTTTGGTATTTTAAATATGGTACTGTACTTATTTTTAGCTGGGTAAGCTCCCGACTATCACACCTCTAGTGGGTGGCCGTTTGCGAGAATGGTTCTCATAAGCAACCAGTCCCAGTTAGACACTTTTTCCCGTCCCGAGGGTGTCGACTGGAATGAGTTTCGACTGTAATAATAAAATATAAAAATTAATATGCAAAAGTCCAAAAAGCTATGTGAAAATCTAAAAATACCTGCCCAATAAAAAAACACTCTGATTCATTAAGTCAATTTTTATTTAACCTTTTCTATGGATATGTTACTTCTGAAATAAACAGGCAAAGTTCAAAGTCTTGGGTAATTATCATGACTCACCTGGCATACTCTTCGTGAGTGTCATTTTCTGTGGTAATAATAAGTGCATCCACATCATCACGTGATACTTGCTTCATCCCAGTCTATAGCTGGTACATCATCTTCCAATTTTCTTCTAAGAAAAAAATCGATTTTCAATGGAATATTAATTTCCCTAGCACAAATTATGTTATTTCCCCCAAATATTACTCATATTATAATAATAAATTATAGGAAATGAATAAACATGGTCATTTAATTTCCTGTTTGTCCTCTAAGCCTCACTGCCAAGCTGAATTTAATATATCAAAAAAGGTCTACTGTATCAGCTAAAACTGCACTAGTAAATTGCACAGCTTGATCTAACTGAACTTTTGCTCAACTTCAAATATTACAGAAACCAAAAGCCGACCTGTTAACACTATTCTTAGTTTTTTATTTTGCCATCAACAGGGTGTCATTTGGGCCTTAAACAGGATGTCATTTGTCATGACCCTCATCCTTAAATAGGGTCAGCCGGTTTAAAACCCTTTACAGCAGAGCCATGCATCCAAAATTTCAATGAAGCAAATTTCCCCCTTTTCATATACCAATATTTTATTATCACTCAATCTGGTGTCCCTTTTACCAGACATAAATTAAACTCATTGATGATGACATCAAAGATTAATCAATTGGTAATCATTGAGTAATAAGCTGGTTACTCATTGAGTATAGCCAATACTCAATGATTCACAAACTTTTTAGTCATTGATTAGTCATCAGGTGTCTTTGAATGGCAGAAATTCCCCTTAAAGTGCAACAAGTTTTGTGCAGATTTCAAACTTTATTGACTATTCAATAATCTCAACATCATTTCCTCCTGATGATGCCAATGACGTGCTGAATTCCTAGTGTTGTGGCCTTGCTGTCTTCCATTGTTGAACCAAACTTTTTAACCATTTTTAAATTAAGTTTATTCAGTTTTGCAAATTCTCCTATAATTATGCACATGGTAAAGGATATCTTGATAATTCATTCACAATGCTTCAAGCAGCAATCTCTGGAGATCACAGAATTTTGTCTGGGTAATAATTACACAGGCAGCAAATGACTAATCAGTGGATAATCAATGGCACCAATGAGTAATCAATAAATCAATTTCTAATCATTTATTCTGCACAAAATTAACTCATCCCCTGATATTTCATCATTTATGTTACTGATCAATGATTAGTTGTGTCTGGCTTATACTATAGCCAACCTTATAAATTTCCAGTGACTGTCTTCAACAATTATTGCTATTATAAGACTGGCAAAAAACAACCAACGGATTAGAAGCTAATTCATAAACTCTGGCAATTAAAGAATGAATCCATCAGTTAAATTGCCCGAAAACATCTCTTCTCACCACGTTTCTCAATAATACATCGTACCTGCTTTCAAATCGACCGCAAGAAACGACAACATTTCTTTCAGTACCTGTTGGAATTTTACACCCAACACGATACTGGTAAAAAGCAAGAGAGACTGTGTACACTGTGTGCATGCAGCTGGCCAATCGGCCCTGAGAAAAATAATGATAAGTTGTGTACTCAACCTGACTTGACTAGCTTTGCACACCACCAGTAAGTGCAGAAATCGCATACATTAGCGTCAAATACCTTCAATAAGTCTGCCGTGAATATTGATTGACGAATGTTGTTCCCTTGTGCCCATGTTAAAGCTTGTAATTTGCTCGGCTTCGTTGAACCTTAATTTCTTTCTGAAATTCTCTACTAGAATCTCAACTACCCATGCATGGTTGACGAGGAAAACCACTTTGTGTAAGGGGGCGACAAAGGGCATTTTCCATTTACAAAAACATTTCGGAAAATTTCCATTGGGAATTTCTGTTGGGAAGAGCGGGTTCAATTTGCCATTTCAAGTTCCATTCCAGGGAGCCGAGGGACGTCTGGCCGCTTAAAAGACCGCAAAAGGTATGGAGCCGGTGATAAAAACAGTAAAGACAAGAAATCTGCAAGTGGAACACAAATTTTTCATTGGGAAGTTTTCAAGGGAAAACGGGACTACCTCTTCAGAAATTCCTTTTATTCCGGAAAATTTCCAGTGAAACGAACCAAAAACGTTGTGTTCCATTTACATCCTGACCGGAATACCCGAAATTTTTTGGTAAATGGAAAACGACCAGAGTCACCTGTCTGGACCTTAATTCTTGCTGATCGAACATTTCTGGAGAACTTGTTCTGTAAGAATAAGTTCCCTGGGGCTCCTCAGCTCTTGACACAAACTTTTGCGCAGGAAATATAGCATCGTCCCTATTCAAAATTTTTTCAACCAAATGCTTTGAATAATGAGTAGATTTGATTTAGCAAAAAAATGGGATCAGGTACACTTTTAAACTACTAATAGCACTGTTAAAGCAAATTAATTAGTTTCTTCTTTTCAGACGAAAAAGAATATTTTTACTATGTAGCCTTACCTTGAGATTACTCCTCGAAGAACAGCACTCTCTCCTAACACTTTCTGCTGCAAGTCTTAAATACTCTAACTTTTCCTGCACGTCCTAAGCCGACAACTACGATCCCCAAAGGCTTGTCTGCCATATTAACATTAACCCCTGGCGCACAAGAAGTTAGACCAACAAATTAAGACTCATGGAAGTTTAAATACATGGGAAAGAGCCTTAATTGATTTCAACTTATTTCTCCTTTCGTAGTGGTGAATGCTTATAATGTTGTCAGGGGCATGCTTTTGCCCATACTAGCACAAAGTGACTTCAGGAAAGTAACATTGTAACTGTTCACAGCCTTAGAGAATTAACTAATGACAAGCACAAAGTGACTTCAAGAAAAATAATAATGTAACCAAAGAATTAAGCTTATAAAATTGCATGTGCACACGAAGTTCAACTTGACATTCTGTTTACTGCTACTTCTTTTATGCTTCATCTATAATTATTTTTTTTGCTAGGTTAAATTTAATTAACCATCTTGTTAAAGATAACTGTTAGTAATGTCCAATAACTATACAATTCAGCAGCTTTGAAAGTTCTCAGACTAGAGCTCGTCTTTGCATTGATCGTTTGTATTCAAAGGTCGTTGCAGTTCACTGACTCTAATGAAATGCAAAACGCACACTTTATTTACATCAGGTGTCAGTAAAATGTGGACTCGGGGCCGGGGTCTCTTTATTTAATAACATTTATTTTCTTTAGTTTTCTTTTTGGAAGTCTTTTTTTAAAACCAAATTCTGATTTCTCATATTAAATGATTTAACTCACAGGGGCCCACACAATCTGTCTCTGCCGCTAATTGCCCCTTTCTGATTGGACAACGAATAGGTCATTGTCTAACATCCAATCAGAAACGGGCAATCAGCGGGACGGTTTATGGCTGGCACGTAAGGATCTTGCTACACATTCTGTGGGGTTTTGATTTTCTTCGAGGGCTAGCTCCGGGCCGTTTGGATGGATTTGCGATTGGAAGGTATGAGAAGAAACGTGAATCTTTTGACCTTTATGCTGCAAAGTTTGAAAGCTGTGCAAAGCGATTTGGGGGGAAAATCGCCCCGGCACTGGAACCCTTTCAAAACAAGGTTTCCTCCCTTGTCTTTCTATTATAAAGAACAGTCAACGGCGAACTCAAATTCACTCAAAATCGCTCAAAAAACTGCTTTTAAGACAAAAGGACTATATGCCTCAGGTAAGGTAATTCCACGTTTATTTATCATTGATTTACATACATAGTTAGCGATATATGGCTATAGGTGAGGCAAATGGTAAATCTAGTACATTTACTATAAAATAACAATTATCGGCTACCCAGACAGATTGTGTGGGCCCCCTACGTATGCATCAGCAGTGCATCGTTACCACCTTTTTGAGGTATGAAGAAAATGAAATGAGGTGGAACTCATTTGTTAAGTACATCACCGCAAAAAATTCCAAGTCTCAATTTAGTCAAGACAGTCAGTGCCAATTTCTGTATAACAGAAAGAGATAAGACAAAAAGGTGATGGCGATTTTTGAGACCCTTAACGTGAGTACACGATGAGCAAATCAACTGGTCAAGGGTAAGGCGGGCTTTGGGTTGTCACTCAATGTCATGGCCGTTTGGTTGATGTGGAGTTGTGCAGCCGTTGCATGCCAGATAACAAATTTGCAGATAGGTCAATATGTTGACCTACCAGAGAGATTGCAATTCCTGATTACATGACAAAACAAATGGCATCAAATGGCAACTCAAAAGAATACGGTTTAGTCTGTTATCAAATACTAAATAGCTACATTGCAACCATTAAATCATATTATGGATGACGAGGATAAAATTGGATGATATTACATGTAGCACAATATTGACTACTGATGGAGCCAGCAAAATCCTAGTGATGAGCGACAGTGCCCCTTGCAAATTAAAAAAAAGCTTTTAAATGTCAGGGCCATACATAGCGGGGGGGGGGCAGGGGGGGCAGTTGCCCCCGCCAGGAAAACTTTTTTTTTTTCTAACATGATAGTGTTTGATTTTGTTGGGCTATTTCTTGTAGATATCTTGGTCCAAAATCTCAAGAAAACCGACTAATGGACTGAAAAATCGTCCTTTAATTAATGTCAATTCCAAATAATTATTTTGGAAAATCTTTTGAGGCAAAAGCCAGTACGAGTTATGACAATAATGATTATGTAGTTTGGACTGCCTGTGGTTTAGTATTTGGCGGGAAACAGTTGGCGCATGTTTCTTGCCAATGTTTCCAAAACGTTTATCTCTCAATCCGCTGGGAAAATGTCGGGAAGAAAGCGCCCGGCTCCCGCTCAACGAGGTCTAATGGACTTCTTTGACGCCAAAAAAAGGTAAGTATCAAACCACAACGTGTTTTGTTTAATACTTCTAATAGTTGCCTTGGTTGCTGTCTTCATTCTTAGCTCGTTGTAGTATGAAAATCCGTGAGCCACTTCAGTATTGTAGATTGGACAAAACAACATGGCAATTTAACCATCCAGTGATTGAATACTCTATGAAATAAAGCTTAACTTTTCAAAATTCGATAGCTCCAATGATGAGGACAATGACGAGAACAATGATGAGAACCAAACAAGTGAGGAATCGACT
>Ga0126343_10001724_pt1 | contig 10605 bp, 7 predicted proteins | sample Cyp2metagenome_FD_92531 | JGI IMG/M metagenome (GOLD analysis project Ga0126343, IMG submission 92531) | Coral microbial communities from Lord Howe Island, Old Settlement Bay, Australia - Cyphastrea 2 metagenome | ecosystem: Host-associated > Invertebrates > Cnidaria > Coral ... | reverse complement strand
GTTTTCACATCTAACTTCGTAGCTTTAACAAGAGTATCACTAAGTATTGTGAAGCAAATTGAGTAAAGTTTTCATTCACGGTAAACAGAAATAATGTTGCCCTGGAAAACAAATAAAAGCTAAATGCAAGCAGCCATATGTTTGCAATATGAAGTTCTCATCTTTCATTTTCAGCACGCGTCGGCGAGTGGCTTGCTAATTGTCTATCGATTCAAGCAAGTGAGGGAATTACTGAAAATAATGATATCTCCGGTTCTATTCGCCATAAATCGGCGATTTAAACGGTGAAATGATCTCTATCCGCAGAAACAATGTTTCATCGCAGTTTTTTTGATGCGCCACGAACAGATATTAACTTTTTTGCAATAGAAAGTTTTGATCTTTCAGCACGCGTCAGCGAGTTGCTTGCTAATTGTCTATCAATTCAAGCGTCACGGCAAGTAGTGAAAATAATGCTATTTTCAGTTCTAATGGGCATAAATCGGCGATTTAAACGGTGAAATGATCTCAATCGGCAGAAACGATGTTTCATCAAGGTTTTTATCTTTCGGCATGCTCCGGAGGATCGCTGCTTTATTGCCGACTGAAGCGTCGTGAGGCTATAAGTGTAGTGAAAATTTTGATGGCGTCTCTGGTTCTATTTAGCATAAATTGGTGATTTCAACTATGAAATGATCTCCATCTGCAAAACAATGTTTTATCAATGTATTTATGGTGCACTGTGAAACTTTACTGCCGTTGTCTGTGCCGTTTTTCGAAGCGCCACGACAAGATGTGAAATGGTTCTGCTTGAAGCAAGATGAAGTCAATGATTAAAACGAACGGTAAAATGTTCTGATGGAAGCCCGACTACAAGTTTTTCCGGATATGTTGTGTGACAAGAGTTTATAGCAATAAAATTATTGTAACGCTACAAAACGCATTCTATAAAAATATTTTGTGAAACTGTGGCTAGTGCTACCGTATTTGGCACGTAGCGATTTAGTCAGCCCACATAATCCCAGTATTACCGGTCCAATGAAACAACATTCATCTACAGTATTACAAAGAAAGCAACAATAAGCTGGCTCATAAATACTAATAAGCATAAGCGTATACTTTGTATGCACGTATACGCGTATAGGCATACGCGTATACGCGTATGAGCATACGCATATGGGCATTTGCGTATTTCGCGTATGTTTTGGTACGCTTATTTCTGAGTGGTACTGTAATTCGAATTTTTAACACGCCACCAGTAAAAATACCTGTGATGACCCCATTTTTTTATTGCATTTTTTTAATGTCCATATCATGAATGTTAATTGCGCAAAGTTTCAAAAAAAGTTTGATAGTAGAACAATTTCAAGGGAATTACCTTAAACACGGAGCGATCATATAAAAGGCAAGGACACGCCCCCTTGAAGCACTTTGTTGGCTTTCTTGTGCAATGGTGGAAAGAAGAATAATGGTCGCATAACATAGAAGTCGTGGGGAAATAGCGTTTTTTTCGTCAAACCAACGGAGTCATTTACGTAGAATAATATAAGGTAAATAATAAATATACAATGAAAATAAAACTTATATTAACACTTTAGATGATGGCTTTGGGAGAACAAAAACGACGAATTATCTGCAAGAGCATAACAGCAGCTAATGATAAATGTTGACCTTACGGAATCTCTTTTAAATAACTGGCTGAAGAGTAACCATATTACCGTAGATAAAATATATTACCTTCGCAGTCTGTTTGTATTTTTTTACGAATTTTAGTTTTCAAATTTATTTGTCAACTGCAGAAAAAAACCCCAGAATTATGGGGCAACTCGCTCTAATTAGACTTCAATGAATAAGCCAATCAAATGGGAGCATTGGCCGTCTGTTGGGATTTGTGATTGACAGGCTGAACGCCTCAGCCTCGTTATATAGCATCGCTCCGTGTTTAAGCTGAAGCTATTTGGTGAATGCAAATTACAAGTCCAGCACAAAGGCCAAAGGAAGACTCTAAAGTTTCAAGTCATAGAAAACAAGTGCAAACCCTTGCTGTCAGCTGAAGCATGCGAAAAGTTGCAACTCATCCATTTGAATGTCAGTGACCCTGAGATTCTACACCAAATGAGCAAGAGTCCACTGCAAAATCCTCTCTCAAGAAGAACTGCTGAGCAAGTATCATGAAGTTTTCAGTGGCCTAGGACACATTGGCAGTGCAAAGATTGTGGTTGACAAGACCGTCACACCAGTGCAACACTCCCCTAGATGTGTACCTGTAGCTTTGCAGAAAGATGTGAAGTAGTAGATTTCGGAGTTAGAAGAGAAAGGCATCATTAAGAAAGCTGTTGAGCCCTCAAAGTAAATCAGCAGTATGGTGATAGTTACGAAACCTCCGAAGATTTGAATCTGTTTGGACCCCAAAGACCTAAACTCGCAGTCCAACGCTCCAAATGCCAACTTTAGAGGAACTTTTTCCTGAACTCAGCAAAGCACGGATCTTCAGTTCCTGACTCAGAGGATGGATATTATCAAGTTAGCCTTGATGATGAGAGTAGCAAACTAGCTACTTTCTGGACACCCTTTGGGAGGTATCGCTACTTACAAATGCCCTTTGGTATAAGCTTAGCCCCAGAAGTCTTTGAGAGCAAGCTGCAAGAGTGCCTTGCAGATCTACCCGGAGTGGAAGTCATCAGAGATGATATCCTTGTGGTTGGTTGTGGTGATACTGACTCTGAAGCCCTGGTAAACCATGATCAAAATGTGATTCGCCTACTTGAATGAGCCAAACAAGCTTACCTGAAGCTTAACAAGAACAAAGTCAAGCTTCGGCAAGCAGAAGTTAAATTCATGGGCCATGTGATTTCAAAGGAAGGATTGAAGCCAGATCCAGAAAAGGTCTGTGCCATCAAGAACATGCCTAAGGCTACATCTAAAGCTGAAATACAAACTTTACTTGGTTTCATCAACTACCACTCAAAATTCCTTCGGAAGCTTCCAGATGTGTCAGCACCATTGAGAGAGCTCACAGTTAGCCAATCCAAATTCACCTGGGCAAAGCAGCGTGATGAAGTTTTCGCCAAAATTCAGCAACCTGTCATACAACACCCAGTGCTCAAGTTCTACAACATTAAAGAAGAAGTCACCATCCAGACTGATGCCAATGACAAAGGCCTCGGAGCAGCCCTCCTTCAAAGTGGACAACCAGTAGCTTTTGCCTCTAGAACTCTCTCTCCTAGAGAGGAGTTATGCAACCATTGTGAAAGAGTGTCTGGCAATAGTCATCGCTTGTGAAAGATTCAATCAATACCTAGTACACAGAGAGAACATTTCTGTAGAAACAGATCACAAGCCTCTTGAATCAATTTTCAAGAAGTCTCTCCTGTCAACTCCTTGCTGTCTCCAAAGGATGCTCCTTAGGTATTTAACCTGTCAGTCAGCTACAAACCTGGCTCTCAGATGTTCTTGGCTGATCACTTCTAGAGCAGCACAGCGTGAAACCTTGATTTCAGAAGAACCATTTCAAGTGTTTTCTTTGAAGCTAGAGAGCCTTGACCCTATGTCATCCCTTAAGATCACACCAGAGAGACTTGAGCAGTTACATGTACAATAATGCACAGGTCAAGACGACACTTTGCAAACTCTGAAGACAACTATTCTGACCAGATGGTCAGTGCAGAAAGAGGAAGTGCCAATCAAGATTCGTGAATACTGGTCCTACCATGATGAACTGACCGTTCAGAATGGTGTTCTTTTCAAAAGCTCAGGAGTAGTTATCCCTCAGCTACTAAGACCTGAGGTGAAGTCAAGAATCCATTCAAGCCATTTGGGAGTAGAAGCTTGCCTTTGTAAAGCTAGAGACAGTGTTTTCTGGCCTGGCATGAATGCTGAAGTGCATGATCAAATCAAGCAATGTTCAATCTGTAACAAATTTCTAGCTAAGAATCAGAAGCTTCCAATGCGGAGTCACGAGCTTCCAGATTGCCCTTGGAGCCAAGTTTCTGCAGACCAACTCCAGCTTCGAGGCGAAGATTACATAGTGCTTGTGGACTTCTATTCAGACTTTACCGAAGTCAAGAAATTGGAAGAGAACACCTCCAGTTCTGTGATTGAATTCTCAAGGAACAATTCAGCAGATACATACGGTGTTCAGGATACGGTAGTAACTGAAAATGGTCCTCAGTTCTCAAGTCAAGAGTTTTGTCAGTTTACATCTTGGAAATTTGTCCATGTGTCATCCTTCCCATGCGGGTAAGCCACCCTCTTGGTTCAAGGACTTTGTTTCTTAGTTTTCAGTTGCAAAAAAATGTCGCTTAAACTTCAATGGACTTTTAGTGATTGTTCTTCAAAGACATTGACTTTTTTGATTGACATTATTTTTTTAAGTTTTGTAACTTTTATTTTCTGTTACTTCACATTTTGTTCTTACCTTTTTGTTCTTTTATAAGTTTGTTCACTTCTAAGGAAGGGAGATGTTACGATATTGCGTTACGTTAGTAGACCATGTCACGTGTACCTGTTGCATCATGTGTTCCTTATATGGTTATGAAATTCACTGTGTGATTCTCACCGAGTCTGAGGCTTATCTAACGAAATAAATACCCAGGGGTGTGTGCTCCTGAAAGATGGCTTCCGAAAGAGTGACTTCTTTCATCCCCTGTTCTAGAATCTTAGGTAAATGTTGCTATTTCGAGCTTCTTCCTCTTCTTCTGATTGACAGGGAAATGTTTGGCAAAGTGTCTTTGTAGTGTAACAAAGCTCAAATTTTCACAGGTTTTCGCTTTTAGTGGCGTTTTCACTTTTAGTGCCAGTGTAAGTTGATTAACAAGAAAGAAGGAGATAATGGTCAACTGAAAAGCAGTTGTGATATCTTTTTTAAAAGATCTGTAATTTGTAACTGTCTCCCCCCAATCTGAAGATATCTCTGTTTTTTATAAGCGTTCATAACGTTTTCTGTAGGCATTGTAGTTGAAAACAGAGAACTCTTTTATTGATAGCACATATTGTAATCGATCTGGAAAGCGACAATTAATCTCAGCTAGTTAATTGTCTTGTAGCACAATATTATTATTAATATTATTATTATTATTATTATATTACAATGGTGACAAAAATTTCTCCTTACTGGTATTGTCGCTGCTTTCAAAATATTTCTTTTTTTGTTGCTGTTTTTATATGCTTTAGTCAGAATGGTGAAGTGGTTTGATGTAGCACAACAATGTTAAAGTGCATGTTGGTAGATTTTTAGCATAAGTTAACGTAAAAGAACTACTGTATGCAATTATGAAATAAAGTGCACTGTATTGTTATCTTTATGTCGTTTGTATCAATTAGACTAGCCATGTTGGCCTGGATTGAGCAATCCAGTTTCAGCCTTCTCCGAAGTCGTTACATAATTTGTGTTCCCATGCAAGATGTTTTACTTCACAATACCTCTCCACTCAATGTAAATGGGTATCACTGAATTCAAATTATGCTAGGAGAGTTACCCTGCAATGAACTAGCATTTGACTAGCCTTTGAGCTTAAAGCATTCTCTTGAGTTTACAGTGATAATTAGTGAGGTTTTCCTTTTATTATTAATGAAAAATAAGTTAAATGTTTTCATGTAACATTTGCTAATTTCATTTTCTCACATCCTAAGTTCCATAAACAAAAAAAAATTACATTTACATAAATATGCCTTGCCACTATTTTTAATTTATTCATACCCTATTATTTTTTCTAACCCTAAACTATTCTTATTACTAAGTAGCTACCAATTCCAAACAGGTGGTTAGTTCTAATAAGCAGGGGTTTCATTAAGAGCTGGCTACTGGTGATATACGGTTGTCTTTGTTGTCACAAACTTGCCTCTCACCGCCGGCTTATGATGCCTGATTTTCACTCAAACCCTTATAGCGACCGCCACTTTCACTAACACAGGCACCTACACCAAAAGTTATTGAAACCCCTGAATCCGTAACCTGAGAGCTCAACCCAAACTACTGGGTCACCTGTAAAGCTGACCCAGCCTAACATCAAAGCTAACCATTCTAAGTAAGTGCTAATAGGCCTAATCACTAACCCGAGGGCTTAACTCAAATTGCTAAGACACATGCTCACATTAAAAATTAAACTGGTTTGAAAAAGAAATGAACCAGTTTAAAAAAAATTGAACTAGTTTTGAAATAAAATTAAGCCAACTCAAAAATTGAACCATAACGTATACCTGGTTGGAGAGAAAACACAATTATGTCCTGACCAAGGATCAGACAAGGACCGCTTGATCTGAGGTCAAGCACACTAAACATGAGGCCACCATGCCTGTAACTTTTGGTAACTGCTTTTTGGTATTACTTAACACCTGATTTGATTGAATTTCACACATAGAGTCATTTGACATCAAAATCAGTGATGAAGTTATTGTACAATGAAGTTAAATATACTTATTTAACTTAGTTAACGACTAGGAGCACGTTGCATGGTAGTTACTGTGGCGGTGGTGTTAATTAGCGTTGTTAGTGGCGTGTTGTGGCGTTTCCGGTCGTCAGGGTTTGTGTTGCTGTAGGGGGCCTGGTGCAAGGTCAGCGGTTGTTGCTATTTGATGCGTGTGCCATTACATGTGGTCGTAGTTTTACTGTGCTTGGTGTTTGGGTAGACCTGATCAGTTTTCCGAGTGTTTTAGTGTTTTCTCCTGCCCTCCCCTCCCTTTTGTTTTTATTACCTTATTATTGTTGCTATTGTTATTATTATTATTGATTATTACTGTTATCATTATTTCCACAGAGCTTCTGGCTCTGTGTGACGGGTGCTTTGGCTGGGTATGGCTGGCAGGGCTCGTGGCTGGTTGCAGGTGGGGCAGGCTTTTGGGGTGCTCTTGCTACCTGGGTTGGGGTCGGCAGCTCCAGCCCCCAGGTTCCTGGGCACCCAACCTCCATGTGCGATGCAGGCGTTAAAACTCTTTACACTGCTGTGAAAATATTATGTAGATTGGTTTTATTTGATTTTATCTATAAACTTTTCCCCAACAGGTTGTAGCCATCATTCCAACAGCTCAAAAGCATTTTTTGCGTGAAGTGATACAAGCACTATCTGGAGAAATCCTTGAGGATGTAGCTACAGACCAAACTGGAAGTTCACCTGTTGTGGCAGGTGAACCCACTAACATTGCTGGTGAGCCAGTTGGTGGAGAGACTGCAGAGTACCTAGTACGGCTTGGTAAGTAAGGGTCCGAAAGTTGCAGTGCATTTTTGTAATGAGCCCCTGGCTTGGAGATTGGGCAACCACTCCCTGTGTTTATGACTTAAAAGAAAGTTACCTTACCTTGCCTTACCTTACCTTAGACCTTTACATGTTTAGAGTGTTAAATACTGGTTTTCACATAGAATACTATTGTTGACAATCAAGTTGTAACATTCAAATGATGCTGAAACTCTTGAAACAGCTGTGTAACTTTAAAAATTGCCATATCAGTAGAAAGTAGAAAATTATGCTCTTTTCCATCTAGTTATTTAATATTTTTCATATCTTTGTAACATTTGTAAATGTATAGAACATGGCCAAATTATACAATTATTTATTTTAGGAGTGATGAAAGTTGTCCATTGTGATTAGCTGAGCTCTAGCAGTCAAATTTATTGTTGAGTTTTGCTTAGCAGTGCTGTGCAAATCAACGCACACACATGTCATAACAAAAGCTCTTGCAACAGAAAATTTGCACTCGCTTTTAAAAAGGCTTCTGAAATTTTGAGAGCGTTTCTAAATATCGCTATAGTCTATTCAGTCTTATTGTTCTTGTACTTGCGTTTTTTCTGGCACATTAGCTTTAACGTGAATGAATAAACTATTTTAATAACATAACGCGCACGCTAGTCCTACCTAACACCTATTGAGCCATCATGAACAAATCGCCGTGCTCAATAAAATGAGGTGTACAATTTCATTTCAGGTGCAAAATTTCTGTCACATTAAGTGCAATTTCCTTTTGTTTGAGTTTTAGCAATGTGAAGATTATTCTGAACAATCCAAACCCTACTTCAAGCCTTTGACTTTTGCCAAGCTAAGAAGTCTACTTAAACTTGAGTATCTTGACTTTTTTTTCTACTTTTCATTGAGTATTTTTGACTTTGTTTGCCAACATTTTCATTATAATTAAATCAAAGAAGTGAATTTTTGGTTGACAATTTTAGAAACCAAGTGACGAGCTTTCTTTTAACTGATTGTGGCATGTTAGTATCCTAATTACCTTAAGTTTGTTTTCCTTCACTGTGCATTGTGAGAACTTTCAATTGTAGTTAATCACAAATAAACCATGTTTTAGCGCCCAATTTGTTGTCGCCATGTTATAAAAGAATTGGTTCATGCTTTTAGCTGCACGTATATCGAGATCATATGGATGTACTTGGAAAGTTTGGAGAGCACTCAAGAAGCTAGAGTTGCTCTAGGCTATCGCCCCAAGCAACTCCTATTTTTCTTTCGTGCTCTCCAAACTTCTGGCGTGCATCCATAACTCGACATATGCATGCTAAGCATGAACCAATTCTTTATATCATCATTCCCTTCATTTGCAGACCTGGGTGATTTTACAAGACAACAGATTGGAACATCTCATGTTAACCACTGGTCGAGGTCTTGTTTGTTAGGAAGATCGCAGGAACATACATGTACCTGTGATTACTGCCAGGTACACATAAACAACACTTATCACATGTCAGTTGGTTTCAGTGAATAAGAAATTAGTGATTTGCAATTTTCATTAATTGAATGCAAAACTAAATAAGGGGATAGGCTGTTCCAGGTTGCAGATGGATGAAATCAAAATCGTGCCAGTTTGTAATTGTAATCGGTCAAACCTGCAATCATGGACAATGCAGTTGAGACACTCCCTGAAAAAAACACTGTTTTGTTGAGTGCGTGAGTTTCTCAATCTCCAATTTTCACCTTTCGACCCCCTAGTCTCCCTATTTCAATGTTGTAACCATGTGACACTGTGTTCATGGAGCACATTTTAACATTGAAACACGGGAGAGGGGGATTTGACAAAAAAGATGTTTTTCAATTACGGAAAGATGCCGATAGAAACCATTTTTTGCTCAAATGTGTTGACACTTTTGTCTATGATAGTAGCTTTTATTGCAAAATGTACTCGTATTTATGAGGGTATACACTGTATGTTACAGGCAGCCAAACATAAAGCATAATAGTTGTTATAATTACAGGGAGATCAGGTGGGAACCAATTAACATAAAATGTACAGTTTATTGGACATACATGAATCAAAGTATTTAAGGTCTGACCTTCAGCTCCTAACTCTACAGCACTGATATACATGTATTCATGATGAAAATGAAGGTCATTTAAAAGTATAATTTTATGTCAGATGGTTAACCCATTGACACCTGGAACTTTTTACCAAAATTGTTTTTTTTTTAAATTAGCTTCAGGCTGGTGGAAAACGCATTGGTAACACGACAGCTAGCTGTTCTTGCCACTAGAATCGCATTTAAGACATTTTGGCCCAGGCATACGCAGAAATCAAAATTTTGAGAAAGCGACCTACGGCTTTAGGCTTTTCGACTTTTGAATTTTTTTTTCCTTTCCTTTTTACCCTGTTTTTCTTTTTTGCTGCCCTGATTGGTCTTCTCCCGGGCTTGCTTGGGGTTAAAAAAGGTTTCGGGAAGAGTCATCGAGGTGGCCAATTTTTACCATGGAGCAGCTAGGTGTAGTGGCAGGAAATTTGGCTCTGAGCTTTTCGCTCAAATTTGTGAGCATTTTTGTGCATACTTCAGGTTCCAATAAGCCAATCACTGTGAACTAGGCATCATTGGAGAGATCTTTTCCTCCTGCAGAAGTTGAGTATAGATGATGCCAATTTTGGTCAAAGGTGATGACGTCAGAAGTGGAAGAAAGGCCAAGACTCGTTATGGGCGGCACTGGCGTCAATGGGTTAAGATAATACTGTGTTTATATGCTGCTGAAGTACATACAAATAGTTCAGTTTTTCTTATCTCTATCTCTTTCTCTTTCTCTTTCCGCTTCCAGAGTGGGTTTGATCATCCTGGTGGTGTTGATGAACAAGGGCTCCTGGACAGAGCTCGCGAGGTAACTGTCTAGTTCTTCATACATTGATTATAAGCATTAAATTAAATTTACAAGTTACTTTGTTTTTCATGCTGCATATTTGATTAGAGAAAGGTGTACTGCCTCGCCCCCAACACAGACACTCTTTGGGCTTGTCACACTAACTCCCCCACCCCACCCCCAGAAATGTCTGATGAAACAGAAGGCTATTTACATAGCCTTATCACATTGTTCTTCTCTACCAATGCAGTAAACTTAAAATGGACCTTAGCTCTTCATTATATCTAGGTTGCACTGTAGTAACAATATTTAACAAGAAAATATGCATTCTGAATTAAAGTACTCTGTCTAAATAGAAAAGCTGTGACTAACATTTCACTGTTATAGCAACACTGAGTTTGGAAAGCAAATCCAAACTCAAGGTTCGATATTTGTATTTAGACAGGCTTTCTGCCAATTAATTCGATTTGTGGTTCCAGAAAATATCCATACCCCCCTTCCCCCACCTCCTCACCCTCAGTTCTTTCACTACCTCCCCCCCCCTCCCTCCTTCACCGCCTTCCCTCCCCTTCCTTCC
>Ga0126343_10001723_pt1 | contig 10610 bp, 13 predicted proteins | sample Cyp2metagenome_FD_92531 | JGI IMG/M metagenome (GOLD analysis project Ga0126343, IMG submission 92531) | Coral microbial communities from Lord Howe Island, Old Settlement Bay, Australia - Cyphastrea 2 metagenome | ecosystem: Host-associated > Invertebrates > Cnidaria > Coral ... | reverse complement strand
GTTGCTACCTGTCAACAATCTGCAAAGGACTGTGCCAGTCACACCGTCAGGATGAGTAAACATATGCATGAAGATGTATTGTGGTGTAAAGAATAGTCCCACAAGCATGTCAGCAACAGCTAGATTCATGAGAAGGTAGTTGATAGAAGTTCTGTGAAATGCAATAAATAACATGATCTGTGAGATAACGAGTGCTGACGAGTGCTGAGACTAGCGGCCTGTGTAGCTTGACGTTTTAAGGAATTTTCTTAAGCAATTTGAGCGCGAGTCCACAAATTGGCGAAGCTTTCTTAGCGCCCTCAAAATTACTTAAAACCGCCAAGCTCAGTACGCAGGGTATTTGAGACTGGCTAATCAGAACATTCTGCTCTTTAGACCCCATGGATAATTGGCTGCCAATTAAAAATTCGTTCGTAAGTATTAAAATTAGGCCAACTAACCTCGTTTTTGAACTGATTTTAAATTGACAGCCATTTATGCATAGGGTGTATTTTGTTTTACACTAGCTGATTCGAGGATGAAGGAATGGAATCAATTTTCTCATCTAATTTTTTTAGCCCCTTACTGAGTAAATTAAGACATTTTTCGCCTCGATTCAAGTTGCTGCAGACAAACACGAAGCGCAACGAAGCTCACAGGGTGCCGAAATTGGAAGGAGGATTTTTAAGGGTTAACACTCAGTTCTATTCGTATTCCTTAGTGTCGAAATTCTTTCCACAGTCAGTAACAATCTCATCAGGAAGTCTCCATCGTGAGAATTGTTTGAGTAGCAGGGCAATGGTTTAAGTTGCAGTTTGGTCTCTCATCTTATCAAATTCGATCCAGTCGCTGTAGTAGTCGACCAATTAACAATTAGATTATGAGCTCGAGATTTCTATCGCGTGATAGTTGACGAGGGCGCAGCCCGAGTTTTACTATCGCGCGGTAGAAATCGAGAGCGAATAATCTAATTGTTTCAGTATAAATCGCAACTAGTCGTTCAAAACTTAATCTAATCCTCTTCTCAGACACTCCGAAAACGCCAAGAAACGGCCGTTCGTTTGTTAACAAGCGCACGCTGTTACGCTACTCACTATCTATCACGGAATAGATAGTGAGTAGCGTAGCCAATCAGAGAGCAGCATTCGTGATAGAACGCTAGTAGATTTATACTAAGACTAGATAGTGTTCCCGGTAATCTCGCACCCAGATCTCACTCTGTATGACGCTGAAATGTGAGATCTGGGAAAGTTCTATACTACGCCACTTTTTATTGGCTACTGTGAAGAAGGATGCCCTGATAATACCTTAGCCGTGATTGGTTCTTTTTAATGATCCCGATTCTCGCGGTTAGTTTCGGGAATTCATACATAGGGCGCCATGGAGGTGCGGCAAAGTGCCGTGCGATATATTTGAAAATAAGTGCCGATTGTGTGGTGGGACGGCTAAAAGAAAAAATAACTCTTTAAAGGACGCTGGGAAATCTCTAGAGTTAAAGAGAATCTAACCAGAATGCGCGTATTACGAGATAAAACGGCCGGGCTAATGGCGAATGCAATATTACAAAAATGATACTACTACCACCACCATAACATTTCTCTGACAGTAATTTGACAGTAATATCTCTGCATGCTCTGATGTTTCTACAGTGCCTGTTGTTTACCGCCACCTCAGGGTGAGTAAAAATCGGCCGTAAGTTTCCCGCCTGAAGGTTTCCTGAAAGCTTTCTTCAAATCTGCCATCGACTTCTTCTCCACAAAGGCGCAAACTAGCACAACAGACTCCAAGTGCATTAAGTTAATTTATTTGATCGTCGATCAGTGCATTTAGTGGGAAGACTAAGCGATCACAATCGATTTTACCTTCGAACTGTTCTTCGCGACACGGTCAAATAGAGAAAATAGAAATAAATCAGTGATTTACCGTATCCTTTCGGTAGAACTATTAAACAGTCTTGGCCGTCCAAAACAATCTCCTGTTGAGTTTCTTTCTGCTTCGGCGTTATTTTAAATGGTTCCTTTCCTCTCGACCGAAGAACATCAACAAAATACTATCGAAATCCATCGTTCTTTCAAGAAAATTCCCAACGTCTTATTCATAAATGCGCAGTAACAGCAAGGCCCATATATCGGGCCTTGCCGCGAGCACGCATGCTCGAAATCGAACTTTACCAGATCTCCCTTCCGCCTGGCCGTGGGAGATCTGGGTTCGAGATTATGTTCCCCGTTAAGCTCAAAATGGTCTATCAGGAGTAGATTGACTCATCAGACTTTATTTTGGGTTGTTTCGCTGGAAGGATTGACAAACTTGACATGAAGATACTGTGAACTGTTTCAGCTGTGAGTTCATACCGGGCCACTAAAGCGATGTACGAGCACGTCTTAAAGTTGACTCAGCACCCATGTGGGCTTGATGTAACTTTTCAGTTAGCCTCTTTCTCAGTGTAGCTGGAATTACAATGAGGTCACCTCTGTAGATGATGGCATCATTGAATGATAGTTGATCTTTGCAACTCCAGAACGGAATAAATTCCGTTGCAAGTTGTTTTTTAATGATGGACCAGTTTTCCCAGATGTGGTGGATTACTGACTGTAGGGCATTGTCCTTGGTAGTTTCCTCTGCAATTTCTTTGAGGTGGCTTGTCACACTTTGAATAACCAAGCCGATGGCTTTGATCTCTTCGTTGCTCTGGCTGCGAGTGTGATTAGTCATGTGGGATCCGCTAAGGGCATCAGCAATTAGCAGGTCTTTGCCTTTGATGTACTTGAAGTCAAGGTTATATCCCATAATTCGGCACAGCATTCTCTGAAGTCGAATGGGATTCTCTCCAACGCGTCGCTTGAGTACTGCAGCAAGTGGTGTGTGGTCATTGTACACAGTTACCTTTCTTCCATAGGTATAGGTATAGAACCTTGTGAGACCAAAGACCTTACTGAGCATCTCTTTCTCGATCTGGCTGTAGCGTTTGTCGGTTTCAGTAAGGGCTCTTGAGGCATACTGGACGGGTTGGCCGCCTTGCATGAGGCAGGCTCCTAAGCCGCTGATAAGACATCAGTTCGGACTTCTACGGGCAGATCTGGATGGAAATATTTCAGAAGTGGTGCGCTTGAGATGAGTGCTTTGATGTCTTCAAAAGCTTGCTGTTCGTTCGCTTCCCAGGTAAATGCAACGTCATTCGTCAAGAGTGTCTTTAGTGGTGCAGATTTGGTTGACAGATCTTCAGAGAATCTCGACAGGTAGGTTACAACCCCAAGGAGTCTTCTTACTTCCTCCTTATTGGTTGGGGCTGGCATGGCTTGTATGCTATCTTGTTTCCGTGGGTCTGGTTTTACCCTTTGTCTCTCAGCTTCACCCCCATGTACGATAACTCAGTCTTCCTCAGCTGAAACTTGCCAACGTTTAGTTTGATATGCTTCTGTTGGCATTGTTCTAATAAAGCTGATAGTCGGGTATCATGGCTAGATGTTACTTCCTCGTTAGTGTTTCCACCTCTTCAGATGAGGATGTCATAATAATGGCTTTAGTACCCTCCAGTCCTTCTAAACTCCCGTCTATTCTTCTTTGGAATTCTTCAGGTGCGGCACTAATGCCAAAAGGCATTCTGTTCCATTTCATTCTTCCAACAGGAGTGTTGAAGGTTGTGAGCAGCGAACTGGGTTCATCCAGTGGGACATGCCAGAAAGCAAACTTGATATCCGCCAAGGTAAACACTTTGGCATTGGTAATTTCTGTAAGCAGATGATCAACAGTTGGTATTGGGTACTCAGAACGCTTGAGTGCAGTGTTCAGAGGTCTGGAATCTATGCAAAGTCTTATTCCATTTTTAGCAGAAGGCTTGGTGACAATGGTTGGAGCACTCATCCAGTCAGTGGGCACAGTTACTTTTTCAACAGTGCCTTTTCTTGAAGATCTTTGATTTCGGCAATAAATATGTTTTTGACAGACAGGGGACTCTCCCTGGGAGCTGCTTTGGATGGAGTGACATCTTCTTTCGTGTAAAGGTGCAGTTTACCTTCCAGCTTTCCTACACTGTTGTCAAACACATCAGGGTACTTACTCAGAATTGTTGCCATGGTGAGTGGTGTGTGTAGTTCTGAAGCAGATGAAGGAACATTGGGTTTTCCAGGGTCTAAAGTGGCAATGTTCTATCGAAGAAGCTCAATAAGCTTTAGATCCTCAGAGTCATTTAAACCAATTAGAGGGATCAGGTCTTCACTGACAACTCTAAACTGAATTATCCCTAGCTTCTTTTCCAGTTGCAGGGTTGAACACAAAACATTTTCTAGTTTCCAGCGTTTGGATCTTAGTTTTCTCATCGTGGAGTGAAAGGTTTGGACGGAGAGCTGTGTTGAGGTCCTGCAGGTCATGATCACTACTGACCTCCTTGTATACACCAACTGGTAAAATGCTGCATGTAGAACCAGAGTCTCTCTGAAAGTTCACCGAAATTCTTTTCTTTGAAATGAGCAAGTTTTCAAAAGCTTTCCTATGGTGACATTGTTCATTCAGGGTGCACATTTTGTCCACAACTTCATAAAAATGCTCTTCACCATCTTCATCAACTTTCAGGACAACTTGTTTCTTAGTTGATCTTGATTGCCTTTGTTTATCTGGTTTTGCTTTGCTCTCTTTTTGGAGTCGCTTACATTCCTTGGAGTCTTTAAGATGATTTACAATCTTGCACAGGCCACACACTGCTCCCCAGGCAGGGCAAGGTCTCTTGTTTGCAAAGCTATGAGATCCTTTCTTGTTAGCACAGTAGTTACACAAAAGGCCGTTGTTTGGCTTATCTTTATCTTGGCTTATCTTATCACTTACAAGTGGTTTTAGACGGCATTCCTGAACTTCCTCGCTTGCGGTTTCATGGGCTTTGCCAATTGACACGGCCTGAATCCGAGTAAGAGTGTTTCCTTTTTCAAGCAGTTTTTTCTTCGAATCATCATCAGAGACTCTATACACAAATTGATCTCTCACTTGTCTGTCTTCATCTATATGTAATTGCAATCTTTAACTACCAGCACTAAATCAGTGACAAACGAAGTAATTATCTCTCTAGGTTTCTGAACTCGTTCTTTGAATTTCTTTGAAGCTACGATCTCATAACATTGAGCACTTACCACTCCTTCCAATTTAGTTCACATCAGCTCGTAATCGTTTACATGTTCGTCTTCGCCCCAGTCCAAACTGTCATAAATCTTCTGGCCTTCCGGTCCGAGCCTATCTTGTACCAGTACACACTTTCGTTCCTCAGATATGTTGACGAGACTTCCTTTGAAGATATATCCACACTCTTTCTTGAACGCTTCGAGGCGATTATCTTGGCGAGTATTAAACTTTGGTCGCTCAAAGTGCATAATATTTCCAGAGAACTAAGCAGCAGGATTTTGAGCAAGAGGATCCTCAGCTTCTTCATCAGACATCTTAAGCTTTCAGAATTAATTCCTCGCTCAAGCAGAAAGTAGACGATGAAAAGTTAGCTAGGAATAATAGATTTTCACCTCACTGTTTTCGCTGAAATGTTTACAGATGTCCCTCTTGGATGCCTTAAGCAGGTTTCAAAGCAGAGTGAAATTAGTTCAGCAGTAACTCCGTTAGTTTCTACGCTCCTGGTACCTTGTTATTAAATAAGTGGATCATGGGACGACAACAGATAAGACAACTCTCCACCTCGTGTGTTCGCTCTCTCTTTACATCCTATAATAATCAGGACTCGTGTCCAATCTCCTAACATGCATGACCGATTTTACTGCGCAGGTGTGAAGCCAAATTTCTTGACATTTAGTCAAGTGCTTACTTGGAACTAACTTAGCTTCCGGTGTGAAGCTAAGTAAAAGATCTCAGCAATTACATAGAAAATGTATGCATGCGAAATGCATAAAAAACGCGTGGAAAAGCCCTATTTTCCATTTGCTCGTATATTTTCATACCCAAGACTGCGTTTTCAAAAAATAAATTATCGGCAACGCACGCTCAGAGAAATTCAAACACGATCTTATCAATATTGTATCGGCCTCTCCTACTTTGTAGCAATATGCAATAACTGCGTTTCTTTTTCTTTCTTTATTTTTTTTTCTCTCATTTTAGTTATTTGTAAAGCTGTTGCATTATGAAAGGAACTTGAGTAGGCCGGCTGGACTAAATGGCTTTCGACAATTTATTTCATTTTCTAAGGAAACAAAATAATGTAATGCTTCATACCTCATGTCTTGGTGCTTTATCACGACAAGGCAAACCAGGCAATTACCAACGACGTTGACGACAGCAAGGATAGAGTTGGCAGTGGTTATGCCGATCTGAGCTGGAACTGATTCCGTGTATTTTGGCATTGTCGCGTAAGTCTGCGGGTAATTACGTCGGATTCAGACTAAAAATCAAAAGTCAAATTACACTGCGGTTAAAAGTAACAATCGTTTAAGTGAGATCCGTATATAAGTTAAAAACGATTTCAGATGATGATATGGGTAGCGGCGAGGGATATTCTAGGTCTGAGACAGAATTCATAGCAGGCATAGACCAGTGATTAAAAATCTGAGTGCCTCATTGGTGTTTTTCGGGAAAAAATAAATTATGCATTTAGGCGCCGATGTATCTTGCCAAGCTTCTATTCTTTCAAAATATCAATCAAAACCCAGACATAATTTATGCAACTTAGCGGAACGGTTTTGGCGGGGAAATCCAGCTAACGATTGGTCAACAGCAAGAAACCTGTCTTACCGGTCCGCGTGATATTTGTGCTTGTTGTGGGCGTTATTTGTACTCCACGAAGTGCAGCTGGATAATAAAGCTCTCTAATGTGTCTCTACATTTCTTCGCAACATCGTTTAACTTTGCGCCTTCGGAGCCATCTTTTCGCCAAAGCAGCCTTGATGCCATCAATTGTGCTATTTTTTTCCTTTAAATTTTATATGGGATGGCCTCAGATCGGAGCAGAATCTGAATTAAAAGTAACGATGCTGTTGTTTATCTTCTACAGGCTAAAATGCTCCTGTTGTGACCGACGATAAATTTGTAACATTGACTGATAATATAATGCTATTTGAGGGGTAAGTTTCCAAAGATACTGTGGTGCTGCGTCGGTGGGAAGAATAACAAGATAATTTGGCTTTATCAACTGGGTAAGTGATAATGTGAATTGGCCACCGTAAAGAGATTCGAAAGCTGACGTTTTGAGCGTTAGCCCTTTGTCGGAGCGAATGCTATTTGACTTGACTTGAGAATTTGAACAATTCACACCCCACAACGTATACATACGTCTTATCGCGCATAAAAACTACGTATAGCTTTTCCTGGTATTAGAATGCTCAAGTGGACCTAATTATGAAACATTATGGAAAAGAGAAATTATAACATTTAGAAAACTCAAACATAACAGAGCATAACAACATTATTTTTTAGGTTCAGCATCAAAAAGTCAACAACTCCCAGTTGGCTTGATGGTTCAGTTAATAAAGCACTGCACCTGTACCACAGAGGTCACGGGTTGGAATCCCGTTCAATACTGAGTCTGGTTTTTGTTTCAGGCTATGATTTCACAACTGGTCTGAAGTTGTGTGTTTAACTGTGATGATCAATCATGTTTTTCTCCGCCCTTGTATCAAAAGAACAGTTGATAAGAACACTCTCAAACTTACCTTATTCGAGGCTCTCCTTGAATTTCTCGTTGGAGAATAAATGCAAAGGTGATGCAAACTGTAAAGAAAGTAATGTAAGATAATTGATATAAAAGAGGAAACAAATACGCAAGAAGTGACCATCCTAAATGGCGTCGAATCAGTAAAATAATGTTCATAACGTGTCCATTAGACATCAGTTGTATTTATTTATTTATTTATTTTCAAGCTTTCTCAAAGAATGATTATTCTAGCACTGTAATAACAAAGATTATAAAGCCCTGCAGTAAACAACTCATGTTCTTTCCAAATTCTACGAGAACACTGAGTTACCAGAAAAAAATATTGAGAAGCTAAGATAAGTGAAAAATAGATTGAAACGTCTTTAACATACCCAATTATGAATAAATCGCTCTCTCTGGTGAGTCTTTGTGCTGAAAGATCTGATAAATTGTTGCTGCAAAGAGAAAGACTGGTTCAATAGTTGACCGGAAATATAGTTAAGAAAGTAATGCACGTCTGTAAAGAGATAGTGGAAGGTGGAGGACAAACGTGTTCTATTGCGTTCAAATTTAACATATCACCATAACATCTTGACATGCAATTAGTTGCACACAAAAAAGAGAGTAACTCTCCATAATACTTAACTGTTTTAACTGACAGTGGAAATCCACTGACAGTGGAAATCCATTCATTTTGGCATAGACCTCAACCCACCTTAAAAGGAAACTTTATATCCTAGTAGCAGTCTCAATATACGATGAAAACCAGTCAAACTTCAAAGGGAAATATAATTTTGGACTACCAGAAAAATGACAAATGTGTTAAAATTCTATGCTGCTAAATAACTAATGACTTTATTAGTTCGTATGTTGTGATCGTCCGGGTGAGAGTAGTTCTGAAAAGAACTGTTGTTGGTGACTGACGTTTCGACAACCTGAGCGGAAGTCATCTTCAGAGTCAAGTGACTCTGAAGATGACTTCCGCTCAGGCTGTCGAAACGTCAGTCACCAACAACAGTTCTTTTCAGAACTACTCTCACCCGGACGATCACAACATACGAACTACTGATAATCCTGGGTTCAAACCATTTACTACGTTATTGACTTTATGTTGGTGTATTTCCGGATTGAACTTTCTAGAAAAGGTGCATTGAAAAGGTGCACAAATAGATTCCGTGTTGCAGTTCGTCTGTTCAGTAATAGATCACATTTTGACTTCTTCTGTGGTCTAGTACTGAACAGAAGCACACTGAGCAACATGGAATCTATTTGTTTTATATAATAACGAAACAAACTACTATATATAAAGCTTTTTTATTCGCCAAAATCTTTCAGCGAAAGCCGGCCTTTGCCCACTTTGGCGAACGCGAAAAATTGGACGTAATCTGTTGTCTATACAATATAAAGCAATCTTATTGGTTGCTATGCGTAGCAAAGGATTGTGATTGGTCCAGGAAAATCACACCACTGTCAAACTTGACTCGAGCGTCGCTTATCGTGGAATAAAATCTACAAATACGAAATCTACAAATCTTAAAGAAAATGCTTGATAGGTCAACTCAGTTTTTGTCATCAGAGCAGTCCAGTCAGCCGGAAAAGCTTGGCTATTGCCTTGAATATTGCAGAAGGTGAAAATTACGCTTAGAAAACTTGCGATTGCGGTCAAACTGGAGGCCAGTCGATTCGAGTTTTGAACGGAAAGGAGCGTTAGCGATACCCTGGATGCCATGCAGAGGGGTTTCTTTTTTTGTTTTTTTTTTTTTGGAGCGAAGCTGCGATTTTGAGCGGGCGAAGCTGCGATCGATATCCAAGCGAGAGAGGAACAAAAAAACCTCTGGACGAGGCAGTTACAAGCCTCACTTCCATGCGATTTTGAAACCAAATACCTCACCAAACCGGTTTTTTGCCGGATCAATTTTTTTTTTTTTCATTTACATGTCAGTCTGCAAATGGCGCAACGACACGGCAAAAAATTATTCGCAAGATGAGGAAGAACGAAACGTGGAACGCGTTAAAAGGCTGTTCGCCGACAAGCAGTCCTGCCAGGAAAAAGTGAACAGCGAATATTAACCATCCATGAGTGTAGCTGAGATCTTAAAAGTTGTTAAGACAAAGCCAAAGAGAAAATTTCGTGCACGGCTGAGCTTAAAATCATGACGACTTGCTGTAAAGCCTATTACGTTGCTAAGAATTTCACGTCTTCGATCGAGATAAGACAATCGTTTAAGACGAAATCCGATAGAAAACCAAGTAATTTCAGGTTTTAGTGGACAAAAATCTGGTACCAGAGTAATTTTAAGTATTTTGCATTCATTTTTCCATAATCTTAAGACCAGCTTTCCCAAATATCAACTAGACTTGGAAATAGCGAAAAACTCGAATTTCTCCAAACTCACCAGAATGAAGCCCTACGGCTACTAGTTACAAAAATATTGTTTTAAGCTCGATAAATCAAAAATTATTTTTTTACGCAATTTTTTTGTTTCGATGCCTCATATCGGCCAAAATCGATCGAAAATGAGCGGCGTATTCAGGGGCTCATAAAGTCAAAAGTAAAACTCTTGATAACAAACTGATTGCACGTCGTATTTGTACTTTCCTTCTTGTACATTTAGAGCTAAATAGATCGCGATTTGATTGGAACTAAAATATTTGAAGAATTTTCTAAGATAACGACCCAAAACAGAGGTCTACATTTTCAAATGCTAAAAAGGCGTTCTGGTACACGGCTTTTCTCAAAACGACTAGTTTGGTCTGATAGAGCATCGTTTGTTCTTCAAATTAGCGAAATAAAATTTTTGGGTAATTAAAATCGCGAGCGCTGGGAGAGCGAACCAAATGCAGCAAATCTTCCTGAAAACGCGACCTCGCGACCTCGCGACCCATCTTCCTGAAAACGCGTAACGATACCGATTACGACAAGAAAACCCGGAAGAAAAGCAAACGCTTCGTCATTTTGAAGCATTTTGTAGTGGTATCTCTACGAAACCATTATTGCAAGAAGCTATTTCCAGATATG
>Ga0126343_10001722_pt1 | contig 10613 bp, 5 predicted proteins | sample Cyp2metagenome_FD_92531 | JGI IMG/M metagenome (GOLD analysis project Ga0126343, IMG submission 92531) | Coral microbial communities from Lord Howe Island, Old Settlement Bay, Australia - Cyphastrea 2 metagenome | ecosystem: Host-associated > Invertebrates > Cnidaria > Coral ... | reverse complement strand
GCTCTTACACAACTTACTTATCACCTTACACATCCACTTTGGAAACCTATGCAGCACCATCATCTCACCTAACCACCCATGATCTACCGAATCATATGCCTTCTTCACATCTACCCATGCCATTATTATTATTATTATTATTATTATTATTATTATTATTATTATTATTATTATTATTATTATTATTAAGCATCACAAAGTGTCATTTTCATTCTTTGTGTGTTTTGGTGACTTTGTTTACAAACAAGGACACTTTGTGATGTTTGCCATGAGAAGCATGAATCTCATTTATTTAGGGTGTCTCAGAAACTAAGACCTTAGATCTGAGACCTAAGACCCTCTCCAAATCTCAAAAACACTCTTAGGAAAACATGAGAATGTCAATCATTTTTCTTAAGTCCACAACCAGCTGCCTTACATGTTTTACCTTCATTTGAATTTGGGGATATCCAGAATAAGGACCGCATTGGAAAAGGACATGTAGAACATCAGTGACACTTGAGGCCAACAACGAAATGCAAAAAGGAATTTCGCCCTTGGTCTTCACTGTTTGTACCATGCTAGAGTAAAACTAGTAATAATCAAAGATTAGGGAGTGCATTCGATGCCGTTACTGTAATACTGTAAAGGATTTCATTAGCTGACTTTCATCCCCTGTCTCTTGCTAAAATCAACATTTTAAAAAAAAATTCAGATCCTGACGTTTACAGGCATGTATAACACAATCACAAAATCCAAGGCAGTATGTCCCTGTGGTTTTCTGTTTGGCAAGTAGAGATCCCTTCTATATATTGATTTGATTTGGTGACACATTGTGTGACACTTTCCTTTTCACATTTGCTGATACTGTTTTAGAGTTAAAAGTAAATTTGGAAAAGTATGCATTTTATATGCGTTATTCTGCCTCTTCCAAACTGCAGGCAGCACAAATATTTGCAGATATTTGCCAGTATTTTTTCCACTGCGGGAGTGCAGAACTGTGGGAGCACTAGTTCTAAATACCCATTTAATATTCTTTTTTTTTTTCCATTATGGGACAGCGGCACTGCGGGACTGCAGGAGCACTGTACTAGTTCTACACAAAATTAATGCAAATAAACACTTGAATGATAAATGTAATGACTGCGGGACTGCAGGAGCAGGAGATTAATGTCATGCAATCGTGGCTGGATATTCTGAAATTGTTCCAGGATCGCTTGCTCAATTGTAAACAAACTTTGTGCGACTGATTCGAGTATTTCCGCTGATAAATAAAAACAGACAGCATTTACATAATTTTTGTTCCTTAGTTCAAGCTTACTCTTGCAGACCTAGGCTTCCGAGTACTTTTCCACCGATTCCAAACAATATTCAACCGGACACAGACTGAATTATTTGCCACACTAGCACTAAATCAACAAATTTAAAAAAATGTAGTCAAAATACAGCGAAAGAAATGAAGCTGCTCATGGTTAACATGTAAAAGCCAAGGTGTTTTGAAGTCGCGATAGTGAACATAATGAATAATTGACCTAGTCATGTAACAAAAACGCGTAATCTCGCATTCCGACAAAACAGGCCGCATTTGCGTTTGCACTTAAGAATCATACAAAACATATCAAGCAAGCGATTGACCAAACGGACTCAGGTAAGCCACAATTTGCGTTTTAAGAAAGGCCGGTCTTCCCATACAATCTCAATTCAGTCTGCATTAGGACTGTGTTTTCGTTTTCGTCGATAGGCTGGTTTTCTGCACTGGAAGAGTAGCTAGAAGTTTGCAATTGATCTGGCTTCTCTCAATCTGCACAATGGAAGAGTTTTTGTTTCTACGTGGGTTTATGTGTCACAGCGAGGTCATAAAAATGACAGTGAGGCCACAGCCCCTGAATGATTTTTCGGGGGGGCTAAATTGGTAATGATGAATACACGTTCAAAAATTCCAAAACTGTCGATTTTGACTGCATTATGAATGAGTTCTTTCGAACGCAAATACTCGTACCAGTAGTGAATAACTGCTGGAAATATTTTTTTCTTCAGATTTTTGCATTTTCTGATTTGATCAAGGATTAATTGGAAACTGAACAAAAAATAAAAGGTGATCACCAAGTAATTTTGCTGTTTCCTTGTACCGTAAATGTCATGCTGAACCTGTCTATACGCTAGAGTACATCTTAATGGCTTCCCTGGCATAAGAATAAGTGTACATACTGATGTATTATCTCACATTTCACTTTTTTTGCCGAAGCGGATAAAATTCACGTCACTTGATGCAAGTGATGCAAGTTATTTTTAGCGTAGCTATTCGAACGTGAGAAAGCCCATTCACCAAGACTGCCAAAACAAACAATTTACTTGCTTGCAAATCTTTCACTGCTGCTGATTCAAAGAAAACTAGTTTTTGAGATTTAGGAGGTGTGTCCAGAGATGCTGGCAGTAACCAAAATAGCAGATTTGTCAGGGGGGGTCTTAAATGTAGGTCTTAGTTTTTGAGATTCAAAGGGGGTCTTACATGTAGGTTTTAGTTTTTGAGATTCAGAGGGGGTCTTAGGTCTCAGTTATTGAGAATTGGAGGGGGTCTTAGCTCTTAGCTCTTAGCTCTTAGTAAGCAAAGTAAGTAAAGTAAAGTAAGTAAATCCTTCATTTAAAACACGGCTATTGTTTAAGCAAATCATGCTTCAGGGGTTCTGTATCTAATTAATTTTCTAATTAAATAATTACCTACTGATAAAATGAATAAAATATAAGAAATTAACATACTTTATCGCAAATCTAATTTCCCTAAATATCGCACTAGATTTTGCCTTTGAATAAAATTTCCTAAAATTGTAAGAATTACAGTATTAAAATATTCTGAAACACAGTTCCACAGTACAGCTTCTCTGTAACAAACAGAATTTTTCATAAGATAAGTGAAAAATCAAGAACAACGGCCTTATTGTGTCCTCTTAACGTGGCTCCCTACAGTATTAACCACATCCTCACCTGAAGAAGGATGAAGAACTAAAAATGACCTATTTGTTTCACCTTCGGGTTTAAGCCCCTGAAATTTTCAGTGAATATCGGCAACACACCTGGAGTTTCTCTTTCATTCATATGAGTGTATTGCAAACTGTTGCCATGGTAACAACCAATCGTAAAGATAACCATTTTTTGGGCTATTTTCCGCCTGTTTGCTTCCTTTTCTAGGCACTCTTGTGAAAACGATTTCGGACAACGCTTTAATTCGAAAAAATGAAAAATTTTTCTAGAGGATTTTTAAAAATCTTACACTTTGCTATTTTTGATTTAAAAAAGGAATCCTTCGGTAAAATTTTGTCAAAACATGATATTGTGAAGTAGGCATCTATATCATGAAGTATACAAACTTTCACAAAATTTCACCGAAGGAAACTCGAGAAAAGTGAGCCTGTGTTTCTTCGTTTACTAGTTTGTGACGTCATAAAATTTCGAGACGACCACGCGCGCATGCGTATCAATGACCCACTGGTATCAATTGCGCGTGCAAGTGGGAGAAGAATCGTGTGTGGTTCATGTCCTTCCTATATCTAAAGCTGACATATCTTTAGGGAGGAAAATTTAGAAGACGGAATTCGTGCCCAAGGGACGGCTAGCACCTTGTGAATGAGCAGTGATGGCTGCTAAACTCGACCTTGTTTTCTTGTTATTTCGAATTTGTGAAGTGCATATTCTTGCTCCACGACCTCGTTACGCAGTGTTTAATACATGACCTATGCTTCAGCTGGTTGGGGACAAACATCCTGCCAGGTCATTCCAGATTTAGCAAAATCCTCTTCCCTTGTATTTTGGCAATTTGTGTCTGCTCGACAAACAATGCTGAGGACTGTAAATATGTGTGGTAGTGTATTTGTTTTGCCCCGTGTGATGATTGTGACAATCGGCCAAATCAGTTTCTTTGGTTGAAACTCCTACATACCTCGTACTCTTCTTCTTTAAATCAGCTACAGAATGGTAGGAGCTTGTATTCGGTCCATAAATATTTTAACTTTTGTGACAAATAGATTTTTAAAATGTGGACGCCATGTTTGTTGGCATTTTATTGCATGATCTCGCGCGCGATTTTCGGGTAGTGTTTAGAGAGCTTGCTGTATTGTTGTAAACAACAAATGTGTGACTTTAACCAACGGTTTCAAACTGTGTTCTTTAATATCTGTTAATACACATATGCGTTCGAAATCTATAGCAAAAATAGAGCAATTATGACGAGTAAACTTTTCACTCAATTACAATTTCACAGAAAGGAAATACTTACCCGATGGTTGTCCTCAACGTTCGTTGTGTCTCATGATCAAATTAATGATAGTTTCCTCTTGTGATTGTTCAATTACAGTTCATTAATGATTGTTGCGTTTTCATACGAATTTAATTAATCTAGAGTGAAACACTCGCGTCATCCCGTGTCTCACGAAATCAGATCATGCACGGTAAAAACCTATAGGGAGCCACCTTAAGTCATTTACAGACTTATAGTTTCTGGGACATCCCATTTATTTAGCATTCAATCCTGGACATATCTGGCGGTCTTAGCACTTGTCCATGCGTCACCTAGTGCAGGAAGCACATGGTTCAGTTCTACCTTTTACCTTAGTCCAGTTTTGTTCAAAGTTTGTTTTACTGTTATGGGTAATAAAAACTACAATAAGTAATGGTAACAGGACTGAGTGGAGTCCAGTTTGGTCTGTTATCATAAGAATGATAACAAAATTGGACCACCATGCAGCGGGAGTTCAATTTGTTTATCCCGAACTTGAATACAGACCAAATTGGACGACACAAAGCCTTATTACCAGTTAATCATAAAAATTACAATTTCTGAGAAAAGAAGAATAGCCACGTTATGAAAAAAAGGGAAAATTTGCATTAAAATACCTACAAAGGAGATGTAAACATTCTAAGGCCACCGCGCCTCCTACTGGCAATTAGGTGCGAAAAAACACAAATAAAAGCAAGCCCACCCACACACATAACTATCTATCTTCAACTCACTTTAGAAGGCTTTGGGCGAACTTGAACGACCTTCGACCCGCCTCAAATGATTGTCAGTAGTCTTTCTTGTAATTTGCACTGTTGTTACACTTTTTACACAGGTGTTGTACTTGAACTGCACTGCTCTTAGCTAATCCAATCAGAATTGAGTAATTTTTCAAGGGCATTTTTTAAGTTGTTAGGTTAAAGTTGTTATGCATTGCACAAATCCCTACGGTAACATTAAAGGGGCTAGGTCACGCTAGTTTAATAAATAATTTTGTTTATTTTGCTAATTATGAGCTCTAAGCATCAAATTGGCAGACCACCAGTCTCTCATTTGCAAAATCATGGCCACATAAATGAGAATGATCTTCCAGCTGTGGTAATGACATTTTGATACTGTATAAACTGACATACCGTTAATTTGAAAAAAGATGGGCTGACATTTTCCAATGTACACAAAGGCAATCCATTTTAATCCTCTCCAGTTTTGTCTATCCACCTCCCTTCCTGGCTTTTCTGTGTTTTGTTAGAGTTCTTCTATAGCTTTGAGCCATTATTTTGATATTTTGTAGTTATTCAAAGACTATTATTTTGATCAGTGCTGAAATTGCCTAAAATTGTGTGACCTGGCCCCTTTAACAGGTTTCAGTGACCTATTAACATGGATAGTTCATGCCCACACTACACAAGAGCCCTGTACTCTGTGATGAAGAAGGGGAAGGGGAGATGGAGAGGGTAAGTTAGCAAAAACAACCCAAATGATGTTTTGGGGAGGTTCCTACATGTAATTTGCTATGAAACAAACAAAAGAGAAAGTGTCGATGATGACTTGATAGTTGTTAAAAAATTTGTTCTCAAACAATAGCAGACAGACCTGTTGTCTAAGCCCACTGCAGGGACTGAAATTAAATATCAACCTACCTTCACCTTCCATTTCAAAGGCAGCTGCCACAGGATAGGACTTAGCCAGTTCTTCACGTCGCCATCCAGCACTGACCTGCTCTGGACCGCTTAAAAACTCACCACAATGCACTTTAACTTCTCGTGCATCTGGGCTTTTCAAGGGTGCCTTCCAGCCATGGTCGGCACATTTTATGAGGTCGAGAAAATGTCGGCTTACATAACTTCTCATGCCAGTTGACTGCTCTTCATTACTGGTGACGATCTTGGATGCATAAGTTGATAACTTTGCAGAGACAACAACGTCTCCTAACTTTGTTTTCTCTGGGTTTAAACCACTGCAGGTTCCCACAGAAATCACACCCTTGGGTCCGAGTACAGTGACAGCATTTTTCACACTTATCAGAGAGCTGCCAGGCCCAACTGAACCTTTATCACATTTGATCAAAGCAACATTCACTTTCTTCTCTTGTCCTCCACCCTCATGTCCAAAGTAAACAAAACCAATACCATGGAAGTAGCATTTAAATGGATCGTCTAATTGCATGTAACAAGCTATGAACTCACAGTTCGTGACAGTCACCACAAGAAATTCAACAGGGAGATTCACATCATCTGGATCCTTAATAGGTGCTTGAATATCCTTTATCGATGGAAGGCTAAAACTAAGCTCAGGGGGGACATCACTGCCATCATTTGAATTGCTACTAGTAGTGCTCACAGTAGCTTTTGCCATTTTTATCAATTGATTTGGGAGTGTCCCTAAATAGCAACCAACAGAACAAAATTATCAACTATGCAGTAAAACAAATTTAAACAAGTAAGTTAGAAGGAAATCCACTTGTATTTAACCTGTTTACAGTCTGATAGTAATTGTTATTCTGTTAATGTCATTTTCCATCAAGTCGTTCACAGACACCATCTTTGTTGTAACCAGGGAAATAATTAGGATGAAGTGACAAATTGAAGAAATCAACTTCTTAAAAATGTTACGTCTGCTGAGTTTTGAATCAAGTTCAAGTGAGATTCATGTTCCTTAATATGTAACGAAAAAATAAGTTCAAATCAATATTCAGTCCATTAAGTCCATTATGAATGGAGTGTCTATATCATGTGAACAAGGGTTTATAACTGACATTAAACCATTACAAACAACTACAGACTGCTAAGGCTGCTTGCTAGTTTGAAATGCAAATCAATATTATGTAGATCAAAACATTCTCATACTACAACACTTTGTGTATCAATGAGATGTTCAATAACACAGTTCAATGACTTCAGTGACTTCATTGTTTAGCAAGTGACCACAAAAAAGTTGGAGTTTACGTTGAGGGTTAGGGCTATTGCTTAGGGTTAGGGCTAGCGCTCAGGGTTAGGGTTATTGCTTAGGGATAGCAGATAGCAGTAGTGCTTAGTGTTATGGTTAGTGTTTCGGATTGGGTTAGTGTTAAGGTCAGGAGATGCTAGGGTTAGCGCAGTGTTAGGCCAAGGGAAACAATCTTGACTTTTCAAAACTGTTGCATGAATCGATACCTAAATCAAGTCAATGAGTAGTACCTAGAGAGAGAGGTTGAACGTTTTGCAAATCGGTTACGTCAGTGATTTAAATGTCCCAACTTGAAATTATTTTTTTGGTACAAAACTGCTCGTTCCATGAAATGATTATTTCTGACAACACAGAAAAAGGAAGCCTTAAGCTAACATACTGCTCAAGGTGAAGAAGAGCGCGTAAAACAGAAAATTTATCAGCAAAGGAATGCTGAAATAGAAAGCAAACTTACATTTGAGTTGTTGGTACCTATTGTTGGACAATGTCTATTCTCCAACAGCTGAGGAAAAGACTCCGAAGTTTAGAAGAAAACCTCGTCAAGACAAATCCATCTCATCCCTTCGATAGCAGCTCTCGTCTTGAGTCTAGCAATTGATTTTTATCCTGATCCGTTTAGGATTTACCGAGGAAAAAAAACTCGCAATTCGTGTTCAATGAAGAAAATGGCGCCTTTTTTGCACATGAAAGTTCTCTCCACATGGAAAAAAATCGAAAAAAAAACGACTCAAAACTTGAGCCTGAAACCTTCAATCTTTGATGGTCACAAGTCTTCTAAGCTTATGTTTTGACTGTTAACCGCTGTAAAGTTGAACTGCTTTAACTAGGCTACGAACAGCCGCCAAAATCTCATACAAACTCAAGTAAACACGGCCGTTTGGACTGACGAATTTACGATCGCGCGCACGATTTTTTTAAGCCTTGAAATGGAACGCTTAACATGAAGACAGAAGCGTGCACAATAAATGCAACAAAGCCACACAAGAGCATTTCAGCCAAAAAAAAGATACAGGAGAATGTTTTTCTACTAAATTGAAAAGCACATGCAAAAATTCAGGCACTTTTGAAGGAAAAAAAATTTTACCCGGGAAAATCACTTACATCCCTCTTGCACCAAGCCATTCAATTCATCAAGTTTAAACAAAGGCAGTTATGACCATGATGATGTTGTGTGAATATCAATATTATTCCTAATTAGCATAAACTTTTTACAGGGACGATACTTGTTTACAAACATTGTTTTTGTCATTTAAATGTTCAAAACGTTAAACAAAAGAATTCTTTGTTTCACCAGCCAATAGTCTCTTGGTTGATGACGTCACTGATGTCATTGCTACACGTATTTAACTCTCCAAGGTTCCTAAAGAGAGTGTTTGGCCGCATTTACAAATACATCACAGTTCAGCAAAAACACACCACCCCACATCATACTTCCAACTCTTTTCTCAGCATTTGGAAATCTGGTCAAATAGTCTTTCGTGTTGGATGTAGTCTGTGCCAGCGAGGATTCACTACCACCGCAATTATTAGTCATGAGCTATAGGGGATAGTTTGTGTGTCCAGTCATCAAGTGCATGTCAGATGCTGGACCTTTCTAACACAATAGCATTGGCAGTGTATTACTTATTGGCCGAGGTTAAGAATAGGGATGGTAGAGATCGTGGTCACTTGTCAATCAAAGAGTCATAAGTTTGGACTTTTCACCAGTGAGGACTCACTATCAGACAAGTTGTAATGAGCTGTAGACGCTAGCCTTTGTGTCCAGTCATGCAGGTTAAATGCTGGGCCTTTCGAAGTCCTGAGGTATTTCAACAAATTATGCATACATGCATGTTTTAGCTTAAAATGAAATTCCTTTGTCTTGTAACCCAAATTATTCATGGATCATGAATAATTAGGATTAGAAGACAAAGGAAACTGAGAATCAAACAAGCTTAAAATCATTTAAACATGATGTAGTCTTCACCATATCAAGCACATTTAATTTTGTCCTACATAATAAAAATACCTTCAAATTTAGGGTGCTTGGCTGGACTTGGCCCTTCTGCTGGCACATCTGCAAAGTAAAGAAACACGTTCTATGTTTATTAATACCACAGCTGTCTGAGAGGTACAAATTTGGTCAGAAATGTCTAAAACACAGTTTCATTATTTGCATTTCAATTAGTTTCATTTTGTTTCATTAATTTCTTATTTATTTTCTTGCCATTAGTTTTACTACAACTATACTAAGATAACTTTAATTGTTCTCTTTTATTGTACTGATCGAGAAAAATTGTACTTCATAGATATGTGGTGGTGAGAGCCTCCCACCAATGTGGCCCCGGCTCAATTCTGCCCCGGTGTCATATGTGGGTTGAGTTTGTTGTTGGTTCTCGTCCTTGCTCTGAAGGTTTTTCTCCGGGTCCTTCGGTTTTCCTCCCTCCACAAAAAACTAACACTCCAAATTCCAATTCGACCAAGATAGAGGACCTGAATGAGAACCAGCTAAGGCTAATGTGGCTTCCTCTCTAAATTTAGTAATTTTTTTTAACCCCTTGCACATAACTTTGAGGTAATATTTAAATTCCGAATTTTTTTATCATGTAGTCTTAATTTTACGCAGGGCCCCTCTTCATATCAGCCTGTTACTGATGGGGCTACCCTACCTAAATAATAATGAGTTGACTTGACTTGAAGAAAAATTTAGAGCATGTTCAGTTGCAGCACAAAAATGAATACAACTGGATAAATCCTTGTTGTACATTTTCATTTAGTACACTGTCCATCATTTTATAATTGCTATTTACTCCCATATACATGTATAGAACAGAGAGGAGGAAAAGAAACATAGATGTAAAATCAGGGCTGTCACTTTGCTCGGGAACCAAGGATTTTCCCCCGCTGCTAAGAGTGTGAAACCCAGCTACTCTGATAGGAAACTAAACAGCATTTGACCTGAAAAAATCTAGTACAATAATAGAGATACACTAATAAAATACAGGATTTCTCAACATAGCTCCTCCAGCAACATCTCAATGAGAAATAAAGTCTTGCAGATTGAAAAAGGACCCAATCCCCTGCTATGCTCTTTTCATTTCAATGCCTACTTCAAAATTAGTGACAGCCTTGATTTTACAGTAAGTGAGTTCCCTAACCAAATGCATCATGTGGTTTCCTTACAACAAAATTCTTTGGCAACGTTATCAAGTCCAACTCTGTCAGAACACAACGCGTGGTAGAGGTCACGATAGAGTGATTTCGAAGATGTTGTATCTCTCCAGCGAAGTAACATCTCATATGGTCTATCTTTTCCATTGGTCTCTATACTGCTCAGTACATCCTGAGAAATGCCAAGTTGAAGTCCCAGATTATTCCACTTGGTACCAATCTTTCCTGCCAGCTCATTTAGTTCACGGTCTCTAGGTTTGCCTTCTTT
>Ga0126343_10001721_pt1 | contig 10616 bp, 11 predicted proteins | sample Cyp2metagenome_FD_92531 | JGI IMG/M metagenome (GOLD analysis project Ga0126343, IMG submission 92531) | Coral microbial communities from Lord Howe Island, Old Settlement Bay, Australia - Cyphastrea 2 metagenome | ecosystem: Host-associated > Invertebrates > Cnidaria > Coral ... | reverse complement strand
TTAGATGACGTTGGAGTCGCAGAGGTGATGATAGTATTCATACGCTAAAGGCGATCCCTTGTTGAAAGGAAGTCATCCAGCTATCTTGACCTCGCGCAATGTCAATAGCCTATAACTATGTGTTTTGCAACTCGCGCAGCGTTCTCATCTTAAATAATGATTAACTATTACAACATCCTAAAATGTAAGGTACAAGTATGTTTGCATCGTGCTAGGAGCGACTGTGAAACAATGTATAACTCAGTGTTATATTCCCATTTGCGTACAAGGGCATCGTGAGAAGTGGAAGCATCAGAAAAAAAAGACTAAATGAGTCGTTCTCTATTGTTTCTTTCATATTTACCAACCTGCCCTTTTTTGTTACTTGCATGGGTGTGTTTTTTGTTGTTGTTGTTATTGTCGTTTTTTTTGCACGTGTGAATAAGTCCAATCATTTGTTATCTATAACATGTAGGTAGTTTTGAGTACAAGAGACATCGCTAATTATATTTTGTAGTAAATATGCAGAAGCCAGTAATGCATTACGCGTGAGGGTCAATGCATTTAAATTCCGACTCGGCTTGCTAGCTACTTAAATAGGACATTATAATGATAACTTTAACTAATTCTCAATTCTTTCTGGCTGTTCCTGGAGAAAAGCCTCTCGGAGCAGAGTAGAGAATAAACAAACTCAGCCCCACATATGGCGCTCCCCAAATTAAAATATTGGCTACATCCGTTTCATGCCAGTGAGCGCTCCAATTTAAGGGGCCCGTATTTGTCGTTGATGTTGTTGCTGCTGATGTTACTGTAAATGTTGTCTTGTTCTCCACTGAACTTCCTCTTGAATGATCGAGGTGCAGATGTGACTAGGCTCGGATCGGAGTGGTAACAGCGATTGTGTTTTCATGAACACATTTCAAAGTTTAATTTCGTAGTCGATCTCTACCCAGCAGAATCAGATAAGCAAAGGAACATGCACACATGTGTTGAAGGACCTTTCCCCTGGAAAAATGGTTCAATTTCATCGACACTAGAGACCAGGTATCTCCCGATTCTAGATTTTAATACCCTATTAGCGGTACAGCGGAGTAAGTTACCTTACTTTCTTTCACTTAGTATGGTGCAGTATTTCGAAGATTTGTATCTTGAAAAGTATTTACAAAATTAATAGAACTAAAAGCCCTCTAACATTATGATAATACTGCTAAGTTACCCTTAGTCAACAATATTAATAATCCACGTATAATGACAAAGGATAAAATAAACCAAAATAGCTGCCTAGGTTAAATTGTATAATATATGGAGTTCATGAGGCGTTTTATGGCTTGTGATGTAGATTTTTAATACATATACCGTATAAACTAAAGGATTAGACAAGAAAATCATGTCTGCTCTTGCAGTTAGTGTGTCACAGTGAAAAAAAGAGATAGATGTAAACTTTCTGACATATTTTGTCACCGCTTACACTGGGCATAACTTTGTGTTAAAACTCATAGAAAGATTTCAAGAGGGGGACCTCTTGTCAAACATCTCCCAATGACAAGTCAGCACATACATCACTACCAAACGAGATGCGCTACTAAATATATATTACCCAAATGCAGGACAGAAAGACTGCGTCGTAGTTTTTTCCCAAGTACTAGCTTAGCTTTTAATGATCATTAGATTTTTAGATTATGCTTAGACCTACATTTCAACTTGTATGAGAATTAATTTATTAATTCAGCTTATTATAAAACCTATTGTAACCCAGTCCCTCTTTGATCATCTTTGATCAACTTTTTGTAAGTTTCATAGTAGTACAATTCTAACCACATTGTAATTAAGATTAACTGCGATGATGGTGGAATTAAACTTCTTTTTACTTTTACTTTTTTATATTATATTCTCTTAAGGTCAATGGGGCGACTGGTATCGACAGTTACCTATTCCGATCCTAAGTTTGTACTTTCTTAAAACTTTAAAAAAATTAAGGTCGACTTTCAGTAAAACTTAACTTCTAACTGCATTAAGAAGCAAATGTAAAACAATAAGCATTAGTTACTGGCTCCGGGGGAAACAGTTAGTTTTGTTTCTCGAAATTAGTTCGAAGGGAAACAAAACTCACTGTTTCTTGAGAGGGGGGCAGTCATTAAGTGTTTCCTTACACCTCCCGACTTACATACAGACTTACATTACATACAGAAAAAAAAAACTACGAAAACAGGATTTGCTCGACGCCTTTGAACTGTACAAAGGTTGTGCTCACGGTAGGAGCGGCAGTCAAACTGAGCTATGCTACCAAAACCACAAGATAATAGAGACCTTAAGCAAACACTCGAAGCGGTTAGGTGGAGGCAGCGATAGCCGCGCGGGACTGGGTTGCGACCAATTTCTCTTGGCGCCAAATTAGAACGTTTACGCTTGCGTAGAAGCGGTGGCGAGCGACGGCTGCTTTGGCCTCGTTTCAGTGGTCTTTTTTGACTTTTTGAGTGGATTTTACGACCATAATGGCAACTTTGGAGAAGTCCATGACCTTCTAGCTGTTGCATGTTTTGAGGACATCATAGACGAGAATAACTTTCTGTTGTTATGGGATATAAACACGTCAAGAAATTTTGACTTTCCTTACTAAGACTACGGCCGATTTGATCTGGATGTGATGGACGATTCAGAGTGTTTAACAGAGTTTAGAGTCAACAAAACGCGACCTTCCACCCCCATCTTGCTGCCTTGCGAAGACCAAATCATTTTTTATGCCATCAGCGGTCAGTGGCAGATGGGATAGAGAGATTTTGCATGCTGCGCCGAGGACTTTCATATCCCTGCAGATACTGAGATTGGTCACCCAGTGCTTGCATGGTCACAAATACTGTGCTGGATTATATCTATACTACACGGTCACAGGATACTGCAATGAAACAAAGCTATTCAATAGACCTTTTTGCCGATACGGCGGCCATTTTGAATTCTATTGTTTCAACTGGTTATAATGGGATGCCTAGGGGGCAAATTAGTATGTATTTGCCCCCTGAGCATCCCATAATAGGTATCTGAAACAATAGAATCCAAAATGGCCGCCGTATTGGTATTGCTGAACACGTTGTTGAACACATTCATCTCAATTAAAATTGATCGCACACATTATTAAGTGAGCCAGTTTTGACGCCTTTTTAGTCCTTCTTTTTAGTGCAGAGTAAACTATTGGAATAGCTCAGGGGGCTGCTGTTTGGTAAGGCACCAACCCTCTTACGCAATGACACAATGAGGTGAAAACTTTAATGTCTGTTTAGTTAATTAACTACAATTAATTAATTGGCACAGTGGTGAGGGGTGGGGTAGGTACCTCTTGTTATTATGGTTAGGAAATGGAAAACATGTACCGTGTTTCTATCGAGTTATAGAAGGACGAGTGGATGTTTCGGAGAACAAGAAATGCTGTGGGAACTTTCACAAGTGTTTCTATAACTCGATAGAAACACGGAGTACATGCTTTGTTTCAGAAAACAACGTGACGAGAAAAAGGAAAACAACTTTGATTATCAAAATGTAAATTCTCTTTGCTCTCGCTATCAGTACGTCAACAGCGCACGCTAGTTCTGTTTCTCCATCGAGTTATACAAACACGATTTTTAGCCAATCAGCGCACGTGCTTTCTGAGGACTGTGTTCTAAAACAATAGGCCTTTTGCAACAAACGATCACATGGTACAAAATCCGTCATACTGGATTGAAAGCTCATTATTATTCCTGCACTGGGACATTAAAACAAAGGCAAGTCAAGCTTGACTGGTTAAGGTCTCTTTGTTTTAACGATCCAGTGGGGGAATAATAATGAGCTTGCCCTCCAGCATGGCGGATTTTGTACCATGTGATCGTTTGTTGCAAAAGGCCTATTGTTAATTTCTTAGGCTACTTTTATGATAACATCACAAACCTATATAATTTTTCAAAAATCTGTTGCCATCTTAGTGGTACTACTCCCTTAAGAAACAATCTCGTTCCCAGAGCTTCGTTTCGTTCCCCTTGACCAGCAGTCGGAAAACGAGAGCTCTGTGAGCATCCATTTTAAAATAACAAAGGCAAACAACCGAATTCTTGTTATCCGGCTAACTGAGCAGTCTCAGTCTGCATCTATGGCATGCTGTGGCGCATGCCTGAAATGAATGCTCCCAGAGCTGTCGTTTTCCGACCGCTGGTAAGGGGAATAAAGTTCTGGAAGCGAGATTGCAGAAGAACTAAAGTACTTTGTTAAAAACGCATGCGCAGATCAATTCACGAAAGTGACGACTATATTTTAGATCAAAACTACATACGGAATTACACACTAACGAACGGCAAGTACTTTACCTTCTGGTATAATAGATACAACAAGTGGGACGGATGCGTTGTAGCATTGTCAGCATGATAAAATCGGCTCTCGAGTTCAGATTCACGAGGTTTCTGTGTGCTGTCTGACACCACAGGTGGCCCAGACGTTGTTTGTGATTACATGAAAGTATTGCGTTACGTTTTGAGCCATTTAAGAGAATGTATGAAAATGGTTCGATATCGCTCTAAATTCAACTTGTAGTAAAGAATTTAAATTAAAAAAACTTGCCTTAGTCTGCACTTGTGTTATTTTGAAGTCTTTGTGGCAGCTTTAGCGTTCTAAAGTCGTTCTAAAGCTATTTTGACGATTTAAACTTTTCCAGGTCTGCTTTTTATTAAAGTGAAACGAAAGGCTGACGATCTAGTCGGCCAACGGTTCAAACTCGAAGCTCCATAAATTCCACTAAAATGCTCGAAGCTCGCCAAATTTGCGTCACGGCAGCCATCGATAATTCTTCTTTCTAGTTGCTTCGCGTGGAATCCCAAGGTTTATCTTATCCGCCAAAAAAACGCTCCTTTTCGAACGCTGGCTGCCCATTTCTGCTTCATTTTGATCCGTTATGAGTGATCTTGGGCACGGATTTCAAAATCGTTGGCTTAGCGATCGCTCCAACACGACAAAGTCGCTCTCAACCGTAGGGAGGCACAGGTCAATTTGCTCTATGCAAATTGGACCGATGAGTGGGGGAGTTATACAATAATAATGAAACAAAATGAAGAGCATTTAACATACCTACGTTCACTGTAGCACTAAACAGGAACCAAGAGAATGGACTAATTGTCGTCATCGTCCCAAAACAACCTTTAAATCAAAGATGTTTTTGGACCAAATAACCAAAGGAGATCCGGCAATTTATGGCATTCTTTTAAAAGGGGATCAATATATTTTGCCACCCACTGCTGCTAACAAGGGAAAAATATTAAGAGCCTCACATGACTAAAAATAGTACTGTTTGCCAAAACTACGCTTCAACTTTGAGACCCATATGAAGCACTAACTATTTGTCACAAGAAAAGGCATTGCAAGTACCTCCTGGTAAACATGCGCTATATCACATATTTGATTGTTTTTTCTCTACGAGAGTGGTTCTTTGAGTTAGAATGGACTGTCAAAGCAAAACTATATATTGTGATTTCTGCTGTTTGGTTGCTATAGTTTTTAATGATTATAACTGGAATAAAAATACACATTCGACATCTCCAAGAAAGAGAAGTGAAAGGAAAATGCTGTGGCTTCACGGTTTAAAGCATGGTTGTTTTTGCATGATCAAGTCATTACAATGAGTTTCTGGCATCCTTGAAGCGACCAAAAATTATGATTACTAAAATCGATTTTCACTATATGTCTATTCTGCTAATGAGTATTCACTGGTAGTGAAGCACCTATATATTTTCTTGCGTTAAGGAATGCACGTTGCTTCAGTGCTTTGCATACGGATTTGTCGCGAGAGGTATTTTGACAGTGTGCGTGATTATTTGTTATCAGGTATATAAGGTGTTCTTTGCAGGTTCAAGGTCACTTGACGGCATCTCTCGCTACCGTTCTGTCAATTTATGGATGAAACGGGCACTGATTTTTCTTAATCGAACATCGTTGGTTCTGCATGAGATCGGTCAAGAGAGCGGCCCTTCAGGCGAGGAAACGGTGGGATTAATTTCCCGTCTTCTGGATTCAAAGTTGGATAAGAAATTTGCTGATTTTAAGCGTGCTCTCGAGCAGAAGCATTTGTCAACCAACTTTCAGATCAAGAAGTTGAAGACTGAAGCGAAGGCTTCCAGTAGCTTCCAGTTTAAAGCTGATAAGCTACAGTTTGAGTTCAGTTCGAGTTTGTTAGGCTTTCGATCACCTCCAAGAGGGAGATTTGTCAGGTGTTAACAAGGAGCTTGAGAACGTTAAAGCGTCGCTGAACAAGCAAAACAACGTTATACGTTTTGCAGACAAGAGTCCCGCTGGTTGGGCCGCGGTGGAAGAGTATGAATCTGACGAACTGGCTGACGATTCGGAAGACGAGAAGAAACTGCGATCAGCCGAAAGAAGGGCGCTCTCCAAGATTCGCTTGCATAAACAGGCTCGAAGTTGTGGTCAGACCCGCAAATTTCAGCAGGACTGTGATGGCTCTCTGGGCGCTGGAGGTTCTTGGAATAGCTCTACTTCTCAACCTTTTCGCCACAAGCCATTTACTCAACAGTTCTTTCGGCCGTATCGGAGCACTCGAACACCACAACCTTCTGACAAATGTTTCGCCTGCGGGCAGTTTGGGTACTTGGGAAACTCGCCTTTCTGTCCTAGCTACAGCCGCTCTTAAAGTCACAGGGCCTTGCCAGCTAGCTCATCAACTACCGTTAACAAATAAAGGAACTCTAGAAAGACTTGGATTAGATGAGTATCGTAATGTTGTAGATCCGTTTAGTAGTTTTGTCGGAATTGAAAAAACAGAATTATTGGAACGCTGTTATGTAGATTATTTTGAGGGTTCTGAATCAGTTATCGTGAAAGGGAGGTTGAAAGCTAACGTTCAGTTTGGGAAAGCATTGGTGCTTCTCTTTTTGTTCTCAGCATTATTAGCTAACCCTGTGAGTGCCAACCCAGGTACAGGCCGTGCAACCGGAGGCCATATTGGATTTTGTAAACAAAAATATTTTTTACAAATTTAAGGAATTTTACCCCTTTAGGACTCATTTTAGTTCCTCCAACAAGACCACTTCTCCCTCTCCCATGGCCTCTGTTAGGTACCGCATCTCTCTTTTCACTTTCCCTGCCTTCACTTGCACTTGGGCTGTTATGTTCCTCGAATCGTTCGACTTTCTCGCTGCTTTTGTCGATTTCTCCAGAGCCAGAGCTATCGCCATTGTTTTCCAAAATGTCTTCACTTTCCTCGTCGGTAGGTTCAGAGTCGCTATCGGCGATAATTTCTCCTAAAAGTTCCTTGATTGTCATCGAACGGGAGCCATGTTAGCTTTCCGCCATCTTGTTTTTTTCATAAGATACACAAAGCCTCCTTGGTATATTTGAGCCAACAATGCAAAATTTTCTCGGTCAGCGGAAAGTTTTATGGCTCCCAGGTCCTTTTAAACAACCACGGTAAAAACACGCAAACGACCGGGTAAAAGAAAACAAATCTCTGTGGAGGGCGTATATATACGTCCTTGGTATCTGAGGCTCACATTTTAGGACTTATATATACGTCGTTGGCATTCAAAGGGATTAGGGAAGGGTATAAAATTCCTTTTTACCATACTCCTACGTCAGTTTTTCTTCCGAATAATAAGTCTGCTCTGTGTAATGCCCATTTTGTTTTAGGCGCTATCACCGAACTTCTTAAGGTCGGTTCGGTCGTGTAGTGTCCTTGTCCGCCAGTAGTTGTGAATCCACGTTATGTTTCTATTCAAACTAAGGGAAAGAAAAGGCTCATATTGGACCTAAGACACGTTAACTTTTTGATAAGAAATCTCGACAAGATTAAGTTTGAGGATGCTAGGTCTTTTTGGAGTGTCTGGTAGCCTCACCTTGTGCATGGGCTTTTTCGTTTGATATTAAGTCGGGCTATCATCATATTGAGATATTTGAATCTAGTCAATAATTTTGGGTTTCTCATGTGTGTTGAATGGCGTCACTAAATATTTCAAGTTTACAGTTTTACCGTTTGGACTCTCAGTGGGACCATATATTTTTCCAAAGTTATGAGACCTTTAGTTAAATATTGGCGTTCCAAGGCCATTAGAATTGTTGTTTATCTCGACGGTGGTATTTCTGCGGCCACAAATTTTTCCAAATGCCAAGGGGATTCTTTGCTTGTCAGGTCAGATCTTTTCAAGTCTGCCTTTGTTGCCAACAAAGATAAGTGTCAGTGGTTTCCCCTTCAGGTCATTTGTTAGCTGGGTATTTTTTGGGACTTCAAAAACAGCTCTATGTTTATACCACCGGAGAAGATTTCAGGGATCCTCGAAGAGGTTGTTGAAATTATGTCCTGTTGTACCATTTCTGCAAGGAATCTTGCTCGTGTTACAGGGACAATTATATCCAATTTTTTTATTATGGGTGATGTTTGTAAGCTTATGACCAAGTCCTTGCACCGCTTGATTGAATGCCGAGGGAGTTGGGATGCGCAGCTTGTTTTGGACGCTGGAACTTATGTTTTGGAGCGAGCATTTAAGGAGTTTAAATTGTAGACCAATATGGAGGAAGACTTTTTTGCCTTCTCGCATTGTCTATTCCGACGCTAGTGCTGTTGGTTGTGCTGCCTTTATCTCCATGAACGATAAACCAGAATTGGGATGCAATTGAGATGAAACAAAGCTCAACGTGGAGAGAGCTTATGTGTGTCAGACATGCTTTACAGAGGGTTTACTCATTTTCTTAAGGGACAGTGCGTAAAATGGTACACCGATAATAAAGGTATTGCAACTATTGCTAAGTCTGGAAGCAACAAGGTTCATTTACATAAGCTAGCAATGGAAATTTTTTCCCTCTCCAAGGAACACGATATAGCAATCGATATGGAGTGGATACCTCGTTCAGATAATGAGGTTGCGGATTATTTAAGCAAGATTGTTGATTTTGACGATTGGGGTGTTAAAGATTCTTATTTCCACTGAGGCGGTTAATTCTATCTGGGGCCCATTTACTGTTGATTGTTTTGTTAATTCTGTCAATGCTATAGTTCCTAGGTTTTATTCATTGTTTTTTCAACCTGGGTGTTTGGGTGTCGATGCGTTAGCTTTTGATCGGGGTGGGGAAAATTGTTGGCTGGTTCCTCCCGTATACTTAATTCTTTGTGTTCTCGTACATTTTCTCAACTTTTCTCAAGTCTCGTGGGGTTTTGGTCGTCCCTTTTTGGCCTTCCTCGCTTTTTTGGCCTTCTCTTATTCAGGGGAACGGTGCATTTTAGAGCTTTGTTGTAGATTTTTTGTTTGTCCAGAATGGCAGAGATGTTTTTGTGCGTAGAGGAAACAAAGAGACTTGTTTTGGCTCTTCTTCATTTAGTACTCCCGTGTTGTTTTTGAAACTGGATAGTACTGCGACATCGCAAGTCCACTGAGACTAGGATCATGTTTTATCGTTGTTATCCACTGGGACTATGGAATTTAGATTGGTCCACTGGGACTATTTGGTCCACTGGGATCTCCCTTTTTGTATGTTCAGTATGTTTTGTTATATTTGCTGGCGCTTGTTGGTTTACACTTATTTTCCTTCTGTTTGTTTTTTACAAGGTGCCAGAGCTCTGTTAACCTTTGGGGGTCGTTAATGGATCCTGAGCTCAGTCGCCTGGCTAGTTCCTTACTTTTCTGTTGCTCAGGTGCTAAAGCGGTTTCCACTACTGAGCGATATTCTAGAGCTTTTGAAAAGGTTAGAGTCTGTGCTGCTAGTTAGAGGGAAATCAGTGTTCTTCCGACAAGTTTTTTGCATGTCGCTACTTATTTAGAGTTCTTACTTCATAGTAATTCGTCATATTCGGCTTTGAAAGCCGCCGTTTATGGTATCCGCTGGGCGCATGGTCTTTTTGGATTATCCGATCCTTGCGATTCCAACTTTGTGAAAGGTATCCTTGAATCAGCCAAAAGAAGCCTTTCTAGACCGATAGTCAAAAAAGAGCCCGTGACTCTTGATATGGTTTTAAGCATATGTCAGAAATTTGCATCAGCTAATGCTAACTTATCCGATTTACGTACCACTGCTATTTGTGTTACAGCTTTCGCCGGGTTTTGCGCTTTAATGAACTGGCTAATTTATGCTGTTGTGATGTTAAGTTTTGTGACAAATACGTTGAATTATTTATTGCCAAGAGGACTAACCTTGCATACGGTGGCTGAGCCCGCAGTACGATCGGCAGTCAAAATTTTGGTGTCCTATCGAAACTTGGATAACAGCCTTTTTCTTTGCAGCTAACAAAAGTAATAACAGTGCAGAAGTTCCTTTGGCTTCTACTAGTAGTTAACTTGAGTATTCCGGGTTTAATTTGACGAGGAACAGCATATTTTGTTCAGAATAACAAAACTTTTATCCTATCTGGCGATACTCGACGAACTACGAGCGAGTTGCCATGCCGGGCGCCTGTGACTCATTTTTGGCGCCAACATAGAAGCTTAGAAACACAAAATGGTTCATATTTTTCACTTTTTGCCAACTAGTATGGTTTTTGAAATTGTAAATTCCTTTTCGTAGATATTTAACGCCATCTCCAGTGACAAAAGTTGCCTGATTTCAACTTGACGTCAGGACACTAGAATTTTTCCCGCCTGCTGAATCCTGATTGGTCAATTCAAATTTCCCGCGCGCCAGCCGTA
>Ga0126343_10001720_pt1 | contig 10628 bp, 6 predicted proteins | sample Cyp2metagenome_FD_92531 | JGI IMG/M metagenome (GOLD analysis project Ga0126343, IMG submission 92531) | Coral microbial communities from Lord Howe Island, Old Settlement Bay, Australia - Cyphastrea 2 metagenome | ecosystem: Host-associated > Invertebrates > Cnidaria > Coral ... | reverse complement strand
TTTTCTTTCTGATAATAAGTTATTGTGTGATAATCAACATGGCTTCAGACCACTACGCTCATGTGTAACTCAGCTGCTCCAGCTTGTCCACGAGTGGCTTCGTATTCTTGAAGAGCGTGGCTCTGTGGATGCAGTTTTTCAAGACTTTACGAAAGCCTTCGACAAAGTCTCTCATCCACGCCTGCCTCTAAGACTTCAACATCACGAAATCAAGGGTCAATTATTGAAGTGGATTACAGACTTCTTGCCTACCAGAAGACAAAGAGTAGTAATTGACGGCCATTCTTCAGACTGATCTGTAGTAAAATCTGGAGTGCCTCAAGGAGGCATTTTGGGCCCCTTGCTCTTTCTCGTTTATATTATGACTTCCCTTTAGTCGTTACGTGTAACTGTGGACTCTTTGCTGACGACAGTATTCTTCACCGGAAAGTTGCTTCAGTGTCGGATTGTGAAGAACTTCAAAGTGACCTTTATAGTGCCTACGACTGGTGTAATTTCTGTCTCGTCGCTCTGAAGACCGAAAAGTCCAAGGTTCTACACCTATCGAAATCCAAGGATCCTCTTCATCACGAGCATTGGCTGTCCGACAAACCCTTATCAGGAAAGGAACAACATAGGTACCTTAGCGTCTGGCTGCAGGCTACCCTGTCTTTCTGGACTGATAGATGATTCTCAGATACTTCCTGTGGGAGTGATGAATTGGGGTTGCGTAATACGCATCCTTTCGGTCTACTTTCAGTATGAAGTCTCCCTGCTGTCTGAGAGATTTCACTACTTGCAGTTCCTCCAACTTGAAGGACTCCTTCCCCAAGAACCGGTTTAAAGAGCGAAGGTTGATGTTAGGTCGATAATGGCCATTTTCTTTTTGTACTAAGAACAGGGTTGAAGTGAACTGATCGTCCTCCGGCCAGACTTCCTGAAGGCTCTCTTCTCTAACAAGTCCTTCATAGCTATTTCCATATGGTGAGCATCCGAGTGGCATTCACTGTGGTTATTTTCATGCGCCATTGCCTTGGGCGTCTGCAAAAGGGAATCTTTTACCCCTGAATTGTTTGTAAAGTCCAAGTGTCCTGTGTTATTTGTTTCAAGTCCTGAAAAAAAAATTGTAAACGAGTTGCTGATCCATTGGTGGGGGGCGTGTGTATTTTTAGACATGGGAACGGATAGTCAGTTGGAGCTGGTCTTGGGGTCAGATGCTGGGAGGTGGATCCTGCTGTTGTGGCCCTTTTTGTGGGGCTGCAGGTTAGACCTTAAGCCATATCCCCATTTACGTTTCCCTCCAACTGGACTGTTGTCCGTGGTGCGGTAGTTGCCACGATAGGACTGTTCCCTCCTGTGTGGTCCCTTAGAGAAGCGTTTAGAGGCGGGTGTGCTGATACGCTTGCTGTTAGTTGAGCTATGGTCATGTTCACTCTTGATCTTTGCATGGAACTTATCACTCCCGCAGAGAACGTTTACCAACTTCAGCGAAAACCTCAGAGAAGCGTTTTTGCCTCCAAGCATTAAGCCTAAAGTTGGCGTTTTCAAGGAGAACTAGGGCATCTTGCAGGAGGTCCTTAATGGCATCTTGGTCAGGACCTTCATCCTCATCCTCTTCCCCTGAATTATCAATGGCTGTCAAGGCTGCTAGCAAGGGGCGAGACACGACCAAGAAGGCAGATTGACGTTCAGCCAAGCCACCATCAAAGGCGAAGATTTCCTTTGTTTTAGTGTAACCATGCCTCTTTTTTTACTCCTTTTTACTCCTTTTTCATCCCAGCCTCCATCGTTGGAGCTATCAGCAAAGACTCTGTGTCTTTAATCTCTGTATAGGAAGTGGTCATTTCCTTCCACTTATCTTTGGATAGGGACCTGGAAAATGGCTTTGAGAGATGTACAAGCGATCACCTGGGGAGGTGGTTGGCACCGGCTTTACATCGACCGATTTTGTCACCGTGTTAACATTTAACTTTGGTTCATTCTGTCCCGGTAAGGAATGCGAGGCAAAAAGACCTTGCAAGACCGCTGGTAATGATTGTGCCACAGACTCTGCCACTAACTTTTCAATGTCTGAGTGTCTCTCTCCGCTGCTCGCCATATGAATTGGGACAGACGGTGACAAAGTGTCGGCCTAATAACACAGGGGGCCATCATTGACTCGTACCTTCATTCGTGCAGTTCCTCGGCTATAAATGTTCCAACAAAACGACGAAACTAATGCAATCGAAACTACTTACATTTTGAGAAGTTTCGCCAGTCATATCCGACATTTAAACCGCAGTGAATTAAGGAAAAAGCATTTGCAATGAACAGAGAAATCAGAGAAGGTGGTCGGACGAAACGCGCCACGAAACGAAGGGTTACAGCGCGTGCGCATCTTTTCTTTTATATTGAGGTATCCATGCCGAAGCCCCGCGACATAGGCATCAGTATTGCGACTATCAGTCGGAGAGGGGTGAAGGGGAACTTTTTATCTTGGTAAGTAGTCTCAGTGTAAATGAAAACCAGTCAAACTTCAAAAAGCGATATAATATTGGCGTAATGGAAAAGTGACAAATGTAATTGAAAACTAAGTGTCAAAATTCTCTGCTGCTTAAAGACTATGGACATAAATAATGTTGGTAAATTTCCATCTGGGGCTGTCTAGAAACGTACATTGCACCAAAACGGAACGAGAAAATAACATGATGACGTCCAGATAAGTTTAGTACCATTTTTACTTTTTTCTTGCTCTGGAAACAAAAGAATCTCTATCTTTTCCGCAAAGTATTATTAGATGTCAACTAGAAACTCCTTAAAAACATTCGAAGAAACAACGTTCAAATAGCAAATGTTTCATTCACAGGGTGAAATCGTTTCCAGCATAAAACGTTTTTTCTGTTGGTGTTAAAACAGTCAGCTTAAACTTAACTTTCTAGGGATTTTAAAAGAGAAACGTCTTGGCAAAGCAATTGTTGCCAATGATATCATTTGTCATAGTGATAAACATCTCATGTTCTCATCCATTTGTGTCAAAGAAGGAAACAGCCTTTTTTCGGAAATTGTTCTAGAGTTCGGTCTAAATATTCACTGTCAAGATAGCGGAACTCGCTTTCCAATAATTCTCAACCTCGCCAAATTCCACTTTTTACTGAAAATCGGAAGATATTCCGCCCGAGGTTAAGACTAAAGGCGCATTTACACGACATTCATTTTAGGCACGCACTCCAAACTTTTAGCACCCGGGCATATAGTTTTGGGCACGGTCCGCTTGATTTACAAGGCAAAGCATGTGCAAGTTTTTTTAATGTTGATTTCTGAAACGGCACCCCTGAAACAAAACGGCACTCTTAAATTTGTGAGTCCCTGCCCTTACATGGCAGCGGTTCACTTATGATTGCACACGCGCTTAAGGACGTTCGCGCGAAAATTTTCCACTTGATAGATTTTTTTAAAATTTTTACAGCAGTCAGATAATGAGTTACTTGTGCCAAAAAATGCCAAAAAATTAGGGGTCACCGTCTTTGTTTCAGATATAAAGCGTGTGGAAAACTACCCTGATTTTGATAAATTGGCGCACGTAATTCAGAATGGTCTACAATGGTTTATAGTTAAAAATATCGAAGGTGAGTCAACGGAGGCAAACGAGCTTAGTATTATTTTGTAGAAGTGGGTCTGTTGCGTAAATAATTCCAATTTTACCAACGTTTTCACAAAACTTAATCCTTTAAAAGGCATTTGAAACAGTCGCACTGATGAACGAATAGCTAAAAAGAACGGAATTCGATCGTGCATTTTGCAAAAAATAAAAATTTATAGTCGATAGATTTTCTTCATTTTTTCGCTAAAGGCAGAAAATTGGTAGAGAAAATGATCCATCCAAAGAAAAACAGCGGTCACCGTACGTCCAAGATCGCTAAATCCACGCAAAGCTGTAGAAATGGCCATCTGCCCTATCATTTCTTCATTTTATTACTTAGCGCGCGCGCTCATGCATGACGTGACGTGTGAATTTGCGTGCACAGTAGGATGCGCAGAAACAATTAGCGCGAGCGTCCTTAATTAAGAGAGGTATGGACGCATCCCCATTCTTTTGCCTGGTTGTACACGGTCGAAGCATCCTTTCCTGATGAACTGTGGTATTCCAACTTAAGAGTATTTCGTGGAACATTTACATACATTCTCCGTGAGATTGGTGATGAGATATCTCGACAAAACACTCCAATGCGAAAAGCAAAAAGCTATTTTGACAATGTTATGACGAAGTTCATGATCAACAACAGGACAGACGCATAACAAACTGACGTCAATTTGTTAAATGTGACGTCGTTATTCCAGACGCATATTTGGCAATTCTTCTACACCATCTTTCCGCATATTTGGCGACCAGAATAGTCATTTTCGACCCCAGCGCCTTCGGTTTTGTGGTCATTAATGAGCACAAGGACTCTCGGACGAGAATGCTTCTAGTTTGCGGCACGCGGACCTCTTTTTAGGCGGGCCGAGACTACCTCCTGAGGTGGTCTCGGCCCGCCTTAATTTGTCCGCACGGGGGCCGAAAAAAATGCTTTTACACGGGAAAAATCAAGCGGGCCGTGCCCTATATTACTAGTCGGCGTGTCAAAATTTAGGAGTGCCGTACCCAAAATGAATGTCGTGTAAATGCGCCTTTATCATGTTAAGCCAACCAACGTTCATCGCTGATTGATCTTCTTGATGCTTTTTGTCTTCAAAACATTAAACTGTTCGTTTAGGTTTTTAAATCTATATTAGCCAAGAATGAAGCATGGTTTACTCTTTGAGTACTCCTCCTCTCTAAATCAAATTCTTCTTTATTGCGTTCGACGAAGGAGACCGCTTCCTAATTTCGTGGGTCTCCTGTGAATGCTAGCGAAAGCTCTGAGGGTTTTGGGGGTTATCGGGCGGGCAGTTATGACGTCACATTCTCGTTGCGCAAAGGATTCTGCCCTCGTGCGACACAAAATTCTGTCTTCTTCGCGAACATCGGGCCAACATCGGGTGTTGGCGGACTTGTTGAAGAATTTCGTAGCTCCTGCTGTTTTCTCGGTAAGTTATTTCCTCAATGTTGTTGAAGAATTTCGTAGCTGCGTCTCAACTAATTTCCTTCTATGTTTTTTGTTTGATTTTAGCTAAATTCATTGAACTTTGATTACTCCTAGTTATTAGCACTATTTTTTTATTACTGAACTGTACGAACGTTCGTAAAGCTTTGGCCGAACATAGACCGGTTTATTTTGCTCGTACAAAACGGATTTCGGTGCGTAACTTTTCTGCCGATGGATTATTTCATTAAAATATAGATATGTATATATATATGTCAAAATTTCTTTTCCTTCCATACTTCTTTTCCGCTGCCATAGAAATTTAAAGTTATTCCGGGGTGTCAAAGGCTCTAATTTCACTAAGGCGAATTACTAACTCTGTATATTATTATATTGTGGTCCGGCCCTGAGTAATGGCTTTTCACTTTTATGGGGGAACTGTCAATATTTCCTTAGCTGACTTTGCACTTAAAGATAATGATTTTGAAAAGCTCTCATTACAGTATTGGGCATTTTTATTTTTCCTACATGTTTTTGTTTTCGTCAATGGGTATATCTACAATAACAATAATTGAGTGAAAATTCAGCGTGTCGTTAACCTACCTTGCCAATAGGAGACTCCAATTCCTGGTGAGTAGGTCTTACAAACAACTCAGCAATAGAAAACAGTAACCCTGCAAAAAAATGAATTTGGTTGGGTATGAAAAAATGACAATTTTGCCTCCGCTTGTATGATATTGAGTAGCATGAAATTAAGTAATTGTTAACTAAAAATTGACGCATTTTAATTTTAAGCACCTGAAGATAACGCAACTCTGCTCCAGAGTAGTGTTTCCCGATTGCACAACCTCAAGACGGTAACCCGGCTATTACGTGTTCAGTTCAGTATTTTACTTATTCTAAACTGAGAACATTGAAATGTAGAAACCTTCCCGTTCTTTTCGATAAGCGGCAATTAATACTTTTTTTTATTTCGCTATGTGCAAAAACTGAAACGTTCAGAGCTTTGCAACAGTTGAAAGATTTAAGGTTAAAGGGAATTTATTTTATCTTCGGTTTTAGCACAGCACTCTGAGCTAAACTCCGGGTTTATTGTTTGATGTTCAATTAATGCGTATTCTCGACGGTACTTTATGGTTCAATCTTGGAGCTCGACAACGAATCTCTTATAATCTGTGTTAAAAACAAGAATGTAGGTAGTTTACGTAGCTAACTGTAGATCATTGAATGTAGCTTACTTTTCTTTTAAGAATACTCGACTTGTTGACTAGATCATGCTTGAATTTAACATCGCACTTTACCTAAGTTCTTTCTTTGTTTAATCTTCCTGAATGTTTGTCTTCATTACGTAAAAGGTTCTCTCAACTGAAAGTTACAGACCTGGATAGTTTTTAGTCAAAATGCTGCAACCTGGAATTTAAAAAATTGTTTAAGCCCACCTTTCTCGTCGTTTCTTTGGCCTATATATATTTGTTCTCGTCATTTGCGGGACAGCTATAACTTTCTTGTTTTCGGCGGTAAAGCAATATATTGGGAAAGAGCCCTTTAAAAAATTGAGGGCTACAGCTCAAGAAAATTTCATGTAGACCTGTATTTGAAACTTTAAAGTTTTGAATTATTAATTATTGGAACGCCTGCAATACCATGTTCAATTCTGTAGCAGCTTGAAAGAGTTTTATTAATCGCCGGAGAGGTTCAGCTGTTACTCTAATTTAATAAAAACTGTATAAAATATTTGCCCTGCTTACCAACAGATCACAGGAGATTTGCTATTCAGATTCTGCTGTGTTTTCAGGTTTTGGACAATTATGTGAGAGGTTTTCTCTCAAAGTTATGCGAGACGTTTTCTCTCAAAGTTATGCGAGACGTTTTCTCTCAAAGTTTCCTCTAAAACGGTAAAATAAGGTCAAATAACTGTAACGCAGAGTTACGCGTTCCACTAACTGCGCTGCGTTAAACATGGGCCGCTTTCAATTCATAAGACTTTATTTTCACTGGTATATTGCCGCTGTCGACTTTGATAGTGTTGAAAGAAAACAGAAAGAGTGGAAACGAATTAACTAAAAAGTGAATCCAAGACTTTCTCTCCGCTTCTACTTTGAATCTAATGCGATGTTTTTTTATCGCAATCATCCTAAGTGACCAAATGGTCTGACTATCACAATGTCATAAAAAGAATCAGCGAAAAGGTTTATAAAGTCATGAGGCCTACCTTGTTGAGAGGGAACTTGTTACGCCCCGGTCAAATGATTATAGTTGAATGATTTTCCCTGAGCTTTCAGCGACTATCATCAAATGTGATCAAATATCACGTGCAGTTTGACCTGGGCCTTAGCCATTGGTCTCAGTGCTAATGAAGAAAACTACAAGATAAAACTGGTATTGCGTAATTAAGTAGAGGAATTAAATGTCAACAAAACGTCAAAATTGTCTGGCATTAAACAATAATTAATAGAATATTTTTTGTTTTGCTTTTCAATTGTTTGTGACAAAAAGACAAACATCACGCTTTAAACTGAATTTTCTACGTAGGAACTTTGCACTAAACATGTAAGAGGTGATATCTATGGGTAAAAAAATACCAGGAAATATGTCTTGAAATAATATTATGTCTAAAGACTGCCTTGCTAATAAAAAAGCTGGAGAACAGTAATTGCATTTTAAATTCCTTCGTGTTAACAAACTGTCAATATGATATGCCGTTGAATAACGATTGGCTGAACTGTCTGGAATCAAGAAACAAATATCACGCAGCTAAGTAACTAAAACTTGCTGGCAGGGAACGAAATATATATAAAATAAAGTTCATCCTGTAAAACTGATCTTGTTTTAGCACACCTATTCTTTATTCTTTATGAAAGGCCGGTGCCTTCTTTTTTTCATGATTTTGTGGTTTTAATATTCTAAGAATTTTTGTTTGTCCAGTATCAAATAGTCCCGCCAGGTGTGAATTGTCTTCTCGATTTCTTAGTATTGCTTTCTTTTTATTTTATACACGACCAAAGAAATCCATGCTTTAAACATTCATTGTGTGTTGATAAAGTTATTATTTTAACGTTAAAATTCTTTTTAATTTAGGTTAAAATATTTCTTGCATGTTTTGCTAGTAACGCTTAATGTTAATTCAAAGCAACCTTCAAAGCATTCGCAAAACAATTGCTTTTGGCTAAGCTGCAGAGAGAAGGCCTATTCCCGATTTATTGCCTAATGCTTGTCAGTTTTAACATTTCTGAGGAAAATTTACAAAATACCCGACTTGATAATACCTCAAAATACCGCAATATCGAGGTTTTAATCATCTTGACATCCTACTGATTATTTGCCAGACATTGCGTCTTACTGAACTTGTTTTGCCTTAATTAATGCTTAACTTCAATTAAAGCAACTTTGAAAATATTCGCTAAACGATTATTTTTAAGCTTCGGAGAGAAGGGGACTGGCAATTCACCCTCAGTTCTAACATTATTAAGGAACATTTTAAGACTACCCGACTTGATAATTCATCAAAATATCGCAATAGTCACTTCACGAGTTAACTAGTGAACACGTATTTCTTGTCCAATATTTGCTGCTTTCAGACCTTTTTCTTCAAAAACCCCGCTGACTGCATCTTTTTTTAATCACAATGTCATTCTAATGATTATTTGACAGACAACGCATTCAGCTTGGAAGACACTAGTTTTGTTTGGACTTCCTTTCAGCTGCTGCAAAGAACGATGTTGAATTTGCAGAAGAGAATATAAAGGTAAGAGAGTGAGTCCCCCATACAGGCCCTCTAACTAAGGAACCCAGTTCTTCCGCGGATATTGCTCGCGTGTTGCGTGGATTTTTTTTCGTACAAGATCTGTTAATGTCATTTCGCTTTGTTTCAAAGCAGAGCAAAACCCCAAATGCTGTGGGGATGTCTTCTTTGATATTTTGATTACAAGAAAGGGAGCTTCGGCTAACGGTGTGCTTTGATACATTTCTAAACTTTGATAGGAATTTACTAAAAATGCTCTTGAAGAGACGGTTGTCCCTTGCACAAACATTAACAACTGAATGAACGGCAGAGAAATGTTTCGACAAATGAGTGCAACCTAACGACATGGTCGAAAGTAGAGGCAGACGCTCGCTACCCAAGTAGCTAAAAGCAGTTTTAGTAACAACGGCAACAAGGCCAAAGGCAACGTCGATTAAAAAAACAACTTAATATTCACCCTATGAATCTCGCGAGAATTTAGATTAATTCAGTTTGTCTATACTAGAAGAAATATGCCAAACAGAATATGTAAGAGAGTGTCAAATTTCGGAAAAGATATTTAAAAAATTGGACGTTGTATAATTAACGTTCTCTCGTACATACAAAGTGTGGCTTTTTCATGTTGTTGTTTTGTGGCCTCTTGCCAACAAAGGCAAAGAAATGAACAATTAATGTGGTTCAAAACAGTTTCCAGCACTTTCCAAAACGTAGGTTTTGATGGCTTATTATTACCATTCTTTATCAATTGATACTACAATCTTGGTATCAAAAAACTGCCCATTTACCGGTGAACACGGCAGTATTATTTCCGTGACACAATAGGTTAACATAGGAACACTATAATCTGCTTAAACACTCTTAATTTTAGCTTTGAGCGCTTAGATTTCAAAAACAGTACGGTGGAAATTTTTTCTTAATATCGAACTTTTATAAGCAGGATAAGATGCAACTTTTGGGAAGTTTAAAAAAAATTCTGTACACGGGGTTCAGAGTCACCTTAAATTTTCGAAAATTTACGGTGGCTCCGAACCTTACGGACAGAATGTTTTTAAAAATTTGCTAAGAGCTGGATCTTATCCTTCTTAACAAAATTGGATAATAAGAAAAAAATCAACCTTGCCGTTTCTGAAATATAAGTACTTAAAGCTAAACTTTAGGGTGTTTTTAGCAAATCATACTTTTTCTATGGTAACGTATAGCGCGATAAAAATGATAACAACGTGTTTGCCAATGATTGGGCAGTTTTTCAATACCATGACTATGGCAAAAATTGATAATAGGTCTTATGCTTGATTACGTAACGTGCTCAAAATTCACCACCAAGCCTCGTTCGAGAGACAATTTCTCAAACCTTTTTTTTCTTCGTGCTGTTTTCACGTGGGTATTCTTTTCATCATTGCTGCTTTGGGAATTAGTTTATGATAAAATCTAAACTTTGCATTCTCAAACCGAGGCTTGGTGGTGATTTTAGCCAGTATGATGTCATCACGCATAAGGGCTATTAGTGGTAATAATGACACATCAAAGTCTACTTCTTGAAAAATGCTGGAAACTTGTTTGAGCCACCTTAAGCAATAGACCACAAGTTTTTAGGGTGGTAAACTGCGCGGGATGTTTGCAGAACACGAGAAGAATTCGTAAATCACGAGACGCAGGCGTGTGATTTACGAATTCTTCGAGTGTAATAGTTCTTCCAGTGTAATAATTCAGAGGACGCGCGTCATTGTTTAAGACCGAAAGTGCTTTTGGGAACACGTGAATGTTGTTGTTTAGCTGGAGAAGCCATTTTGAAAATTTGTATCGAGCGAATCTAAGGAAATCTGTGTAATCCTCGTCTGAGACAGCTGTTATCTAGAAGTAGAGCC
>Ga0126343_10001719_pt1:2500-10630 | contig 10630 bp, 6 predicted proteins | sample Cyp2metagenome_FD_92531 | JGI IMG/M metagenome (GOLD analysis project Ga0126343, IMG submission 92531) | Coral microbial communities from Lord Howe Island, Old Settlement Bay, Australia - Cyphastrea 2 metagenome | ecosystem: Host-associated > Invertebrates > Cnidaria > Coral ... | reverse complement strand
CCATTGAGTCGCAGTGCTGATCTCTCACCAAGCTTTTGTTGCAGATATGGCATTCTACAGCGTTCCTGTATGCTTGCCAGTCATGCGGCGTCATTACTAGAGGCCTTGCTTTGGCCATGTCTTCGCGCATTTCTTTTTCTTGTTCCTGCAGTTTTATGAGAAACGCGTACACTGCGTCTGGGCCCTTGTAGTTGAATGGGCCAGTTAGCTGCCCGTCGCTTCTGACTATTATGAATGAAACCCCACACGGCACGTGATGCTCTGTTTTTACTGTGAAGCTTTTGTTTGATGGCGGTTCGCATCCAGAGATCTTCTCCAGGATACACTCAAAGTCAGCGTAAACTACATATGGGGCCTTCATCTGTTTGTGGTAGTTTTTGAAGGCCATCTTGTTTTCGCCCTCTTTCATCATCTCTGTCCTGGTTGCAGTTTTTAGCAGCCCTTTGCACTCTGGCTTGTGCCTTTCAAGGAGTTCTTTCCTTGAGTAGCCGTGCAGACAGCGTTCGCAGAAATGTTTGCTCTCGTTGTGGTGGGTTTGGTCATACAACAGTGCCGTCAGCCTCTTCACATAGCTGTAGTGTGTATTGTCTCCCTGCGTCGTTATCATCAGGTTGATTCTGGGTATGCTTCCGTCCTGTTCACTGATCCTGTGGACAATAACTTGATCTTTGTCCCATCCGAACACGTTGATTGCAAGGTTCGGATTCTGCCTTTCAAGCCTGTCAATCTGTGAAATCAGCGTCGGAAAATCGATGCCTTCAAAATTCAGACCGTCGTTTGTGGGGTAGCTTGATGGTCTATCGCCGTTCTTATTGGCTGGGAATAAGTGTGCTCTAAGAGCCCATCTCAAACACATGTTGTCCTTGTTTTTCACGTTGATGATTGCTTTTTTGCTTTTCAGCTTATATGGCAGAGGCATGTAGGTCCCGCCCCTTAACGGATTGTACCTTGCCACATTAATAAAAGCTTCCAGAATCTCATCTACTACCCAGCCTGATCCTCTTTCAGACCAACCCTCTATCTGCCCCCTCACATGATCAATGAACTGATTTATTAAATGATTCAATAAGTCAGCGTTGTATTGATTCAGAACTGTTGGTTCTGTGTCTTTGAAATAGTGCGTCATGTACTCGGCCGTCCCGTTTCTGTTCACATAGAAGCGAACGAGAAGCCCGAACTGAACTTTGGCACTGTTAAGTTCACGGACTTCATTCCTGCAGACATTTACGAATTGGTTTTTTGTCGTTTGAAAAAACCTGAAAATGTCTTTAGTACCTTTCGGCACCCTCATTTTCCACACGCGAAGCCAATTATTAAAACCGTTTCGCTCTATTTCAAAGGTTGGCGGCCCCGCAGCCAGCCTGGGTCTCTGATATTGTGGAATTTCACCATAAAAATTTTCAAGAACATCTCTCGAAAAGTTAGCAGCAGCCATCGCTATATAGTGGTGGATGTATTTCTTCAATAAATAAATAATTCTAGCTCATATTTAGCTCACACACATGTATAAGGGGGCTTTTTGGCTCACCATTTTTTTTTTCATCACACGGCTCGACAGTCTGGCCCTGTGATGAAAAAAAAAATGGTGAGCCAAAAACCCCCTTATACATGTGTGTGAGTCATCTACATATCGTCTATAATAGGAGGGCAATTTGCCATCTTGATGGAGTTTATCTTCAATGGAGCACATAGAAACATTGGGAGCGGAGGACCAAGAGGGGATCCCATTGCGACGCCAAGTGTTTGCTCATAGAGATTTCCATTGAACTGAAATAGTTGGTTCTTAGTGGCTGCGTTGAGTAGTTCAATTAGCTGGTCTCTGGATAGGTTCAGTTCATGGGTCTTGTTAAGCCAGTCATCATTGAAAGCCTTGTCAGCTAAAATCTGGACAGTTTCATCCAGTGGTACATTAGTAAATAAAGAGGTCACATCGTAGGATACCAGAATGTCACCTCTGTTGATCTCAAGGCTGGTGTCGCAATGGGATCCCCTCTTGGTCCTCTGCTCACCAATGTTTTTATGTGCTCCACTGAAGATAAACTCCATCAAGATGGCAAATTGCGCTCCTATTATAGACTATATGTGGATGACACTTTTACCATCATGCCTGACATAGCATCAGCCGCAATTTTTCTTGACTCCCTAAACAATTGCCACCCATCAACAGAGTTTACTATGGAGGTGGAACAGAATGCCTCGCTTCCTTTCATCGGTGTTGAGCTGTTAAACTTAGCTCCCAGAATTAGCACCAAGGTCTACGTAAAACCAACCAACACGGGCCTTTTACTCCACTACCAGAGCCATGTGGACATCCATTACAAGCGCAGTCTAATTACCACAATGTTACATCGTGCCTACCGCATATCGTCCGACTGGTCGCATTTCTCACAAGAATGTGATCGACTTGAGACCATTTGATCACGTTTTTACATGGCATGGAGTTCTCGTCTTTCCTCGGTGAAAATATGGAGAACGTTTGCCTATGTGGAAGGGCAACAAAATATCATTGCATATGATGTGAGACAACCAGAGAGTTTAAAGCTCGCTATAAGTTCGAAGTGAAAGCTAGCACGCATAATCCATGGATCAACCAAGAACATAAACTTAGAAATTCAAAGTACAAATTGAAAAAGGCAGGAGCTGGTCGGCATGCAGCTTTTCCTGACATGGAGAAGATATTATTTGAGGTATTCCAGGAACTTTGTGGGAAAGATGTCAAGGTTGAGGAATGGTGGTTCCAAAGTCGATGCAAACAGTTAATGGCAGAACTGCATCCAGGAGTGGAATTCAAAATGTCAAACCACTGGTTTGATCGCTTTAAGTCACGCTTTGATATCAGCTTGCAGCGCCCAACAAATGTTGCACAGAAACAGTCTGAAACACTGCGTACATCTATTCAACAATTTCACAGATATCTCAGAAGAACGGCAACAGTTAAAGCAACTGAACTGGAGGGTGTACAAGAAGGCATTGTAGGTCCTTAGGAATTATGCGATATGGCTAATATCAGGGCTCAAAGTTAACGACCAACTGGTGGCATATGCAACTAGATTTTCAGCTCTGCGCCTAAAAAATCATGTGTGGTCGCACCACGGCACCTCAAAAGCCAAAGTATAGTGCGACTTCTCTAGTGCTTACTCACCTGACCATATAAACGATTCTGATTGATAAGTATAAATATTAACATAGATATAACACAACCAGACACAAAATAATAAAGTTGCACCATTTTCTTTTCATCGGTGTATGTTCTAATCGTCATCTTAAGCCCAGTTTACTGGTGGATTCTCCGAACTTGAGCGTTCATTTCTTCTCCATGTTCTGTATTGGAAACAACTCCGCTGACATAAGCGAATGGAGGAACGAAACACATGCTTCTTGCACAATTGACAATCATGTGAAAGTTTTAGTTTGAAGCTCAAAAGAGTCTGTGTTGAGCATTTATTTTCTTTTCCTTTTCAAGTGTGCATTTTCTGGAACTACAAGTTTACATTCAAAAAGAGAATGAGTGGAGCTTTTCTGTTATCTTGAATGATGATAATGGGTAATAATTCCAGAAAATGGGAAGTGAAGTTATTGTCGCTACATTTTGGTTCAACGTAAACTAAATCAGTAGAGCCCCAAAAGGACAAAATATAGGACCGTAATAAAATGTAACATGCTGAACTTAAGATGACTAATAATTTGCTTTCTGTTTTTACTGGGGCTTCTGTAAAGCTAGCCGGAGTCATATAATGCAGACCGTTCTTTTTCTCGGTCGCTGAATGGGGGTCAAAGTGCGAGGTGGTCCTAGCGGAGAGCATGGAAACTGGGGATGGGAATGAGATTTGTAAAAATGTTGCAGAATGCTTTGTAAAGAAAAGCTTTGTTTTCGCTTGTCTGACATACAAAAAGTCCAGCGTTTTCGGAATGGGCCGGTCTACGAACTCTATGGCTTGAAAGCTAGCCAAATGAGCAAAGTTCGTACTAGTTCGCACTAATACCCAGATGTTGAAAAAAAAACAAGAATCTTCGTAAAAAGAATTTCATAGAGTCAGGCACACAACATCCAACTGGATTACAAAGCGACTTTAGTAGTTAATATCTAAGCCTTAACTCTTGTGTAAAATATTCTGATTCTTTTATTTGTTTTCGTTGTGTTCAATACTGCTAGAATAGGAGGCCCATATTGGAACATGAAGCCTGAGTCGCCTGAGCGTTAACTATTCTTTTGATCTTTTGGAGTAGGCAGTTCAAGTACTTGAAGCTGTGTGCCTAACATTTTAAACTGTGTGCCTAAAATTTTGGCAGTGCTCCTAAATATTTACACCTGGTAGCACAAGTGCTTCCTAAGCCAAAAATAAACTTTGAGCCCTGAATATTGATCAAATACCTCTTCAATTCTGTGTCTACACCAAGAGAGCTACTTATGCAGAAAGAGGAGAAAAGTCAGTATGGGCTCAGACGACAGTTGAAGGCTATGATAAGAGACAGTGTACCATGCAATTGACCATATTTACCGGTGGCAAGCCTCGCATCAAACCCTTGCTGATCTTTAAAGGCACAGGACAACAAATTCCAGACAGAGAAAAGAGGCAGTATGATCCAAGAGTCGTGGTCGAGTTCCAAGAGAACGCCTGGTGCAATGCGGAAATGATGGTCTTCTGGCTCAGAAATATGTGGAAGAAGCCAAAGATGTTTGGTCAACCACACGATAGACTTCTTATCTATGATGCGCATAGAGCTCAAATAACAGAGAGAGTAAAGACCATTCTGAAGCAATTTGAATTTAAGAAACATGTCGACAGACTAGCCAGGGAACACTTGTCCGCAAATCCAGAGCACTTTACGACAGGAAAAGTGACTACTGGTGAACAGCGTATGCTTTTCACGAAATGAGTGGGTACGGCATGGCAAGAGACCTCGCTCGGCTGAAAGACACAGTTATTCGCTCATTTGTGAAATGTGGAATTTCACTACCCATTTCCGGTAGCAGGGACAGTGAGATAAATATCGATGGTTTACTGGACTACCACATAGGTAATCAGCTGATATACACACAGAGGAGATGGAGTTCTTCACTGACTTAGATGAGGAAAGCTAAACTGCTTCGATTGTACTGCTTGACACGCCGCTGCGTTTTGTATTTCAATGTCTTTTAAGGTTACTTCCCACCTTCGTGGGAGTCTTTCGGGGTCTTCAGAAAAAAAATTCGTACGTGCCCTAGTTTCAATAAAAGCCTGACAAATTATACATCAGAACAAAGCTTAATAAATGGAGTTTACGACAAAAATATATTTTAAGCGATTTTTCCTTCCAGTAAGTGTCAGGAGCCGGTGAGACGTGAAAGACTTTGAAACGACCGCGGTTCCTTCTATTGAATTTATCGGGTATCGTATACGGCAACACAAGCAAAGTAACTACACATTGTTATTCACAAGGCATTAATCAACAAAAGTGTGTTGGGAAATTCTGGTATTTAAAATATTTTTCCTGTGGCATCCATTTACGCAACATGTCTCGCTTATTTTTAGCTACTCAAAACTTTAGATGCGGATATCTGGGCAACCAATCAGAATATCCAAAAAGCCTGACACACTTTTGTTTATTGATACTTTGTGAATGACTGTGTGCTTTCATTTTGTTCATGCTGCGGTATCCATTACTCGATAAATTCACTAGAGCGAACCTCGGTCGTTTCAAGTCTTACCGCCTCCTAACACTTACTAAAAGGAAAAATCGCTTAAACTATACTTTTATCGTAAACTCCGTTTATTAAGCTTTCTTCTGATATATAGTTTGTTGGGATTTTATTGAAACCAGCGCACGTACGAATTTTTTCCCGAAGGCCACCCGCGAAGGTGGGAAGTAACCTTATCTGGAACAAAGACGTGCATGTTAATGATAATCCAAAAAAAAAAAACTACATAAGATTTTTTAATATCAATTTGAAGAAACGTTCCTGTAAGTTGTTACTACAAAATTATACCGGTTTAGTTCTTACATCGCCACATCAGTGAACTGTTCCCTGCGTTGTAAATTGAAGTGTGTTATTGTGAACGTATTACGGTATTGTAATTTAAAATTTTGACTGTTGATTGACAAATTAAAGGTATATATATGGAATTCGGGGCATGTATATGGAGCATGGAACAGTGAAGAGCTTTTCGAGAGCGAAGTTTTTTAGTTTTGTTGAACCACTTATTACTCGACTATGCCCGTTACCTGTACACAAACACAATTCATCGTACACAATTGCTTCACTGCAATAAATCATTGAAGCGAGTTTCACTACGATATATTGTTACAACAAACTTTCGCTGCAACGATATATGGTGGCGATGTATCGTTTTGCCTGACTGATATTTCGGCGAGATATCGCAAAGATTGTACCGATATCTCGCTTATTTATTGTTTTACCGTTCACCGATCCGTGCGATTTATTGCTGATATATAATCCTGAGAACAAAGCGCAGTATTCAATGATTATCGTTTGCATTACTTTTGCACAGTACTGTATGCTGCATCCCTAGAACACCCCTACATTTAACTGTATGATTATTGGTGTTAATATTCTCATTTTCTGTGAACAGGGTGGAGACAGATTCTTTTTAATGTTGGGAGACAGTGTTGATTTGAAGAGTGATTCACCTGTGGCAAGTTTTCAAAATGGTAAAACAGTGCACCTAGAGGAAATAAACCCTTTTACCTGGACTGGTATTACTCCAGGTAAGTTTTGTTTTGCATTTATTTATTAATTCTTATGTTTATTCTTCCAATATTTGTAAACAGGTTATTTTTCAAGTTTGTTTCAGTTTGATGTGTCAGTTAGCTGAAGTTGTTAAAAATCTGCATCTAAGTGTATTATAAATTATATATTGTAGCTTCACAGAAGTTCAGATTTCGCAAGTAATCATTGTTTTATTGCTCATGAAACTTGAACTTCTGCGAAGTTATAGTTGATGGTCCTCAATAGATTGAGTTGCTTGAGCACTGTGAAATACAATCTACTAAAAAAAGAATTGAAATCATATATTGTATATATGCATGTTTCTCATATGATAGTTACTGGTATATGCTTTGCCTAGGAATCTCAATACTGGCATTAACACATACTGTACATTAAATATATGGGAACTTACATCTAGGTATATGTAACTGTATGTTAGTTGCCCCAAGAGGAGGGGCTCCAGGGCTGTGCTCTAGAAGTGCCTCGGTGCTACAACTACATGTGACTTTTGCTTTTGGGCAATGGAAAGAACAGACGTTTTTCATATAATTATGATCAAGTGCTGGGTACCCAGGATTCATGGTTATGAACCTTTTGGCTTCTTGAAACTTTTTTTAGACAACAGCCTTGGACTACCATAAATTTTAGATACCCCAGTAGGTATGTGCTGTGAAGGGTCTTAAACCCTTAGCCTATTTAAGGTTGCAGCAAATGAAAAGTGAGTTTGATTTGCATGAAAATTAACCTGTAGGTGGAACACACTGTCATATTCCGGTAAAAGGTTTCACACAAAGACCGTTTTGACCTGGCAGCAAAGGTATTACTTGGAAATGGCCTATTTACATACGCTAATTAAAGTGCCTATGAGATGAAAAGTAATTTGTGCCTATTGAATTGCCTTTCAAAATACAGAAGAATGGCGTTGTTCTTTTTGAAATATCTTTTTTCGTTTTAGAGATATTGACATTTTTCTATTACGCAACTTAGATCAGTGATGACGTCATAATGTTTGCAACTAAAAAGTGGAAATACTGAATAAACAATATATCTGGAAATATTGAAGCAGTTTTCTTGAAACTTGGCATCATTAATGTGCATCACAAAAGAAACACAATGACACCCCTAGTGTTGTTGCCATGACAACATTTTGCTGCTGGTGGTGTGCTAATAAAAACAGAAATTCTCAGTTTTGTCTTAAAAGAAAAATCATACCCCACCCAGTCTTATGGGGCGACCACGCACCGTTTACAAGGGTCCTCGTGATTCGCCAAACGAAACAATAGGTATACAACACAAACAATGCCCCTAGCCCTAAAAACAAAAGAGGTGCAGATCAACAAGAACAAATCAAAATAGAAGTTGTAAAGAGGTGCAGGTCATCTCATCTTATGATGGAAGTGAAGACAATATGGCAACTATGT
>Ga0126343_10001718_pt1 | contig 10631 bp, 3 predicted proteins | sample Cyp2metagenome_FD_92531 | JGI IMG/M metagenome (GOLD analysis project Ga0126343, IMG submission 92531) | Coral microbial communities from Lord Howe Island, Old Settlement Bay, Australia - Cyphastrea 2 metagenome | ecosystem: Host-associated > Invertebrates > Cnidaria > Coral ... | reverse complement strand
TCGAGTCCGTTTTGTGTTTGTTTGGTTTCATGAAAGCAGCGAAATTCAGAGATTCGAGCGAATATTCGGATTGCATTCAAAATGTTTGGTGAAAGAGTTGCCTCCCTTGTCAAATTTTATACAGAAAGCAAAAAAAAAATTTTTGCAGAGCGCGGAAAAGCCTAAGTACGAGTTTAGCGCTCCAGTGCTACGCAGTACTTGTAAGTAGCGGTTTTCTCTACAGTAAGATCGCGTATAAGAACAACGGGAGAACAGGAGACAAAGGTAAACTATCCGTTCTTTTCATTCCTTTATTTACTCTCTTCCTATTCAGCAAGAGTGTGTGCTCCCTGTGGCTACATCACAAAGCGCGCGCTTTGCTTTAGTCAGTGAGTACGTCAGCAGCATACACCCATGGGCAAATAGTAGATGCCGAATTAGCCAATCAGAGCGCGCGCTTTGCTTTAGTTATGCTATAATGTTTGATGGTGTTTGGTCGCTAAACATTTCTCGTTTGTCCAGGGCCTAACTATTTATGTTTGGGCGCCCGAATTTCGCAAGAGTCAAGGTTAACCACAGATGGGTTTATTCTGTCAAAATTTAGATTTTTGCAACATTTTTGCCACAATTCTTGAAATCGATAAGTGTCTGCGAAAGCATTCAGTCTCAATTTTGCGAGCAACTGCGCATGCGTTGCGCTTAACTGGGTTCTTTCGGTAATGAAGACAAACTGAGAATTGCTGGGTTCTTCGCATCGTCACCTTTCTAACATAACTTTTTTGTGAAAGACTGAAGCCATTAATGCGCTGCGTTCAATTATGAAGAACAATAGCAGACATAGAGCGGGCGTTGAGCAAATAAAATGATCGCCGTATCGACCGCATGTTTGTTTTTCGACGCTGCCTACTTTTGTTAGTGTGCACACGTTCTGCTCACACGTAGGGCACAGGCGCCCGGGGGTTGGCATTGACGCATTTAAGTACTCTACCAAAGTACGCGACTAAAATGAAAGCAAAATTTTCCTACCATGACCAAATCAAGTTTAATGATCCTGTACTGAAACCAGGACACCAGAATAACATCATATCGCCAACCACCTACTGTTAACGTCTTCCAGCCGAAAGACCAGCTGTTATCTGTTGAGAGAAATCCAACTGTCAACATGTACTTGCAGATGCGAGATACGCAAATGATTAACCCACTGGGGAAGTGACAGAAAATAATGTAACGGGCACCGTAAACGTTTTCAAAACTGATCAATAGTGTAAAAAACGACGTGGCTACCCCTACATTTTATGTTACCGGTATAAGATGGAAGTGGTAAGCCTATTGAACACGTGATATGCCTGTATTTTACCTGCGCCAGAGGAAGGCTGCCAGAGACACAAAAAGCGCTATTGCAACAATTTTGTAATCTAAAATAAACCAAAAGTGGTTTTTATGGTACCATTTACATGTAGTTTTAAGATCTTCATAAATGTGTTTACTTTTCTGTATGAAAAGGCGAATTCTAGGAAAATCTGTCAAGAAATATCCCGTGCCTGTTTTCAGAAAAGTGCCGATGTCAGCGACCACGAACCGTTTACAAGGGTCCTCATGATTTGCCAAACAAATCGATAGGTATACAACACAAACAATGCCCCTAGCCTTAAAAACTAAAGAGGTGCAGATCAACAAGAACGCATCAAAACAGAACTGTTAAAGAGGTGCAGGTCGTCCGCCGATGTCAGCATTTTTGTTCGGAGAGTCAAGGTTAATTGTCTCAAAAAAATGCGTGGCTACCCCAATGTTTCTTCGTTGGTTCCAATAGTCCTTGTAAAATTCTACATTTTTCTAGTGATCCTAACCTGGCGCATAAAACCTTATTTAGAAGTATTTAGTAGACACCGTCCTTATTAAGATTCTACTGAAATACAAATTTCGATATATCACAACTCTAACTTTGCTCAGAGTTTTAGGGGAATAAAACAAAAGAAATCGTATCGAGATAAGGAATGAATATTTTTTGTGTGTTCTATCCCCCAAGCTTGGTCCCAAGTTACAATTTTGGCCTAAGAGAATTGCACGCCATTGCCTGATTTCATACCGGGAAGGACTAGGTACGAGTCTGTAAATTATGGGATTAGCAACTATTGATCCACGTAGTCTGAAAGAGCACACCGAGAGCTGTCCGGCACGCCATACATTTCTTTGTAAATTTTCACATTTTCAAATGGCTGTATCTTGCTCACTATTGGGTCTATTTACACCAAACTTGGGGATTTTGTAAATCTCGGTGTGCTCTTTCAGACTACGTGAATCAATAGTTGCTAATCCCATAATTTACAGACTCGTACCTAGTCCTTCCCGGTATGAAATCAGGCAATGCCTGTGAGCCGGGCGCGTTTCCTTGGGATGATCGGAATACAAAGATTTAGGTTCAATGATGCCGAGTTGGATCTCGGATCATGTGGAATCAAAGAAACCGAAGAGTCCACTCTTTGAAGGAGGAATGATCTTGGACCATTCTATCCCATTCAGTCAAGTCACTATTGGGACATCCTGTGTATGATACATAACGGCTAAGATGATACTTGCGTCTGCCGGGCGGGAGCGCGGTAAGCGAAAGTGAGTCGCGGAACTCGTCTTTGATGGAACACTGACAGTACGAGGTTCTCGGAGGTATCTACATTCTTAAGCGGGTCCTGCAAGAGGAATTGAGGCGAGTGCGCAATCTGATTTCAGGTGAGTGAGATGGAAGTACAAAACACCATAACTTGAGAACACTAAAAAGAAATTGGAAATTTGGAAAGGGAGGGGGTTATCAATTTTGGAATTCAGAGGGGATTGGGGTAGAAACTTCTGGAATTTCTTAAGTCAGAAGGAGTGAAAATGTTCATGCTGCCCATGGTAGGGTATGGATACTGTCTGGAATCACGCATTTCATGGCTAAATTTATTCCGCATCAAACAGACCACCCAAGAAGGAAGAATAATCAACAGTCGTCAAACTGAATGTATGGATCTTGAAACTAAGCCCCTTGAGGAACAGAAGAAAGATGAGCACAGCAATAAGAACACCCTGAAGGAATATAAGAATGAAGTAGCGAATATCAGCAGTGAGGTGGATAGAGCAGTCAACACCTTTATGAAAGGTTGTGTTATTAGTTCTAGTCACTGTGCACTCTGATGATCAATATTCCTTAGGAAATTACAACTCTGGGGGCAATAGGCGTACAGGCAACTTTTTGCTAGGGGGGAGGGGGTGAGCCATTTGCCCAAAAAACGTCTCTCAAGTTGTCCAAATATTTACAAAACTACGTCAAAAAGTGAAAAATTCTTACTTATGATTCTATATGAGCTCATAAAACACATTTTAAAAGAAATTTGCCCTAATTTCTCTTGTTACCCCCAATGTTTTGGGGGAGGTGAACACAGCTTTGCTCCCACAGGTCTGGTGTATGCCTGCTCCAGAGCCTCTAAAAACTTGTGTTAAGCTTTGACCACAGACCCTGTCTTCCATATAGTATATGTATTAGTTTTGATAGTAACAAATGTGCATGAAGAGAGCTGTCTGAGGCTTCTAACAGTAGGGCCTCTGCTTTGCATTAATGTGTGTGGGGTAACCATTTGTCGCATTAATTATGCATCTAGCTCTCTCTTAGCTAAGGAGCCTTAGGGACGTTTGCACCCAAAAGTTCCCATGTACAGATTTTTTTAAACTTGCCACACAGAAAGGTATTGATATACTATTGCCAAAAAGGCAAAAAAAAAAATTGGAGAGAACATGCCTCGAAAAATTCCCTACATCTGAAAAATCGGGTTTGTTAGCTGCTAAGGGCCACAGTGTCTGTAAGCCCCAAAATATGGCAATTGGATCTTTGAATTGAAATGTTCTCTGCCAAATATTGTTTAAGTGGACCCATTAAGTGAATTTAGTCAACTGGTGAGGTTCCTTAAAGAACAAGTTCGAATTTAGCCACCATAGATGGCAGGATTCGCAGTAGTGATGCGCAGTAGCAATGGGTGCGAATGTCCTTAAGTGTCACACTGATACAAAGCCTGGTTTGCCTTAGCTTGGGTGCAAAATGGTGGTCACATCTACTTCCCCTCGCTATCATTCCTCTAATGGCTTGGCCATATTAGGTACACATCACTCTGCCTCAGTGGCTTGTGATAACCAACTCATGGTCTTATGTGTGGCAGATAGCTGCCAGGTCCAGGGCAACCCCCTACCTTCTCTCTCATATAAATGAATAAATGAATGAATAGTCCTTTGTTTAGGTGTCAAACTAAAATAGCAGTAAATAACCACTGAATAGGGACACTAAAAATAAATTAAAATTAATTAAACTATTTACAATTGATTAACGTCTGCGTCGCACGTGGAGGTTGGGTGCCCAGGAATCTGGGGGCTGGAGCTGCCGACCCCAACCAAGGTAGCAAGAGCACCCCAAAAGCCTGCCCTACCTGCAACCAGCCAAGAGCCCCGCCAGCCATACCCAGCCCCAGCTCAAGCACCCGCCACACAGAGCCAGAAGCTCTGTGGAAATAATGATAACAGTAATAGTCAATAATAATAATAACAATAGCAACAATAATAAAGTAATACAAACAAACCGGAGAGGAGGGCGGGAGAAGACACTAACACACTCCGAAAACTGATCAGGTCTCCCCAAACACCAAACACAGTAAAACTAAGACCACATGTAATGGTACACGCATCAAATAGCAACAACAACCGCAGACCTCGTGCCAGGCCCCCTACAGCAATGCAAACCCTGACGACCAGAAACGCCACAATATGCCACTAACAACGCTAATAAATGCCACCACCACAGTAACTACCATGCAACGTGCTCCTAGTCGTTAACTAAGTTAAATAAGTATATTTAACTTCATTAAAATGAGTAAGAAATTAATGAGATTATTTACAAGTATGACATTAAAGGGGCTAGGTCACGCTATTTTAGGTAATTGTGTTTTATTTTGCTTATTATGAGCTCTAAACATCAAATTGCCAGACCAAGAGTCTTTTATTTGCAAAATAATGGCCACATAACAACTGAGAATGAGTTTCCAGCTGTGTTAATAATATTTTGATATATGTATAAACTGACATACCATAATTTTGAAAAAAGGTGGGCGGACATTTTTCAAATTTACCCAAATGCAATCCATTGTAATCCTCTCCAGTTTTGTAAATCCACATCCTGTCTCGGCTTTCCTGTGTTTTGTTTGAGTTCCTCTATACTTTTGAGCCGTTATTTTGATATTTTAGTCAATTCTATGGCTATTTGATCGGTGCCGAAATTGCCTAAAATTGCGTGACCTAGTCCCTTTAATGAGATTATGTGCATATGGAATGGGAACAGAGTTGCTATTTTCTACATCTAATCACATCACCCAGTAACTAAGACATTTTGTTTCTAAGCACATTATTTCATGGATTAATCTACAGATTCCTCTGGAAATGGCCAACAAGTTGACAGTTCAAATGGCACTTCACTGGACCTGTCATCCCAAACAGGAGACCTTCGTGATGATGAAGAAGCTATAATGTCACATGCAAGAGATACATGTAAATTCCCATATCATGATCCTGTCAGAGTTGCTGCGGATAATCAAGATGGTGAACATTCTCATAAACATCACTGGAGCAAAAGTTGTTCCTCAGGGCATTGTACTTCCGTCAGCAACACCAAACAAAATGGTGCTCAAGATCAAGAACACAGTAATACTTCATGTAAAGCCACTACAAACTCCTATGTAGGTCAGTTTATCAGTTCTAGTCATTATCCACTCCGGCATCAAAAAATGTCCTTAATAAGGAAATCTCAGCTCAGAAAGAAATATACTGCACTTGCCACCTCTTTGGCCTTTGCAAAAGCTGTGCCATTTACAGCTGTTTTTGATCAGTAGCGTAGCAAAAATATGCATTTAGGCTATTCACTGGAGCCCAGTGGCCCATGAAGCTCTTGTTTATCAGCCTTTTCCATTTCATTAAGGATCTTAATACAATGTACTGGATTGGACGCTCATCCATGGCAGAATTTAGTATTTTGTTGCAGGAGTCAATTTGGTTGATCAAATCCCAGCCTTGGTTTAAATGGAATTTACCTACATGATTAGATTTAATTTGCAGCTTTGTTCTGTTATTCAAAATTATATAAGTCCATGCTAACTTGGGTTTAAAAAGGGTGTTAAATTTAACCCATCTTAAGTCATGGATAATTAAATTAACTCCTAACATCAGGTTAACCAAAGGAATATGCAAACAAATCGCAAGGGTGTTTTGCAGTGTACAGCAAAGGTAGCAAAGACTGTGAAGACATCACCTTTCACAAAATTCCATCATTTCAATGACATCACAGACAGAGTTTAGTTCCAGGGCCTGTAACCAGTATTGTATGGTAATCAGGGGTGTTAAACCAGGGGGGTCCTGGGGTGCCCGTGGGCCCCCTTTGGTAAAGTTTTTTTTTAAGCAAACAACTTACCACAGGTGGCAAAAATTACATGCCAATCTGGTGTGTAACCTCACTATGATACAGTGTGACACCCTCCCTCCCCCCTTTGAAAAATCCTGGCTACCCCCCTGATGGTAATGCAACATTGAAATGGACAAAAAATTGCAGTGGCAGTCCCATGGCATTGGGTGGTAATAAAGTACGGTTTTTGTTACCCCTAGTTGTTATATATTAAGGCCAGGGACAGTCCCAGGGACAAGGGCTGATGGAAGAAAACGTATACCGTATGACACAGCAGGTAGTTTTTGAGAATTTTTTTTATCCTTCAACCTGTGACTAAGACAGTGATCAAGGCAAATAAAGCTCTTTTTCATTGGTTTGAAGTTAACACCAGCTGTACTCCATGTTCTTTTAAGGAACTTTAAGCATTGCAATTGAGGTAGACGGTGTTACCTTTAAAGATGGAACAAATAGACTGGAAGAAGTAATGCGAGATTTGACGTTTGAGATGACCAAAACATTCTTCAACACAATGGCAGATGGGGTCCCAGTTGAGAATGTACCTCGACGACTTTGCAGCTACCTAGAAGGAGTTCTTGACTTACAAGTATCATCAATAGTGAGAGGCCGTGAGGGTAGTTTAAAGATCACAGTCGAGTATCGTTCCTTGGAAACTCTTGAATGTCTGTGGAAAGATTGTAGCTCTGGTCACCTGAAGGCAGTTGCTGAGAAATCGCTTGTAACAAATGACATTCGAAGAAGACTAGGTGTAGAGTTTGTGAAGTTGAAAGCTACTATTTTAAAAGGAGCTGATAACATTGAATGCAAAAGTTCTCTAATGGGTATAACAGGTGAGAAGAATCAATGGGGCAGAAACAAAACGTATTATAAAGCAATAACCGATTGGGCCCCACTGCCAACTGAGCTAAAGAAACTTATGCCGAAAAGGATTTTTAAATACAAACTGAAACAGTTTTTACTTGATCATTTTTAACCTTAGTTTACAAGAGACTTTTAACACTAGTTCTAGTTTTAAACCTCGCTTTCAGCCGTACGTTTTTATAAACTTCTATCATTTCTGTATTTTTAGACTTTTAATGTGCATTTTAGACTTTTATTTCTAGAGGACCCTGCTGAAAACCACCACGAGATGATTGGAGGCCTCCGCGTAAATTATTAGTTTATTATTAGTTTATTATTATTGTTATTATTATTATTATTATTTATTAACTGACATGCAAAGCCAACAATGGTACATTAAGATTATCTGAAACTTAGAGGAATGGGTTAGACTTGGTTTAATTGAAACCGCAGAAACTCATTAGCGACCCTGATATTAGTACATAACGTACCAAAGGATGGACTTTTGAACTTAATGAAGTGAAGTCTGCTCCAGTGTTAGGAGTCAGACGAGCGACGGTTTTTTATACAGTCATGGAACTTTTAAGGATGAGCTTCTTCCCCTGGATTGGGTTCTATAGGTTTTTAGGGGTTGCCCTCCAGCATATTGTCAGCTCAACCCAACAAACCTCCTGGCTGAAGAAAGGCACAGGGGGGAGAAAGAGTGTTTCTTAAGAACACAACACGATGACCCTACCCTGGGCTCAAACATGAATCCCAGATTCCAGAATCCAACCCACCAAACACTTGGCTATTGCAGCCTCTCTCCCAGTTAAAAGAACAGGCCTCGAGAGAAATATCGTTGATGTCTTATGCTTTGATTTCTGTATCTTACATGTTCACTCAGCAGACACACAAGCAGAACCTACTGCAAAGAAGAGAATGCAACGAGTGGCATCTGAAACATTATTGGAGGCAGAGGCTGGGAAAGAGGCAGCTACCATTCCCATCGAGGAACAACCTCATAACACCCTGAATTTGGTTCATGATGTAACTCCCAGTGCGGATTGTTTCAGAAAAACAGTCAAGGGTCCAACTCTGAAACGACCTGAACATCTGTAGCAAGACTACCGTTCGGGTCAGCTAAATCACACGGCAGAAGAACGTGTTGTCACCGATGATATTGAGAGAAGATCTTATATGGCGTCCAGTAAGTTTAATACAACAATGCCAGAAGAAGATTACCTGTCATTTAAGAACCCGTCAAGTAAACCAAGTAAGGGGACTCGTAGGATTTTGTGATATTTAAATCTGGGTATTGTAATGCCTTATGCAGAATGTTGAACTTTGATTACTTTGATTTCACTGAGTACCATGAAACTGCAATGAGACCGATGATTAGAGGATAAGCCCTGAGGTGACTCTCAATGTCTCTAGCTCGGTTATGCTTTGTTAATAGCCACCTAACAGATAGGATTCTTACTTCTAACTAAAGTCTGTTTATTTGAAATATTTTGTTTACAAACGCGGTCCTACGAGCTGTGCGTTTTTAATATAAGCAGTGCTAAGGATTTAGCTTCTTTATCTTTACCTTAAGTGTCATTTACAGCCTTGCTTGACAACATTTTGGAAATTATCATCTAGAATGGGAGCATGGTTGCAATTTGCTACTATGTCTGTTATGACATGTTTCTAAGCATGTTATTTCACTGATTAATTAGCAGATGCCGCAGGAAGTGACCGTCCAAATGGCGTATCGCTCCTCCTGTCATCCCAAAAAGGAAATATTCATGATGATGGAGGAGGTATACTTCACGATCCTTGGGACGTTCATTGTAATAAACATGGCGGTGAATATTCTCGTGAACGTCATTGGAGCAAAAGCCACTTCTTAGAGCGTTTTACTCCCGTGGGCAATCCCACACAAAGTGGTAAAGATCAGGAACGTGGAAGGACCTCACGTGAAGAGATGGCGATTACTGCAGAAACGTTACTGGCTGACTGCCGAAAGGAACTTGAAGAAAAGATGGCAGCAGCCACAAAGCAGCATGATAAAAAGATTGACGAAGTAAGTGGTCTTCTAAGTGGTCTGCGTGTATCAAAGCACATTCGCTTCGACGAATTTGAACGAATACGCTTAGAGAGAGAAGCTTTAGAGCAAAAGAAAGATGAGCTACAGCTACAGAAGAATGAATTTCACCGCTTTAAAACTCACATTGCTTCTGGTCTGCTTGACCAAAGCTGTCAGCCGGTGTCACGTGTAAAGGGTACAATCAAAGAATTGAGGACTGCTGTTGGCAGAGAATGCTACAGGCTTGAGGCAGCCCTTCCAATGTACGGGAGAAAAACCACCATCATTGACACTGTCAAGGAAAACCAGGTTTGTGTTGTTCTAGGAGAAACTGGATCAGGCAAAAGCACTCAGATGACCCAGTATCTCTACGAGGCAGGTTTTGCTAAGAACGGCCTAATCGTTTGCACTCAACTACGGAAAGTTGCCGCCACTAGTTTAGCAGCCCACGTTGCTGCTGAAATGGGTGGAGTCGTCGGACAGGTTGTCGGTTGCCATGTAGGAGGGAATGTCCAAGCAAGTAAGACAACTGGTGTTATTTACGCAACAGATCACATTCTCCTAAATGAATGCTTGAAAGATCCCAATCTATCCAAGTATTCCTGCATAATTATCGATGAGGCACATGAACGTAGCCTTTACTCAGACCTTCTTCTCGGAATGATCAAGAAAAGCCTTGGACAACGTCCCGAGCTGCGAGTGGTCATCACTTCAGCTACCATTGATCCTGCTATCTTTGTGGCGTATTTTGATAAGTGTCCAGTTCTGAAGGTGTCTGGTAGAATGTTCCCTGTGGATGTCATATGGAAAGATGGTCCAACAAGCAATGCAGAAAACTATCTGCAAGAAGCTGTTAATGCAGCTCAGCAAATTCACCGCAGGGAAGGTCCAGGAGATATTCTGGTGTTTCTTACCTCCCCGGTGGAAACAGAACGTGCGTGTGAAAAGTTAGGAAAGATGGAGCCTGATCCAAATCTGGTTTGTCTCCCGCTTCACGGAAAACTACGTCAGGAAGAGCAGAGGAGAGTTTTCAAGGAAGACGTGGGTAAACGCAAAGTTATATTTGCAACCAACTGTGCGGAGACGTCTATTACTATTCCTGGGATAAGGTACGTGGTTGACACTGGCATGGTAAAAGAAATGACGTTTGACCCAAAACGCAACAAAAGTTCCTTAGAAGTAACAACCATTCACAAGAGTTCTGCTGAGCAGCGCAAAGGACGAGCGGGAAGGACACAGGCTGGAAAGTGCTATCGACTTTACAGTGAGGAAGAGTACGCGGCAATGGAAGATGGA
>Ga0126343_10001717_pt1 | contig 10633 bp, 9 predicted proteins | sample Cyp2metagenome_FD_92531 | JGI IMG/M metagenome (GOLD analysis project Ga0126343, IMG submission 92531) | Coral microbial communities from Lord Howe Island, Old Settlement Bay, Australia - Cyphastrea 2 metagenome | ecosystem: Host-associated > Invertebrates > Cnidaria > Coral ... | reverse complement strand
CTTCATTTTGTTTATCTGTCTAGTCACGTGGCGAAGAGCCACAGTTCTACGATCTTTTAACCTTTGTATTTCGTACTGTTTACCTTTATCCGTTGGAATTTTCTTCCTTGCGCCCGAATGTAACTCCTCAGCACCATTGACCGTCGATTTCTCCTCCATATTCAGTGAACCTTGGACCTTAGCTGAATTATGAAGCCATATTTCTGGTGCTGCATCCGTCGTTGGAGTGTTGAGCTGTGAAATGACGCGAATTATTTCCATATCCATTAAAGACGAACGCGTACGCGAGGGCTCGAAAATGTCTTCCATCCAGTGAGCCATAAAAACCTTTGTTTTCGTTCTCCACGTCCGTAATTACTCTTAACGACCGTAAATCCGTTACAGTTCCATAGACAAGCAAAGTGAACCGTAGTAAACCTTGGACATTTCACCGTAAATCCCTCGACAAACCACCCGTGAGGTCGAGTTAAAACTGTAGCTGCGAACGGCGACAAACCATGTACAAATCCACTTTAACTTGAACGTTTAATACACGAAAGGCCATGAGCGCGACTCACAGTTATGCTACGATATTAAAATGGTAGAATTCTGGGAAAACACTGACAATTTGAACTAAAACTGACCTAAAAAACCGAAGAAATCTTGACATAACTGAGGTTTTAACTCGGTGGCCTCGTGGTCACCGTATCGAAGAGGCCTTCTCCACGCATGCGCGAACCTAAATATGTCTCTGCAGGGAACCCAGCAGTAACAACAGCTTTTGATCTTGTCTATTTTGACCCTGTAAACTTGAGTGATTTGCTACGGAACACTTTGCGAAACCTTTTAAGCATTCGGCGTAAAATGCCAGGAGCTTCATAAGCAGTTTCTTCAAATCAAAATCGCAACATAGGATAAATGCACCTCCAACAGGTTCAAAATAATGTTAGATAAATTTTTCCACTTGCTCGGTTGACCGATTGTTACTTTTGTTTATTTTTATTTTTTTGAGCAAAAAAAGTCTCCGAGTTTCTACTAAAAAACAATTAGTCAAGGATTATTTTGTTCACTTCTTTCATAGAGTTCTCATTTACAGATGTCAAAACACGATATGCGGGGGACTGCGCAAGTCAAGTCATCCTAGCGACTAGCAATTCATTTTGCCTCAGTAATTAAAGCAATTCAATTTTTTATAGTTAAATCACACACTAGCTTTTACAGTTCATGAGCGTAATAGCACAATAAAGCAATTTTTTGCCCTTGGCTTGGTGATTTCCTTCCGAGAAATATCTGTCTTGGAAATATCCACCCAAGACAGATTGGTAGCGTATTGTAATCTAGCTTTTATGAGTTATAGGAGGCCAAAAACTGTAATTAGTTTCCCTGTGTAATATAATTCAAATTTCAAGATCCCATGCACTACCTTTTGTTTTAAGGTATCACAGTAGGTGGATTGACAGTGTTTGGAAATCGTGTTCTTACGCTGACGTTTTGAAAGAAAACTCCATAATTCACAAGCTATACATTTTCTGAAAGCTTAAGAGAGAATGTCCCCGGAGACCGCGTGAAAACACAAAAATGTGGCACATGCTTGAAATATTGATTTCCCTCATCTTTCGCTCAGAGATATCCCATGATGAGTTGATAAACGTGGTATATTTGTTTGGTTCAGATCTACTTTTGTTTCCCAGAAAATTCGCAAAAACTGTACAAGATGCCGACTACTTCAAATATGGCGGACATTAGTGCGCCGAGTATCAACACAAGAACTTCGCTCCTGAAAAGTGCAAAAGCAAGTTCGCTCTTCTTCTTTTTGTGCATTTGAATGGAAGGCATTGGCAAATCATTTAAGCCGAAAACAAGGATTTTTCCCCTAAATTTGAATTCACAGTAAGTGTTTAAAAACCACCAATATTTCATAATTTCAAAATCTAATTTTGGAGCATTTTTTCAAGACACGTTTTACCTATGCGGTATGACTCCGAATTACTTGAGATTTACCTTGTGATTAGTGGTAATGTTCTTCTTTCCAAAGATGTAAAAATAGTTTGGGGCTTTTAATTACTGCACGGAAAATGCACTCTCAATTTCGGGAAATTCGCTACCTCGAGATGTCAACAAACACAAACAATCTAATTAGAGTCTCTGCTGTCGAACCCAAAATTCCCAGCAAATCTTAGTTATTAGCATCCTGCTAAATAAAAAATCAATATTATAAGCTCATCTTGTAAATCCAGTGGCTGTATGTGGGGTTTTATCCTCATTTGCGTTCACAGTAATCGTCTTCAAAATCTTCCGATCAACAGTGTTTGGCCAAACGAGCAGCGAACGAGTAAGCGATCTGAACAGCACCTGAATGACTATTGTAGCAATATCGTAATGGGATTGATAGTATCAAGCATTTTTTAGCTTCTATCCTTCTATAATGCATAAGAAAACTTGTAAACAACTAAGTCCTAACAATCTTAGACGCCCAAAACGAGCAAAATTACCGAATTCCGTGCTCACATGTTCGACATGTATTGTTTGTACGTTACGCAATGACATGTCACACGCCTTTCAAGGAAGGCCCGCGAAAATGGAACGTTAAAGGATGCTATATTTTGCAGAAAAGCAAAAAGTTTGCTTTTTAAAAAAAACTGAATAAATGAATAAAACTACTGCTTTCGATCTAGAATACTTAATGTAAATCCTCGACAGAAAGGCTGGCAAAAGGCCCTGGGAACGAGGCTGTAGGCAAGAAGAGCGGAACAATTACCAAGAAACCAAAACAAATTAACAAACATACAATTGAATAGAGACAAACGTGAACTTTTAATAGGAAAAAGGACGTAACAATTAAAAAATAATGGAAACACAAAATTTCTTAAACAAACAGATGATCACTGAGTTTTGTACACCGGCGGAGTTGACATTGTGCCGCCAGACTAAACGCGTATGGAATGGATATCAGCTGAGGGGGACAGTGCTTCAAGAAGACAAAAATTCGAGCAAAAGAAAAAGGTGCTCATATGCTCCTGTTACTTTTATGTGTAAAAACCATCTCTGCACAGGCTCAGTCTGTCGGCGTCACCAAATCTTAGCGCAGACATCAATGTTGACTGCCCCTGATGATATTTCGAGGCTACCTGTCTGTCCTGCTTATCGCTCATCCTTAGGCACTGGGTCACGAAGAGGCTATCAACAAAGCGTGTGCCAGAAATGTTATCGATTCACGCCCATGGTAAATCTCGTAAGGCTCACCGTGAAATCAAAGACCATTCTCAAACGTGCGGGTATATTTACTCCTACAAGTGAATTTTTATGAGTTCGTAATACACCCGTAGATTATGAACAATGCAAGTGAATATATGAAAGACCGTATATTCGAACTGTGGCTACAGATACGAAGATATGAAGCACACAACTTGGGTTCGAATTCCTGGTTCAGGCCTGAAGGCAGGCATTAATTTCACAACTACTTACGTTGCGTTTACAACTACGATGATTCATCATATCTTCATATTTATCCCTCTTTCTTCCTTTCTGCCTTTCTATCTTTCAATTTACTTTTTTTCGTTCCATCTTTTTTTTAAAACCGCTTATGTTATATAGCGTAGCTTAAATAGCGCTTGCACCCTTTATGTTTCTAGAAAAGAAATAACAGGCACTGAATGTCGACGCCTGTAAATGCGGTTTCGTCGATGGTATCATTCAGTACCGTGTGCACGGTGTTTGCACAAGGAAATCTGTTAGGTAATATTTTTTTCTTCCTCCAAGTTCCGACCCCTTGGAGGAGCATCGATATTAAGGCTTCGGTGAGTATAGGTGAGAACTGTATACTACTCATCCGACATTTTACTGCACTCGCCAGTAGTTAGTGATACAAATCATAGTTAATAGAGGGGAATGGTTATGAAACTCGTCAAAGTTCTTTATTTTATGTTATTGTTCTGTTTTCTGGCCTTGACCCTGCACAAAACACAATAGTTGTTTACTACTGATCGATGAACTGACCAATAGAAAGGTGTTGGTTACGTAACTCATGCATAGTGTATGAAGGCAAAACAAAAGATTGTGCAGGGTCGCGGACCTTCCAACATAAATCTTGGCATCTTTGTTTGCGCCTTTGATGTTTGCAGGGCTTCATAACCAGTCCCCTCTATCAACTATGTACCAATTAATGGTGGATCCAGACCTTGAGCTAAGGAAGGGAGCCGGTTTTTTTTTCGCTTTCCCTGCATGCTTTTCTTCCTTCCTCAGTACGAATATTTTACCCAAAATAGGGGGGGAGGGTCCCCCCGGCCATTCCCCTGGATCCGCCACTGGAAGTTGATAAATACGGAGAGATGACAGCGTTTGATGAGTATTCAGCTGACATTTAATGAGAAATAACGTTTTCAAACATGTGACAACATGATATTGAGCGTAATTGCATAATCTTATCATAAAAAAGTTGACCAGATACCTAGTGTCTGACTCAGCTGGGGGGTTCAGTCGAGCCGATACGTGTAGATTTGTGTTATTGGGTGTCCTGTACACTTAGTTTCATTGCGTGACAAACATTTATAGCGACCTCTCTTGGACACGACTCCGCTTATGCGTTTCTTCGGGCTTCAAAAACTATATAATAATTGATTAGTCGTTCTCTGTCATATAATAATTGAATAGTCATTCTCTGTCATACAGTCAAGTTATCTCAATTACTATAGCCGTATGGATTTTTAAAAACATGGTTAAATCTGACAAAAACTGCGACGTTTCGTCCAAAAGCCGTACGGCCTGCTTGTTTATTGTGTCATGTGGTAAAACAATGTCGAAGCGATGATGACAGTTTGGGTCAGAAAATAGTGATAAAACGCCAGATACAGCAACTGGATTTACAAGATAAGCTCGTAATATTGATTTTTTATTTAACGAATGCTAAGAACAAAGATTTGCTGGAAATTTTGGGTTCGACAGCAGAGACTCTAATTAGATTATTTGTAGTTGTTGACATCTCTAGGAAGCGAATTTCCCGAAATTGAGGGTGCATTTTCCGAGCAGTAATTAAAAGCCCCAAACTAATTTTTATATCTTTGAAAAGAAGAACATTTCGACTAGTCACAAGGTAAATCTCAAGTAATTCGGAGTTATACCGCATATATAAAACGTGTCTTGAAAAAATGCTCCAAAATTAGATTTTGAAATTATGAAATATTGGTGGTTTTTATACACTTACTGTGAATTCAAATTTAGGGGAAAAATCCTTGTTTTCGGCTTAAATGATTTGCCAATGCCTTCTATTCAAATGCACAAAAAGAAGAAGAGCGAACTTGCTTTTGCACTTTTCAGGAGCGAAGTTCTTGTGCTGATACTCGGCGCACTAATGTCCGCCATATTTGAAGTGGAGGGCATCTTGTACAGTTTTTGCGAATTTTCTGGGAAATTAAAATAGATCTCGGCAAAAAAGTTATACCACGTTTATCAACTCATTATGGGGTATCTTTGAGCAAAATATGAGGGTAGTCATTTTTTGGACCAGGTGCCACCTCTCACTCGGTCACGAAAAAAAGGCGCTCTTAATAGTTAAAGTTGCAACCATCCCTTGTAATTTTATAAAAAGTTATTGTCGTAGTATTATTCAAAGAAATATATAGAAACACTGCTTCGCCTAAACTGGTTCGTTTCGCGCGTGAATTATCAGAGCGACACGATTAACATCGGAAATGTTTTCTCACACATCTCCCTCAAAAAGAATGCGATTTTGCAGATGTAGGTTGGATGTTTTTCTACAAACTCCTAAACTTTGACATTTCTAATGTGTACGTTTCCTTCTATTAAAAAGGCCATAACTTTGAAACGGAAGCGAAATTAAACAAAGCCCGACACTCTTTTTCGAAGGAGGTATCCTGGAACATACCTGCCAGTGTCCAGCCAATTCCGCCTGAAGACGCGCGTAAACGAACTTAAAATTTTCATCCTGAGCAATTTTATGTTATCGAGAAAAAAAGACGAAAAACCTCTTATGAGATTGGTATGATTACGTGTTAAAATCCCCTCCGCACTGACAGATGTCGACTTGGGCCAGTTTACACAACAATGGGCTATCACAACTCGAAATAAACCTGGCACGGAAACCGGTCGCAGGGAAGTCGTCGAGAAGCTACAATCCACCAAGTTGAACTGCCGCGATTCCTTTTACTTAAAAGGTGTTCGTCGGCGGCATTGGTATTGTGCTGCTTAAGTTCATGCAGGCTTCTTCGTTTCCCAGATAGTTTTTTAAACCATGCCTCGTGAACCCAAAAACTGAAAAAGAGGAAATCTTGAAGTCTACATCGTCTACATCTACATCTGCGCTTAACTCTCTCGTTGTGGAAGTTTCGGAATTGCGTCTGTTCTCCAGCAATTACGTGCGACTAGCACTTTTATTTTATCCTTTAGCTTCATTGGCGAGACTAGTGTCCTCAAGTTCCTTTAACCATTCTTCTTGGTTACAGTGCGGCCCACGGTCGGTCAGAATCAAAGATCTTATACGATGCTCAACCTGTGGGTTTAACTGGATTTTCACCTCTCCAGCTTCTTCGAAGAGGAAAACTGGCAAGAAGGTTTTTTGAGTTTTTGTCCTGACATAAACAAAAATTTGACAGGAACGAAAGCTATAAACTTGCGATGAAAGAAACAGACCGAGAGCAGTTCGCGTGCACAAATTAAATATCACACTGCAATTTACATTACATGTGACAACTGTCGGTGTCAACGCACCGTAAGTAGCCTGCGAATACAGCCGCCTCTCATTCGCTCTCACTACTACGTGCGAAACCCGAAGACAGACATCTGCGATTCACAGCCAGAAATTCCATACTGATGACGTAAATCTCCCGGCGTTAAACTGGCGGTCACGAAAATACCACACACGAAAAGGACGAAAAGCTGAACGAACTTTTTGTTGCTTGAACTGCCCCACTCGGTAACACAATGGAATTCATCCACAGCCATTCTCCTGATAAATTTCGCTTTCGAGCGTATTTCGCCACCTTTCCGTTGTAAGTTCAGACTCCGGAGAAAGGTAAACAAACGTCACGTTCCCTCACTCGATGTCCTGCAAAATTTTTAATGATCTTGCTCTGGACCCCTAAAAGTGGCTTTAAATCCAAAAGAGGATAGTTTATTCACTTGGTCATGCATAAAGCGCTAAAAGCCCGGACTGATTAATCGCTGATACGTTCTCGCGCATCTACATGTGAACGAGTGCCATTTTAAATATTAACGACGTGCCCGATCCGGTCGGCAAATATTAAATTTGACAAAAACCTCATCATCGCAGATAAAACTACGAAGAGCTTGAAATTAGCTCCATTTAAACGATGAAGCATTGAACCTGCGTTGAACATTGAACACTGGACAAACACTGAACAGTACGCTAAGTCAAAAAATTCCCAAGGGAGGACTAGATAAATTTTCACCATTAGAATTTTGTACATCACAACACTGAATAATTGTAGAGCTAATTATGCAAAATTGTTTGGTCAACCAATCAGCGCTCCTGTCCGGATTCAGGATAGATTTACGTCATCAGTATGGAATTTCTGGCGGTGAATCGCAGACGTCTGTCTTCGCGTTTCGCACGTAGTAGCGGGAGCGAATGAGAGGCGGCTGTATCCGCAGGCTACACCGTAAGGGGTTAATGAGATTCAAAGAGTTTCCTTTCTTTATCTTAAAAAGTAAAATGCTTTTTCCCCATTCTTGCTGCATATTATTTATCACGGTCTTCTCAGTTTGAGCAGCCAATAAAATATTTTCGCATTTTGCGTAAAAATCCACCCAGGTCCACCTACCATGATACCAATAAACTTAGCTAAACTAAACAAACTTACGTTGCTGTTATCGTGACCTTAACGACATCATCAGTATCCAATATGTAAGGTGGCACTGATAGTTTTACAGAGAACTTGGGAAGAACTGATTAAAAACAAAAAAAGCCAACGTTAGATTAGGAAAGAACTACAGGAAAAGGTAAAGTGACGAAAACGTTGATATACTGACCGTATTCTTTGACCTCGAACTGCGCAGTCGTGTTGTGGATATTCTTTAAAAATGAAAGTAGGGTACAATTTAGACATGGCACAATTCGCACCTTGCAAATACAACAGTGTATGTAAGGGTGCATCTTGGAAAATTAAGCCTAATATTCTGATGATTGTCACTTGTAATCCCTCGTGACGTTTTTGCGTCTAAGTATCCTTGTTCCTTTAGGGGCTTTTTCGGTTCCCCCTCATATTTTCTACTTAGCAAACTGTTACTTTCAGTTTTCCGATTGTAATTTTTAGCACATTACTATAACAAACTCCTGTCGGGAGGTACTTATAATCATTGCACTGAATTGCATGGCATTGCATTGCATTGCATTGCAATCATACTTTTTAAATATATTTTTATTCCTTCTATCCAAGGACGGTATGATGGAAACAATGAATAATGACTAGAAACATTGCTGAAGTTTCACAAGTTGGATTACCTTATGGCCGTAAAGAGCGGTTATTGTCCAGTTGCCTTTGATGACGAAATTGTTTAATGTTAACTCCTTTACTTGTATGATCCCTTGTTGAAAAAATAAAGAAAATGATGGAAAATAAAACTCTCCATTCTCATTAGTATTGTACATAGAAATTAAAGGTCTTCTTGCGAGTCCATGCAATCATCTCACACCACATCACATCACATCAAACATCATATTACATTACTTTACATCACATCACATCACATCACATCACATCACATCACATCATATTATGGTATCCTTGCCAATCGCAGTAACCAGAGACAATTTTTTTTTAAGCCAACAAGGGAAGAAGCCTCTTTTAGTACCTTTAAATGTGTAATTAGCCCCCAGAATAGAAACCAGAGAGCTTTTCATGAGCCAGCTTGAGAGCACATAATCATTTCGCCTGTTTGATGAAGCAGGCGGATATCGTGGTCTGTTTTCGTGGGCTTCTTAACTGAATCAAACAACCAAAATAAGGTTGAGTACATAAACATCATGCGAAAGTCCTTTTGGCTTTTGACTTGATGATGTCTCTACTGTCGCACAGCACAAAGATGACAGCATGGACCAATTTAAAATACTTTTAATAAACTAACCAATGCGTTACTTTCGTAATAAGGTAATAATCGTTCTCGCAATTTTTTCAAACCGTGAACTTTAAATAGTCTGAGTGCAAAATAAAGATCGCGTTAAACCTGTCTTAGTGTTTAGGTTCGGCCACTGCTGAACTCGGATTCCTTGTGGATTCTGGAGAAAGAAAATCGACAACGCATCAATCAAAAGTTATAATATCTATCGGTTCTTAGACGTTCTGTAAGATATCCCTTCCTACTGAAACCGATTCTCAATGTAGAGTTGTGTCTCGTTCGTTTGTTTGCTTTTTTGCTTTTCATTATCACTGTCATTCCGCAGAAGCCTTCTCATTTTCCTCCCGGATGTTTAGCGTAGTTAACCGACAGTAATTTTTCGAAAGTTTTACAATCTTATGTCTTAAAAGCAACTCAGTATTGTCAATAATAACTAGAGTATTTGCTGATATACTTCGCTTTCTAGTAAAGCTTCCCTTGTGAAAATGATCACGAATAAATATTTCTCTCATTTGTTTCCTAAATTAATTATATAAAACTATTCAAAGTGTTTAAACAAGACTTACCATGATTACCACGGTTACCTATTCCAACACAAAAGACGATGGTTAATTAAAATTATTTAAAATTAGGTCAAATCAGTTTTAGTGTAGACTGCACTTTTAAATATATTTATTTTGAAGTTAAGATAGGTTTTAAAGTGGAAGCATATGGTATTATGTAAAACAGCATCCAACGAACACGAAAGCGAAAATACGAGGAGTAAAAATATCTAAATTACGTAAATTGAAAGATGGCATTGATTTGGGTGATGGCCGTTGTTGACTGATACAAGATGCCACACAGTATGTAGACAAGACGGATGGTTAATAGGATATTCAAGGTAACGGCACTGGAGTCAAATAAACCAAAGGCCCTTCATAGTATACTCGGCTCAAAAATATAAATCAGGATGAATTAACAAGTTAACATATTCTAGAACTATATTCTTATATCTTACCTTTCGTTCGGATGGCTTCATATCAAACTTGAGGGGAATCACTCGGATTCTCACTGCAAACGATGGATACACAATTTGTTCTTTCTTTTTGTAAAATTGTTAGAACATTAATACAAAATTTACTAATTAAATATACTTTAATTTACTAAAATCAATTCCTTTCAGTTTTTACGTCCTCGACCAGTTGACATTTTTCCAAAAGCATTTGTTGTACTTTAACTTCCCATCTTTTCATGAACTGTACGTTGCACCGAAAATAATATTTGAAGTTTTAAACTGACAGAATATCGCCCCTTGTTCGATCTCATGAAGGCATTTTCAACAACACGCCTTGACTCGTAAAACATAAAAGAGTGAGGGAAATGCTATTTCAACACTGTCAGTGCCTATTTCAGAGTACTATCCAGTGTTGCTTGTAGTGCAAGCCAATTAGAATCCCGGAAAGTACTCAAGAAAAATTGGGTGGGGTATGAGGCCCACTCCCCCCCCCCCCCCCCAAAAAAAAATGGAGCCTTGGAGCCAGTACCAACTCACAGCCGCCGGGGCTTACCCCCCTTTTTGTAG
>Ga0126343_10001716_pt1 | contig 10634 bp, 7 predicted proteins | sample Cyp2metagenome_FD_92531 | JGI IMG/M metagenome (GOLD analysis project Ga0126343, IMG submission 92531) | Coral microbial communities from Lord Howe Island, Old Settlement Bay, Australia - Cyphastrea 2 metagenome | ecosystem: Host-associated > Invertebrates > Cnidaria > Coral ... | reverse complement strand
GCCCGGCTGTCATGTAATCGCGAAGTTGATTTTTATTGCGTTTAACAAACGTGCCGAGATCCCGGCAAACCGACATCATCCCGGCTAACCGGGCCAGCCCGGCTCATGTAATCAGGCCCTAAGAGATGTAGTAAAATATACAAGATCTAAAGATGACTAAGTTTAGAAGTGAACACAAATATTTGAGGCATGGATTTTGAATTTCAGTGCTGAGAGAATTATATAATTTAGAGCTTTGAAAACACAGTGAGAATTATCTTGCATTTGTCCTACAGTAGCGTACGGTAAATTCTCAGTTCTAGTATTATGTTAATGCTCGCCACAGTTAAGTAGAAACAAGTCACTGAAACTTTCTGGAAAAAGGCGATTTTTTTAAAGGGTACTCAGTAACTTTATTACCTATTTGAAGTTTGACAATATTTTCAAAATATCACGAATTGTTAACCTTATAAAGAAGGAAGTGCATGTAATTTAACACTGCCGGATAATGCGTAGTTCAAAGGTCCTTGCATCGGATTTGGCATCAGTTCAAGTTAAATGACTCAGTTCGTTTGTAAACCTTATTAAATGCTCAATCTTAAATCTACCTGGAATGTAAAGGGAAATGATGACATAATTGCGTCAACCAAGGAAAATAGGCTGGAAAGTAGTCCTATCTGGTAAGTAATTTGTTTGCAAATAATCACTCGGGCTTGTTGCAAAGCCTGAGTAGCCTAAAAATTTCGGCCGTTTTCTTGATGGCCAAAAGGGATGAGTCCCTAATTTCAGGCGTTACTAGCGGAGAGCGTGAAATTGCGACAGCTTGCTAATTAATCTTTTGCTCGGTCTTCGTGAACATAATTTACAGAACGTTTCTTTGCTTGTGAAACTCGATTTGATTGTCGATGCGGTTTTTCTTTCAAAACCAAAATAAAACGCGCGTAAAGACATCTTTGATAGCTTAGTGGTTTGTTTCATAAGCTATCAAAATGTCTATTGTAAACGCACGTTTTGTTTTGTTTTTGAAAGAGAAACCGCAATCGACGATCAAATCGAGTTTCACGAGTAACCAGGAAATTACGGCTATAAACTCATTGTTCGGTGGCTATTCGCCAGCATTAACTATGGCGCCATCCGCTTGAGTAGACCATTACAGCTTTCTCCGGTGTCGTAAACAAGCAAAGAAAGATTTAAAGCCCAAAATATTTCTGTTGTAATGTTCTTGTTATTTCCTCGTCGATGACTGTTCAAACCAAGTGAAGATTACCCCTCATGATTACATGAATAAATTGATTATTTGAAAATTAAACTCCCTAGTCATTTCAAAAATCAATATTAAACTGATTTTTTGAACATTGACCCCCCCACAAGTTCCTTGCCCACGTGTGGAAGGAACACGAGACGAGCCCTAAGGGCTGTACACCGGATTTCACGTGCCTGTGCAATGAGTCATTTATCGGATTTAAATGCGCGAGTTACAAGAAAGATTGACGTTAGAAGTTTAAAATTCAGTCTTGAAAGTGGTGCGGTAATGGATCAGTCTGCTCGAACTTTTTCGTTGGTCCTTCTGATGCTGTTACAGGCTGTCAAAGTTATTGGTAAGTCTGATGTCCGTATTTCTCCGGTCCGTGTCGGATCAGAAACTGGCGAAAGGAATACTTTGGAATCAGTTTGCGAGCTTAGCACAGAAAGATCACTCTTCCGCGACAGAAACGATAGAAAATAGAAAAAAAGCATCTTTTGACAGAAAAAGTTTCTTTAGAATACTTGAAGTATGATTGACATAACAGTAAATACCGCCGAATAAAGAAAGACGGTAGAACAGTAGCTCAGTAGGGTTAGACAACTTTGAAATCATAGGCCTTGTCGAAATTCCACAGGTCGCAAACACAATGTAAACCTAGTAGGCTTTTACATGATATTACCAATCATGCGAATCAAAATAAAGGACCCCGTCGAGATGAAACTAGTGAATACCGGTCTGGATCAGACGACTATATTTTAAGACTATGGCCGGAGCAAAATACTTAAAAGTAATACATTTATCGCCTGTTACGAAGTGATAAGGTGATAATTGAATCTCGGTAGCTGTTTACACTTCAATGACTGGAGAAGACTGAAATAGTGTGAAATACACCTCTAAACTGAGTGAATCGAATAATTGCATTTAACCCTGGAACAAACTTTAAAATCTTACAGCTTACTGAACGATATTCAACTGATTCACTTTGTTGCTTGACATGCTTTAGAACAAATAATTATCTGCGTAACCTGTTACTTTTATTTGGTCAAATTGGTTTTATCTGTAATTCATCTGTACTTTGATAATTTGGCTAGCTTTCAAGCTATAGAATTTGTAGACTGACTAGTTAGCTACCACTAATGAATGGCGTGTGCACGAGATGTGGGTACAAGGCGCGATTCTTTCAAAAGTTTCATTACAACGTTCTGTAAATTATGTTCACGACGGCGAGAACAAGATTAGTTAACTAAACTTTTTATGAGAGAATCAACTTCGGGTGCAAAAAAACCTATTGCATTTTTCGTTAGACGTCCACACGATAGACACTGTCTCTACTCAAGCATCATCTTTTTAATGTGCCGATGTCATTTCTTATTCAGTTATAACTATCTCAAGGTTATTTGAAGTCAGTGATATTTACTGAATTAACTGAGGTTAAACTTACTGATGCATATATGTCTATACTGAGTATCATTAAACATAAATTGGTGTACCTTTCTGCAAAATTTATCATACAAGGTTATAAAGTTGAACTTGAACTTGAACTTCAATTTTAGTTTGTTTTCTTACACAATTAACAAAATTCAATACACAAAGTTCCTCTGCTAACAACAACAGGAACAATATGGAAATAACAAAAACTAACCAAAAACTAAATGTTACTGTGTCCACTTTTGTAATGATGATTTCCCATCCCCATCAAAAAAAGTGCTAAACATACACAATAATCATTGAATTCAATCAAAGCATTAAATAAAACAGGTGCAGTGAGTACTAGCTGCAACATCCATTGATATATATAATAAATAAAACTCGTGAAAGAAATTCACCTAAATGTGACGAAATTAATCCAAATGCAGTATATGTGCCACTGGACGTACATATAAACATTTTCTTTGTCAAAAGTAATTAAACAAAACAACCAAGACAGGTTGTAAGTGTTAAGATGTGTCTCTCTTAACAATGTTAATCAAAAACACTGAGTTATAGGAAAATGTTTATCAGCTTTAAAAAGAGTTTAACAACTTTCAAGGGAAACAAATGTAACAACAAATTAAATGGACAGAAAGTGCATACTTGAGCAGGATAAACACGTCTAATTATTACATGTAATATCATTCATTTACTACTGGTCATTTAATGGTAAATCTCGTATACCGTAGGAAATGAAAACAACTTCTGTTTCTGTTTCAGGCATTTATTACTAGTTAATCCTCGTCTTCCATGCAGTATGTTTTCTGTCGTACCGCACATAATTAGCCATAGCAGTGTAGTCATGTAGTCATGTTGGATGTGCGATCAATTTTTGAAAAGAAAGATAACACTGCATTTTGTTAAATACGTTCTTTTATTGAAGATGTTATGGATGTCGAATGCCAAACCGTGATATCCCTATGTGACTGTCTACTCTTAGGATTTTCTGTTCTATACTATCAATGTAATTTTCGTGACGACGACTGTGACGAACTTAATCCAAATGCAGTCAATAGACTTGCATGTAAAAATGTTCTTTGTCAAAATTTATTCAACAAAACAATCAAGACAGACTGTGATCCTTAGTATTATGACTGGATATATCCCTCTTAACAGTGATTTGAAAAAATAATAGGGAAATGTTTGTAGGCGTTAAAAGAGTTTTACAAACGCTCTAGGCAAACAAATGTATCAACAAATTACGTGGTCAGAAGGTGCATATTTGAGCTGGATAAACACGTAGAAATTAATAATAGTCATTTCGTGCTGCTCAATTAAAGCGTTCGTATACATACAACGCCTAACAATGTACCTAATTTTATGTTATTTTACATGAATGTTCGAGCTAGGTAAGGTTGTAAACGTTTTATCCCCTTGTTTGCTATTTATTACAGTTAGATATAACTTGTCCTCAATAATAATAATAATATAATAATAATAATTTATCTACTTATAACGCGCAAGTATCAATATGTATTTTCACCTGCTCAAAAGACCAATACAGTTGTTGCCACACAACAACTGGAGCATGAGGTTGGAGAACAAGCATTTCAAGCGGTAGCATGTCATGGTGAATGAAGAGCCTATAGCGACGTTTTGAGCGATGTGAGCCTCTGGGCGCCATGTCATAAATTTCACGACAACAATACTTGTTCGATAATTCCAAAACGGCCGCTAGAAAATGCATGCATGCTCAGCCTCGCTTACCTCGGAATCCAGAATTAAACCAGGAGAATAACATTTCTGTCGAATGTTCCACAATCTTTCGTTTAAAATTCAGAAAACAACAAATTTACAATGATGAAGTAAACTTTCAGTTTACTAAATTCTTTGAAAAACTTTCCTTGTTCGTCATAATCGCTTTAATGGAGGATTTTCATTGGTCCTCAATATCACATGACGCTAAACCAACCACTCAGGCACGACTAAACATGTTCATTTCATGAGTCCTGAAGTTATGCATAAATCGATTTCGCTTTGCTGGTTGTGGTCCAAGGTGTTCAAACTACAGGTATGCAACTGCGTTTGCTAATTCTGGATTTCATAAATTACCTTCCGGCGAGCCGGGAAGACTGAAAACAGAACAAACACTCATGTTACGCTCTAGATCAACACCAGCATTCTTCCAAAAGTTTTGTTCAATTCTGGAACGAAACTAAAGAAATTAATAGTTCATATGCTTGGATAAGTACAGACATTAGCACGGTATTTTGTTTACAAGAAAACTTTGAAATTAATACAAAGGAGTTAATTAACTTTTCAGAACTAGAAAACATGAATAATTATGCGCAAGAATTCGGATCAAATTGTAAATAAATATATAACATTGACAAAAATATTAAGATAACTGATAATTTTTGCCAGCATCAATCAGTTTCCACCGAATGATACTGAACTATGATTCCTTCATAAAATGACTTAAAAGTTTCGCATAATAACCCGTAATGATACCATTCAGTCAGGTAAATAAGTCAGTATTTCACATTGTCGACGAGGTATCGGTGTACTGACGCCGGTAAAACCACTGTATACTGACCTGAAAGACGTTTATTTAACATTAACTGGCAATACCCGGCACGTAGGCAGCTCTTTCTTTTTACCACTAAATTTTTGAATACTGTTTAACTTTATTTTCAATCGTGGGTAATTTTTTAACCAGTGGCACCGGTAATTCTTGAGAAGTAGAGTATTAGATATCATACAACATCTCAGTCCGTTTTGATTTGCATAAGTGGGAAAATTCAGTTTTTCCTACCTACAAAAATTAAAACGGATAACACTACAGATTCTCTCGAACAACGGCAACAGGCCCGCCGATCTTTGACATCTAAGTAATCAAATTGTAAGCAAGTGAAAATCACCGAGAAATCTGAAAAAGTTAGGCGATAGAAACCGAAAACGATTAACAGAGATTGTCTGACGATCGGTAAACGTCTTCTGGCGCTGGCTCATCTTGGATAGATCGGTCAGCGGGTTACACTCCTTTTTCTTTATAAGAATTTGTTTCATAAGCATATCATTGAGGCTGACACTTGCGCCGGCGAATATTTCAAGAAAAAACCTTAGGATGAGATTTTGTAAAGAATGAACTTTTTCAGTTGTGTGGTGAAATTCTGTACGTACAATACAATTACATATTTTTATATAAATCGTATAAGATTCTTTCTTGCTTAATAAAAATAAAAACGCCCCAAAAATTGCGCGTACTGGCTTACCATATTTGTAGAGCATGCTCATAAACCATGATGACTAAGCAAATGAAAACTCTCGAATTTTCTTATCTAATGATCATGTCAGTTTTAACAATGTTTTATCGGACTATTTCGTTCTTCTGTTTGCTCAGGGCTCCTTCTTCACCGGTGTAGAAGACACAGGACACGTCACAATAGAATACCGTCTCACAAACTTATTGTTGTTGTTTTCCTCGTTCTTTTGTCCTTTTGTTCTCTATTGTTTTACGTCAGCTGTGTCTTCTAAAAGAAGTAAGTTTTTTTTCTAATGTAGGGTAGACATTGAATTCTCTCCTTTTTAGTTTATTCGCCGACGTGCATAAAGGACCCACAAAGCTATCGAAGTCGCTGTCGCTTCAAAGTCGATGCATAGAATTGGAGAAAATGACATTATCTCACCGAATGATTTGATTTGCAGATCCATTCGTGCTACAATTGTACGCTGAATTTAACTGGAAATACGGTCAAATAGAACTCCTTTCCTCACTGTGACTAGGTACATTACGAAATAGACAAACTCTCGAATGATCACTGTAAGCTCCACGTGATTTTGAAAAGAAAGGAAACGGAAGGCGAACGACTCGTTTCGTTCAATGGAGAAGCACTGATGCGTAAATCGAAAAAAGGAATGAAAAAAACGGAAGGAAGGACTCAAACCCGCAACGTCAAGCAATAGAACGAAAAGCGATGTCCACTGCACCAAATCAACTCTCATAAGAATTAATTAATTATGCATTGTAAAGATGATTTCTGGTGGTCAGTAATTTGAAACGAACTCAGTTCGGTGGCCTCAACACTGTTTCATAATTCATTTTCTGACTTCAGAGGCTCATAGCCACTTTTAATTGAAAACAGTTTTCTTTCAGTTTCTCTTTCTAAAAGGTATTTCAAAGCAAAAGCTATTGCAACAGTAGATGGACAGTTTAACAAAGCAGAGGCACATTAAGAATCCCTGAGAAATTAAGAACGCTTTCTGAAAGAGTAATATTTAGTGCTAACTGGATCTACGGACCTTTATGTTTTTCCGCTTTTTTTGAAAACTTCACAAGGTGTAAGATTTAGCGACAAAACATTTACATATCTTAACCCAACGCGGTCGAGAAGAAGAAATTCGGACTACCGAGAACAATTCGAGATAGCGGTAGTTCTCCATATAGTTCCGTGTTCAACTCCTCGACCGCGTGCTTTACTTTGATATCGCCTTTGTCTACTATCACAGTGAGTCGTTTTCGAATTATTGGTTTTGAACAGAATCACTAGCAATTTGAAATGTTGCTCCTGTTTTCATTGTCGCGGTACTGTTACCACCGTTTTCGTTCATACGCGACTTTGGAAAACAAAACACTCGCGGAAACGTTTCCAAAATTTCCGTCAGTCTTACGTGTTATTGAGAGATCGGATCGAAATCCACCAATCACAACCACTAGCTTGACCTTCTGACCTTCTCTACGCCATGCTAGCGGGCTGTGATTGGTGGATTTTGATCCGACATGTGGATAACACGTGAGACTGACGGAAATTTTGGAAACGTTTCCGCGAGTGTTTTGTTTTCCAAAGTCGCGTATCAACGAAAACGGTGGTAAGATGAGAAATACTGTCTGCCGCGGCAATTTCTTACGTTATTGACTCTACATTTTTATTTATGTCTTTTCTTCCGAAAGGTTTGGAGACCTCTGTATATGAAGGAGAGAATGCCAAGTTAGGGTGCTATGCGCATGCTCGTCCCACTATCAGTGATGGAGAGCAGGTGATGTGGGAACACGAGCAAAATGGTTTGTGGGAAAAAGTGGCAATTAAAGATGGCACGAGGGCTATACAAGAGACATTTAGAAAAAAAGTATACAACAAGGATCAATCGACAGGGATCCTAAGCACCAACTTAACCACAAACGAGAAGTTTAAAGGTAGAGTGGATATCGCCAGCAATGGAAGCCTGATCTTGTTCAATTCTACTGTACAAGACAGCGGCAACTACAAATGCAGTTACAGGGGGATTGCTGGACCGGTAGAGGAATCACTGCTACATCTCAGCGTTAAGCCCTTTAAAGGTGAGATGATCCTCCGTTTTGTGACACCAGTCCGGCAAGTTAGAGAGAGAAGTGGTAGTGCTTATAATTAATTAATCAATCAGTCACTGCAATTTTAAAATACATCAATCAGTCAATCAATCAATCAATGATTCCGTGGTTACCTGATCTCACCACATGCTAAAAATATTGATCAAGATTCCAAACATGAAAATTTAAAATTACCAAGATCAAATCAGCCTAAACAGTCTGATAGTTCGTATTATCTAATTCTCCCTTCCACCTCCCTGCTCTTCCCCCGATGGTGAACCACTGGAAAAAAACAGAACTTTTTCTGCGTCAGTGGAAGTGGGAAAACAAAAAACATTACTATGATATGTATTACGATCACAAGCCCCAAGAGGAAAGTGTTTCCGCAGCATTTTCTCTTTTTTGTCAAACTTTTATTAGTGTTAAGTATTCGTCCAGCCCTCAGGAAATACTGCGAGACAATAAAGGAAAGCATTCGTTTATTTCAATTACTATAAATTGCCTCAGATTGCTCGCGCCATCAATAACGTCAAATTTCGCACCTATCATTGCATTTATCGAGCGTTATAGACGTACGTAACCCTATTAGAGTGCTGTCTCGCAGGATTTTTGGTGATAGCCATAGGTATTGCAGGATAGCTCAGCCAATCAGAGTGCAGCATTTGCTCTAGTTTCCAAGTAGAATTCCGCTAATTAGAAATCATATTGATGACTCGAGGAGCGCTGAAAACCTTGCTCTATGTCTGAGAAATAGTTATTGCAAAACTTCCCTGCTCTATTTGTAATTTGTTGTATGTATTATTGTATTTTTTGGCTTGTTTTCTAAGTTTTAATTGCGAAACTTACAATCGTGTACTTGGTTGTTTTTTAGCTACACCCTCTGGTGACAAGTCAGAAGAAATCTCTAAAGGGTTAACTTCACAGATTCCTAGAGGTTTGTAAAAATTGTTGTTCAAATATTCATATCTAGCCAAAGTTTACTAGCGCATTGAACAATGCTCGGAGATAACTCATAGACGACAACGATATCTACACGTAGCCTATTCAGTGTCATAAATTTTCATGGATGGCTAGTCTGTGTAGTCGACCAAGTAAGGTGGTTCCTACTGAGTGAATGGTATTCATTTTATAGAGTTCTCATGAGTAAAATTTTCTTTGAAACCTTCATTTGTCATTTTTGAAAATCAGATGTCGTCTGATAGTTCGTAGTATCTACCCCCACCCCTCCTTTCCCCGCGATATAAATCAATGTTGACATGCCCACACAATCTCGGTTTAACTATCCCTTGCATTCGACGGTGTACTTGTGGCCCATTTAAGAAGCAGGAAACCCTTTTCCCGCGTTTTAGTGAAAGTTCCAGAGAACGAGCAAATGGGTTAACAACGCGAGCCCCAGAAGAGAGTGTTTCCGCAACATTTCCTTGCTCTCTCTAACTTTCATATAGTGTTTCTTAACTTTTGTCTAGCCCTAATTTAGGAAATACTGTGAGAAAAAAGGTAAATCACTCGTTTATTTCGATTTTCAGTTTCAATTCATTTTGGTGGCGTCATCAATTATGTCACAGGACTCGCCCGGGCCAAATGGTCGCAACATTTCAAGACAACATATCGGAACAGTGTTGGGAGCAGTATATTTCGCGGGTTTAGCCATCCTGTTTCCACGTATTGCGAAATGTTGAGTGTTGTTGTCTCAAATTTAAAACTGATCAAATTTTTGAGTCAACATTTGTGAATGTTACATGATGTTCTATTTGCTTGGTCAGGTTTGTGCAACACTGTTGTTCCCGGCGCAGGACATACGCACTGGTTCGATTTTCAATACCAAAAGTCTCGCAACACGTCACAACAGAGTGGCCAAACGCGAGTAGCATGTTGACCCTGCGTCGAAATGTTGCGATCGTTTCACCGGGGCTTCATGGAGGTTCGTAGGCATTTAGGCGCGCTTTTTCTTATAGGGTGTTTGCTAATAGGCATAGGAATAGTATGATAGATCAGCCAATCAGATTGCAGCAGCATTTGCACTGGTTTTGAACAGGGCCCATGGTTTTCAAGTAGAATTCCAATAATTAGAAACCTAGTTACTAAAAATGCAAAGTTCTTTTTTCAGCTCTATATGATTGCTTCGTGTTGTCTGGCATTCTGAACGATTTTCTTCGTTTTACTGAACCTCGCAACCATTTGTTTGGTTTTCTTTTAGCTACTAGTGGCAAGACCGTGGACGCGCCAAGCAAAGCAACTCCAGGTTTGTAAAAAACAAGCATTCAGTTATTCGTTTCTAGCTGTTAATATTATTTTTTAATCGAACTTCACTAGCGCCTTCAACATTGCTCGCAGATAAATTTACTAATGACAACGGTGTTCCGCAACACCTTGCATATTTTCATCAGTAAATTTTAATTATACCTGCAGTGATGTGATTGCTTCGTCTTTTTGAAGTTTATCAAGTAAGGTAGTAACTGTAGATCTCTAATTAAGTCGTTGTTGATCCTCAGTTAATCCATGTACGCAAATAATATTTAACAACTATTCACCGAAATGGAGGTGGTTAGTGGTGGATATTTACCGAGCCGCGAAGCGGCGAGGTAAATAGCCACCGCTAACCACCGACACTGAGGTGAATAGTTGTTTTAGTATATACTAAAACAGTGAGAT
>Ga0126343_10001715_pt1 | contig 10635 bp, 10 predicted proteins | sample Cyp2metagenome_FD_92531 | JGI IMG/M metagenome (GOLD analysis project Ga0126343, IMG submission 92531) | Coral microbial communities from Lord Howe Island, Old Settlement Bay, Australia - Cyphastrea 2 metagenome | ecosystem: Host-associated > Invertebrates > Cnidaria > Coral ... | reverse complement strand
CCAAGTTTAACGGATCTTCGGTCGCCTGTCCGGAGGTCCGAACAGCATGAGAGATCGTGTAAACTGAAGCATTTTGTAATATTAACCCATGATGCAGTTCGGCGCGTGGCCAACCTCCTCTGCAGTCTACCTATGGAGAGTAACCAGGTAAGTTTGTTTAAACTTCGGAGAAACCAATCGTAATTTAAACAAACAAAAAGATGTAGTTTATCAGAGTTTCCATGCTATAACAGCTGTGCAATGGCTTCAAAATTGTTATCATTTTCGTGACAACCATCAAACAATCATAGCAGAAACTCTTCTCGAAGCTGCTTATTATGGCCGAGCATAGAGCAGTGGAGAGCTTGAAGTGAACTTTTGAGTTTTGTTGAACCACGTATTACGCGACTGTGCCCGTTATCTGTACACAAACACGAATTTATCGTACACAGTCGCTTCACCATGAGAAATCGTTGAGGCAAGGTTCACCACAATATATCGTTACAATGAACTTCGCTGCAACGACATATCATGGTGATATATTGTTTTGCTTTGGGAGATATCGTTGCAGCAAATTCTCGCTAGACCGATATGTCGGCGAGATATCGCGAAGATTGTACCGATATCTCGCTGATTTATCGTTTTAGCGTTCAGCGAGAAATCGCAAGAACAAAGCGCGATATTCATTGATTATCGTTTGCATTACTTTTGCACAGTACTGTAATTGGTTCCTGATGGACAGGCTTGATTGACTTTTTGTTAGCTACAATTCATGCATTGTTACATAATTTTTGTGTTTGCCCATGCGCAGTTTTTATAAGCTTTCATCTTCCTTGTGCTTTATTATAACAAGCCTATCCATTCTTCCTGGTCTTCGACTGCCGGATAACTGAAGTGTATTACATTCCTCAAAGAATCGCCTAAAACAAATCACAATTCAAAACACAATGTCTCGTGAAACACTGATACATCAAAGAGGATTAACTCAGTGCAAGGTAACAAATCTTATCAGGAAGATCGACCAAGTAACTGAAAATCATGATAAGTCAGACTTTGATGTTGTCTGCGCCGAACAGCACTTGAATAAAATTCGCACTTTGGACGCCCAGTTTCAACAACAACATGTGGAAGCGTGCACCTTAGTTGAACGAAGAACTGATTTAAAAGGAATGTGAGGAGCTGGACACCTAGGATGAACAAGCGCGGGAAAATGTAAGCAAACTTTGGTATTTACTAAGGGTCGCTTCGACTAAGCGACAAGAAACCAAATCTAACGAAAGCAAAGCCAAAAGATCACTCGATGCAAAATGGAATCGATTGACCAAGAACATAAACAATCCGACTACAAAGATAATTGAAGCCCGAACTAAACTGGATGAAATGGAAATTGAAGACCTCACAGACACAAGAAGTCAGCTTTCTGAATTCGAAAAATCTCTCGATCAGTTCACAACAGACATTGACTCTCTTTCTCTGGATTTGGAAGATGCAGACGGCAATAAATGGAACGATGCCATATCGTATTACTTTGACAAGATCAAAACAACTCAAGACACTTTAGCTCAACTGATAACCCAACGCCGTTGCCATCTAGCTCATGAAAACCAGAAATTGAAGGTGAACATAAACGAAGCAAAGAAATTGATCAGAAGTACAAAACAGCCAGCATCGTGAGGAAATATATAAGCTAAAAAAATTCAAAACACCATCCGAGGAAAACAAGCCAAAAACAGTGAAACTGCCTTCACTTAGCATCCCTACATTTTTATGACGATCCTACAAAATGGAAGTCGCATTGGCAGCAGTTTGAAGCTGCGATGCACAACTCGAAAAAGCTAGATGACCAATTATGGATGCAATATTTACTGAAATCACACACCACCCAAAGGGCCGAAGATGCTATCGAAGGAATTGATGTGGTACATGTAGCTGAAGCATAACCAGAAGCTGTTGCAGCCTTAAAGAATCGCTTTGACAGACCCCAAGTCATCCACCAAGCACACATAAGAGCAACACTTAATATTAAGCCAATGAAAGATGGTTCAAGTGGAGACTTGAGAAGGCTACACGACCCACTTCAGCATCACTTACGATCCTTGAAGGCAATGGAACAGCTGGATTTTGAAAGATATATGACTGCCTTAGGAGAGTGTAAACTCGATAACCTATCTATGGTAGAATGGCAGAAATCTACTCGGACCGAAAAGGATGTCCCTGGTTACAAGAAGTTCCTTGAGTTCCTTGATCTTCGAGCCACCGCTACTGAACTCACACCTCAGGAAATAGGCCAAAGGAAACCTCACATTCCCCTCAGAAAGTCACCAAAATTCAACCCTCCTGAGAATGGCATTCAAAACTTGTCAGTGTATGCTGCAAACACCCAATGTAGCATATTGCCACGCCTTCAAACCAAGATCACTTCCTGACAAGGGGAACTTTGTATTGGAACAAGGACTTTGCTTTAACTGTCTCAATGTAAAGCATACTAGTAAGAAATGCCCTTCACCTAACTGTTGTCTCAAATGTAGCAAACAACATGACACCTTCCTTCACCAGGATGATTCATATGATCCTGTCACTCAAGACACAATGGTAAAAACAAAACAGGATGCTCTCATGGTTTCAATAGTATACCTAATCCTGTTAACACTAAGGAATCAGAAAACACTGCAGGTGGTGGTGGTAGTGGTATTACCTCTGTAAGTTATGTGACTGCACCAGAAGCCATTACTTCAAATTCTGTTCTCATGATGACAGCAGAAGTGATTCTTATGGTCATCAAATGGTTGCACGAACTCTACTGGATCCAGCATCTACTGACTCCTTTGTCAATGAAAGATTGGTCCAATGCTTGAAGTTGTGTATTAACAAAAGCAAGAAGTTTCTATAAATGGAATAGGAGAAACCCACTGCTCCACCCAGAGTAATGCTGTTGTTAACATAATAACTTAACACCAACTCAGAGCTCCTCAACTTTGGCGAATGTTCGAGCCATCGTTTTACCTTCATTGACCAAATGCCTACCTATCACAACTCTTCCAAGGGAATACTGGCCACACCTTACTTCTCTCAAGCTAGCAGACCCAGAATTCAATGTGTCTAAGTCCATAGACATTCTCCTTGGTGTTGATGTTTACCATGACATTCTGAAACCAGGTCTTATCCTGGGACCCAAAGGAACTCCAGCAGCCCAAGAAACCATGTTTGGCTGGGATTTGTTTGGAAATACCAACATTGGTCAGTCTCCTTCTGAAGTTACAACCTTACATGCATCAACTTCTCCTCCAAGCTGTCAAGAAACTCTTTATAAATTTTGAACTTTAGAGGAACCACCCAAACCCAAGTTGCTTCTATTGCCAACTGACAAGTTAGTCGTACAAGACTTTGACCGAAGTCACAATCGTGATGAAACTGGCCGCTTTGTAGTCAAGCTCCCATGCAAGCCACAGGGTCACCCCGTAGGAGATTCATGACCCATCGCACTGTGACGCTTCCTATCCTATGAACATTGTCTTCAGCACTTTGATCAATTTCAAGATTATTCAAAGGTCATGGATGATTACTTGACATTGGCCATGCAGAAAGAGTTCCTGTCAGATGCTGACCTTAACAAACCTGCCCAAGATTCACTTTACTTAGCCCACCACGCAGTCTACAAGGAGTCAGCCTCAACCCCCCTATGTGTTGTAATTGATGGATCAATGAAAACCACATCTGGTGTCTCTCTTAATGATCAGCTTATTGTAGGACCGACTGTCCATCCTCCACTTAATGATGTCCTCATTTGATTCCAAAAACATCCCTAAGTGCTCACCAATGAGGTTTCAAAGAGGTACCGTGCTGTCACCTTGACACCAGAAGACAGGGACTTTCACCGGTTCTTATAGAAAAACACAGATACTGAACCAGTCATGGACTATCGAATGACAAGAGTCACCTTTGGAATTGCAAGTGCTGTATTCTTGGCAACAAATTCCCTACTGTGCCTTGCAAAAGAAAATGATTCACAGTTCCCCCTAATGTTTTTCTATGACCTCTGTTAAAATGTTATTCTTGAAAGATAACTACCACAACAAATTTGTTTTATACTGTTCTTTTATGGCTTTAGTTGTGATCTCTCGTTATTATACTGTATTTTGGTGAAATCTTTCAAAATTAATAATTTATTTTATTAAACCACATGGTTTCAAGCAAAATACGAATTTTAAACGCTAAAACATAGGGTTTGTAAAGGCAGTTTTTTTAAATTATTTCAAATTTATTTCATCCTTAATATGGCTGCAAAAAACTGGTCTTATAAATTTCCCTGAAAAACGAGCTCTGACTATTGCAAAATATATACTACCAATCTGCCAAATTTTACGGAATTTCAGAGAGGAAAAAGCAAGAAAATTCACTGTCAGTTTGCTTTTTGTGCTCATGTTCACATCAAAATATTCAAAAACACTGATGTTTTCCTTCGTGTGTGCCCAGATTACTTGAGTATTCGTCCTCAGTACGTGTGCAATTGAGAAACTAAAGGGAGCCAGCGCTGAATGAAAGGAATATTCAAGAAAATTTAATTTCAGTTCAGATTGATCAATCATTCAAGATAAAGCTGGCCAATAAACACATTTTAAAAAGCAACTGAGCACTAAGGACATCCAAAATTTCAAACATGTGAGGTTTTGCATCTAAAGTATTCAAGTTAATTTGTCATACTAGTAAACTGAAATTTGAACATTATTTTTGCTGACAGTTTCACAGTCGTTTTATTGGCCACAGCTTTACTAGTCCTAACATTAACCTTTGAAAAAATTTACCAACAGGCATTGGCCTTGAATTAAACTGAATGAATTGAACGAACAAAACAAGGAATCTCCATAAACACAATATTATTTATTGCAAATCACATGTAAGTGTCAATAGCAAATCCTGTTTGATTTTAAGGCATATTAAAATTTGCAGTTGAAGTACAATGTAAGTAAATATGTGTTTTCATAATTAAAAGAAAATTGTAGACACGATGGCCAAATGAAAGAGACGATATAATTATAAAGACCTCTGTTTTGATTATCCATCGATCATTATAATTGTTTCAAGATAATTCGCATAATTTGATCACCCATTACAACCCTGAAAAATAAAAGTGTAGTGCTTTTTTGTGGACTATTATTCAACTGTTCAAAGCTTACTTAGGTTATTAACGAATTTACGTCATACTTTTAAAAGAAAGTCTTAGATCAAAAACACAGAATACAGAAAGAAATTGCATTTAAAAACAACTCTCTTACTGCTTTCCAAAAATCCTCTCAACATATTACTTAACCCACACTGATGATTGTTTTTTCTTGTTTTTTGCTTTTGTTTGGTGAGTTAAAGCAGTTTTCAATTGGGTGTCGAAAGTAATTAGACAATAATTACTTCGGCTTTGGTTTTGGTTTTGGTTTTGGTTTTACTAGGGTTTAAGATTGGCTGTGTAGTCTAATTGGTAAGTACAGTAAAAGGTAATTCGATTTTTTGGGTCAGTAATATAATGCTTGTACTATACATATATAGCAAGGGCTGCATTAATAAAGCTGCCTTTGCTCAAAACTTGTAAGTTAAAAAAAATTAATGTTATTGTTTTCAAACAGTATTGTTAAGTTAGTGGTAGCAAGTGATGCTTCAGATATCTTTGATGACTGTCTTACTTACTCATGGGCTCTTGGTGTCACGTAATTGCTTGGAATGAAACCCTCTCTGTTGGTGGATAGACACTTGCACAACCACCAGCCATCAGCAAATGGTTTAATGACCTTGAATTGTTCACCTTTCTTGAAGCTCAGTTCGTCACTGTCCAGGGCATTGAAATTATATAAAGCAATGCATGCCACATCATTTCTAGTGAAAAAAATCACACAAAATAAAAATTTGCCATGGCTGTATTGGTTAAGACCACCGATCAAAATCATTGATGAGACATATATAGCAACATACACCTACAGTACTGTAATGGTAGAGTTGTACGGTGTAGCTGAACCCTGTGTTGTGACTCAAGCTATACCAGTATCTACTTTTCTAAATTGAGGTACGTACATACTTGCCCCACTCTACAAGCCTAGCTTACTTGAGATGCTTATAGCTTTGGTACATGCACTGTGGAGATGTGGTGGCCTCATGGTTAGTGCACTCAATCTCTGATTGAGCAGTCCAGGTTCGAGTTCTAGCTGGGGACACTGCGCTGTTAACTTATAGGCTGTGAAGAAACTTTACTCATACAGCGCCTCACCCACCCAAATGTACAAATGGGTAACAGCAAATTTAATGCTGGGGGTAACCCTATGATGACTTTTATCCCATCCTGCAGGGGTGGTAGAAATATTCTTAGTCACTTCATTGCAACAAAAACCAGGATAAGCTCTGGCCTGATGGGTCACTTGGCTAATATGCTGACTCTCCCTCTGGTACGAAATGATGGACACCTTAATATATCAAATTTTAACTTTTCTTACTGATAAGGTGGATCCTTTAAGTATACAAAAATGGATGTTGGACTTGCCGAAACTGGAACCTTTTCAGGTAAGCGAATGTCCCTTTTTAAAGGCCCTGATATTCTACACTAGAACTTTATACTCTTAGAAAGTCATACTTTTACCACAGTTTTGGCAAAAGACCAATGAAATAGTTAAGCTACAACATTACAGTTCATTAAGAAGTTATGGGCTCCATGATTGGTAGTTGCTATGGCAACCAATCTTAGCCCCTTTCAACCTGGGCTTTATTAGAAATTATTTGACTGGAGTGTGGATTATTTAAATCCACTTGCAACATCAAATTTTCACGATCAAACTTAAAGAGTGTAATAGTTTATCTCAAATTTGTCACTTTTGAGCTCGGTAGCATGGCATGGTAACATCACAGAACCTTAAAAATTTCAAAAGGGCAGCCATCTTGGTCTGCCATCTTGGATTCTCTATTTCTTCAATATACCTCAGAAAGCCATCAAAACTATCTTTTATAACTGAAAAGTAATCCCAAGAGGCACAAACACAAAAATAATGAAACTTGAAAGAGCAAATAACAAAAACTATTGACCTTTTATCACTAAAACACCAAAAAAATCAGTGGTTGCCATATAACTGAGCGTTTTAGTAAAATTTGAAATGGTTACGAATGCTCGGCCTTAGAGGGTACTCCCTTGACTTTCCCAGGCGGAATAGGGTTATGGTTTCAACAACTTCTCTTTTTAAAACATATAAAGAAAGGCCTACGTGCATCGGCATTGACATAGTTGTTGTGTTGGCCATAAGTTCCTGTGCAACACTTACAACCTTTCAGCCCTGATGCTCCAGGAGAATCACTTGACCAGTCTCGCTTATTTCAGCGCCTAAATTGTACATTATCCACACTAAATGGTTGTACATATCGTCGCGGACGATATCCAAGGCAGCCTCGTATGTAATTTCAAGTGAATCATTCTCTGACCTTTATTCCCTCTCCTTTTCTTTCATTTTTCACCATCAAGTGTTTGGCCACGGCAAATAGATCGCTCTGTACCAGTGCAGGACTCTTCTTAGCATCCTCAGCAGTGTCTTCATTGGACTCATCAGATTCTGTTTGCATCTCAGATTTGTCCTGTTCTCCCTGCAACTTAGCTGCAAGAGCGCACATCTCCCATACAGTTATATTTGCCGAGCACACCAAGCTGGCTTTTCCTTTCTGAGCAACTATCCGTACATCCGTTCCGAAATGGTCCAAAAGACGTTTTTGAAGCCTGTCACTTCGGTATGACCCCACCTTTTGTAAACCTCATTTAGCAAGGTATCTGCGATATTTCTTTAGAAGCTGAGTCGTATAAAATGCTGACTGGTCTTTGATCAAGCTTTAAGATATTTCGGACGCCAGTTCACTAAAGGCTAAATCATAGGCATTTTCCTTGATTACCACAGACACTTTTTTGTTCGTGAAGTTGTTCGTGCATGATTTATGGTATCGGAAATCAGCGGCAATCATAATTATCTAATTGCTTGGTTTTCGTGCCGTTGAATCTTGACCAACAGTTCTTCATCATTTAGATATTTCGCTTTCTCATGAATTGAAATTCTTGAGTTTTTGGTAATCTATATTGATGTTATTGACTGGCGGAGGAATGCTCGTTCTCGTTGGAAAATCTAAATTGTTCTTTGCTAGACTTGCTTCTCAAGCGAGCTGCTGTGAGGCAGGCGAGTGAAGTCGGCTGGATTTCTGATTCTTTGTCTTGTCGCTTTGAGTGAAATTCTTTATTCAATTTATTTTCGAGTAAACTTCTGAATTCGACTCCTAAGTGGGGCTCACCACATTTCTGGACCATATTGACACATACAACAAAGTCAGCAGAAAACCAGCAAAGATCGAAAGGATGCAAACAAAAGCGTGACGTTTGCGCTTCCCGTCGTTTGTACTTTTTCAGTACTTGATTTCAAGCTGTAACAAGGTCATTATTTTGTAGCCTGCAGTGCAGACATCTTATTGTGGGGAGTTAGCATCACAAGCCTTAGATGGTGGGGGATGGCGGAGGGGAAAAGTGAGATTTTCTTCGCCCCACCCCTTCCCCTATCCTTCCTCTTACCTATCGTTCACCCCCCTCGGTAGAACTTTCTTTCTCTCTTCAGTCTTCCACTGCCTGAAAAATTCAAGATGGCAGCAGAACTTTACAATGTGAGCCCTCGCACGAGAAAATCTTGCCTGCTCTGCAGGCTAGGTCATTTGATTTTTTTTTACATATCGATGCCTCTGGATATTAGCTGCATCTTGGAGATTTCTATAGCTCTTCCTCTTGCTTGGAGGTATTTCTAATTCACGATGAGTGAAGTAAGCATTTAGTGAAGCCATGAATGAAGGTCATAAATTAAAGCGATACAAAACAATCTCAAGTACTTGCACGTTTATTTCATCTTATTTCAGTTAGAGGCATCCATTTACCATCATTCGCTACAACTTTTTTTTTTTGGTTCTTTTTCATCTTTTTTTTAGCAAGTCTTCGTCAGCCATAGGTTTATAGCTATATAAAGCAAGTTAATCCAGACACGGATAGTATCCATGATCCAGACAGACATTCTGACAGACTTTCGATTCCTTGGTTTTACTTGGCGTCATTTCAATGTCTTCGATGCTATTCTCCGGGAGAGAACAGATAATCAGAAACCTCGAACTCAATCGAATAATCCTAATCTGTTTTGTCTGATGCCATTTCTTGGAGATTTCAATGATTTTGGTGGTTGGGTTCAAACTTCATAGGATTTGAAAGCCAGAAATTTCAGATGAAACCCAGCTAATCATACGATCGCCTCAAAAGCAAAGAAACTACAATCTTGGACAAAATGGATGAAAAATTAAGACCACCCCTCCACCCATTTCAATGATAAAAAAATGGCGCGTTTTTGTTGTAGCGCGAGTACATCATTGAATTGGGGTGAGGGGTACTCCTATTTCTCACTTTATTCTGTACAAGATATTCCGAGGTCCACGCTGGCGTTACCAGAAGTTATGTCTACTATGTAGATCATACTCCCGAGGAAAATAGCTGCCATCGCACGTTTTCAAACGGCAGAAAGGAATCCAACTGAATAACGAATGACCACCCACACGCAGGATTCAGACCGTGATTATAATAAATTCCCAATACGGAAGGTTTTTGGTGTGTGGCATGGACTGTACATCTGTTGCTGTGAGATTAAAGAAGCATAAAAGCGTGTTTATGGGCAGTTATTCGTAGAAGAATTTATTCTATTAACGAGGTCAGATATGTTTCTATTGTTATCATCCCGCGGGAAATTAAAATAAATGACACATACACCTGCTTGAACTCGACAACTTCTTTTCGCAAAATATTATTATGGAGTTACTCTCACAGTACAGATCAGGCTCTTCAAGTTGTATGTTGATTGTAACCCTGAGGAAAATAGCTGCCGGCGCACGTTCTCAAACAGAGATGTGCTAATTGCTTTTTTTTCCGAACAATTGCTTTCTCTTTACAAAAGAATGCTAAACGATTTTAATCTATTAGAGAACAACAACAATTCCCTCGAAGCTAATGCAACTCATATTTTATTATGTGGTGGCTTATATGATTTGCTATTATTCGCTGGTTTATTTTGGAAAGTTGATGTTAGAATACCCTTTTTATTTAGCCTGTATCACTGAAAATACGCTACTTGTTATACCTTATTTTAGATACTACTGTTAAGCTTTGACACGCGTCACGGTGTCAGAGACCACTGCCTTATATCACAGTAAAAGTGTTGAAAAATGAGCTCTTAAGAGCAACTCTCCAGAGGGACCGAGTGAGATTGAAAAAATGTGGCACAAGGGTGGAAAAACGGACCCCATGATATTTCGTCCAGAGATAACCTATAGTATGCTAAGAATCGTGGTATAAGTCTAAGGTTGTAGGGTTTTTACATTTTTGAGAAAATTATGAAAACCGTCAACAACCCGTGAAGCCGTGAAATCACCTAAATGAGGTTAAATTTCAAGATCAGATAATCGAACTTGCGTGGAAGTGCATAGCAAATTATGGCTTTCTTTAGTTCATAATTTTATTTAGGAGGTATTTCTAAGTTGCTTTGATGATATTTTAGTCTTACAATTGTAATTCCGAGTTCCTGGCGAGCAAGCGAAGAGAGCCGAAATTTATAGACTTTGAAACAAACATCT
>Ga0126343_10001714_pt1 | contig 10636 bp, 3 predicted proteins | sample Cyp2metagenome_FD_92531 | JGI IMG/M metagenome (GOLD analysis project Ga0126343, IMG submission 92531) | Coral microbial communities from Lord Howe Island, Old Settlement Bay, Australia - Cyphastrea 2 metagenome | ecosystem: Host-associated > Invertebrates > Cnidaria > Coral ... | reverse complement strand
TACCCTCTGGTAATTTAACATAGCTATTGAAAATGACCATTTATAGTGGATTTACCCATTGAAAATGGTGATTTTCCATAATTATGTTAGTTTACCAGAGGGTACCTCAGGTACCTTTAAATCCATTGCTAAAAATAATGATTTTCCAAACCTCAAAATGGCCAAAATTTACCTGCAGCACGTGCGATCCGCCCCACAGGTACTTCGTTATATATACACTTTCATAGGGTATTTTTCAGGGTTTCTTTAGGGTTTCTTTAGGGTTTCTTTAGTGTTTTTTTTAGGGTTAATTTAGGGTTTATCTTAGGGTTTTTCGAGGTTTTCTTTAGGGTTTATGAAAAAGTGTTGAAGCGAAAGGAGTTCAGCCGATTCCCCGCAGATGGTCATCAATCACGTCCCCGGCCACAAAGTACTGTAAGGGTCACTCAAAATGAGGTTCCCGACATCCGAAAAGAGTTTGGGGCATCAAGAATTTACTGGTGGATACTGGTGGTATGTTCTCACCATTTTCAGACGCCTTTGACGAAAAATGCATTGACGCCGAATCCAAGGTGCATGCGCACAATCCCAGAATTTGATGCCTGCAAGGGAGATGAAATGGCAAGAAGTGTCACATGCCATCCACTTGAAATGGAGAACAATAGCCTCAGAAAATTTCATAGATTTGAGACATCATTTCATCCACTTTCTATATGATACAATGTGATATAATATGGTGTGGTGTATATATATATTATATATATATATATTATATTATTATATTATATATGTATTATATTCTATTATATATTATTGTTATAGTTTTCGGCCCAGTTCTTTCCAGAGAGTGAAACCGAGCGTCAGCAAAAGACTGGGAGATCGTACCTCACAACATGGATTTGCGCGTTTCTGAGCTGCAACCTGGTTCCATCTTTTCGATTGTGGCATGGGTGGAGAACACTGAGCAGGGCATGCTGCTTTGCACTGGAGTTTCCCCGCACCAGGTCTTCAGTGTCTCTGGTGCGAATGGAGTTTCTGAGGGTTTGCATACCTTGTATGATGTCGTCAAGGCTGAAGGCAATTGTTGTTCAGTGGGAGAGGGCACTGAGATTCATGCACACCCTCCAAAGGATCCATTTGCGACCATCACTTTGTTGGACTTTTGTAGTGGCATGGGTGGCTTTTCCATAGGATCTAGCATTCTTGGAATCCAAACGGCTGCCTTTGTTGAAAGATCACCATTGGCATGTGATGCATTGAGATCCAACTTTCGCAGTCCAGTACTCCAGGCTGACCTGGGGGATATTAATACCCTCAAGAGAATCCACCCTCTTAAGGGCACAGGCCATGTTCAGGCAACAGGAGGATTCCCATGTCAAGGATTCTCTAGACAGGGTGATCAGTATGGTATGGATGACCACCGAAGTCATAGCCTGTACTACATCTTGCAGAGTTCATGGCTGCTCCAAGTGGACGAGATCTTGCTGGAGTGTGTTGCCAATGTGGTGAATTTTCCATCAGCGCTGCAATGCATTGACGACTTTGCAGCTCTCGCCAACATGAAGGTGATGAAACTCAACTTTGACCTTCAGGACCAATGGCCAGTTAGGCGCAACAGATTCTGGTGTAGACTCTCTCACAAGGATTTGCCGCACATTGACATTCCACGTTGGCCAGTGACTCATGATTTCCAAACACTTGGAGATATTATGCCACTTGATGCCATGTGGGATGAACTGGTTGAAAAGCAATTGGAATGGGATCCAAGTGAGTTGGCTTTGTATTTGGATCCAAGTTTTGGCACTGACGAAAGGCTTCTTTGTGCGCAGAGCAAGGCTCCAACAGTTTTGCATTCATGGGGCCATGTGAATAGACCATGTCCTTGCGGCTGTAGGGCAGCATTCAACTTGGCTCGACTTCGCAGTGGAGGAGCACGTGGATTTGGCCTTCTCTCCGCCAGAAGTAGTCGCTATCGGCATTTGCATTCTGAGGAGGGGGCCATGTTGTGCACAGTGCCACCATCTTTCCATTTTCCTATGCCTCCACGTGCAGCTCTCAGCCTTCTTGGTCAAATTGCGGCGCCTTTGCAAGTTCTTTGGGTGCAATCTCACATTTTGGCCTCTTTGCAATTTCACCACTGGGGATGGACGGACTTGGAACCTCTCCAGGCTATCAAAATCTTGCAGAATGCATTGCGCACCTACTCATTCACCAGATGGATCACTCCCAAGATGTATCAACCACGAGACATTCAACTGCAGTTGGTCAAGGAGGAGGTCACTCATGTGATTCAGATCAACGAGCCTACCACAGTTGGGCAATTGATCCAGGCCGAGAATGCTCTTTGTGGATGGGGCCACTACGTGATCATCACATGTCAGGGCTACCGAATGCATCCAGAGGTTCAACTCCTACCAGGGGTGACATATGAGATCAAGATCTGTGTCAGCAGACAGGTGAAGCCATGTCCCTTTCCAACACCGCTCTTGGGAGGTGGATCAGCACAAAGACACCTTCAATTGGGAGACCGGTTGCTTTGGGACTTCATGCGGGAGATCTCATGTGCTCGTGATGCAGAAGAATTCCCTCAAGAACCATTCCTGCTGCCGCCCTTCCAGATCACCCACTTTCTCAGGCTGGATTTGCCGTCTGCAGTGCAGCAGACCTGGATCCAACGCAGCTCCTGTGGATATGGGCCTATCTTCATGATCTGTGAACTTCACGGTCATTGGATTCTTCTACATGGACTCTGGAATTGCCAGCATGATGGACTTCATTGGACCCTTTACGATGGACTTCGAATGGGTCAAAGCTGGCCATGGGCATATCACACAGCCCAGAAAATGTCCAAGACATTGCAAGTTGGATTTTCAGGGATGACTCCTGGTGTTGGACTTTGCCAGCGTCATGCCTTTACTTGCGGCTCCATTGCCCTGATCCACATGGCTCAGTTGCTTCATCTGATACATGACGTTTCTGATGACCAGCTCCAAAACATTCACTTTTGGCTGCTTGAGCGACAGCAATGGCACCCAAGTGATCTCTTTGCCGGAGGTGCCGAGAACACTCAGCAACAACTGGCCAAGCTGCTGTCAGAGAAGGGCGTCCCCTTAGCGGCATCTTCAGATAGGGCCAAGATGATCACCGGCAGACTTGGACTTAAACAAGTCCAAGCAATTCTGCAAGCTCGAAATCCCTGGTCTGACCTCAAGTCAGCGGCCAGCAAGCCAGGGTCAATGTTTCGCTTGGTCACACAAGACGAACAGAAGCTTTACATTGCCGAGCGTGCCAAGACCAAACACGGCGCCAAGATTGCCAATCACAAAGCCAAGAAGCAACACAAAGGAGCTCACCCGAGCCAACCAGTCTGTCTTGAACCATCTCAGTTTGACTTGGATGCCCATCACTTCAAGGATGGTGATGATCTGCCTGTTCCGCAGATCCGCTACGAAGAGGTGGAATCTGAAGCTCGAGGAGTAGCCCTATGCACAACAGAGATGGCGCGTCATTTTCTGGACAAACCTGACACCATCAGCACAGACGCCTTGGCACTGCTGCTTCTGGACAAGCCTGATGATGAGGCTGTTCAAAAGGCACAACTTCAGCCTATCATCATCCCAGCCAGATTCAAAGGCACAGATGAGCACACTTTGATCTACGGCCACATCCTTCAGCTGGGAGACAATCATGTCTTACGAGAACTTGCCAGCCAAGACTCCAACCCAGACTTGGTCGAGACCCAGGTGGTGAAGTTTCAGGTCTTTCGAGACCAACTCAATGGAGATTGGACGTCATTTGCTCAGGCCCCCATTCGGGCATTGGTGTCTATGATGGACTCTCTACAACTTTGCAAGGGCTCCAAATGCGGTGCAGCATGTGGCAAATATCATCCTGGGCTTGATGAGACGGTGGAGAATGTCATCTTTGAGATTTGGGCCAGGAGTTTCTTCGACGCCAATGGCCGTAAATCTCCACAAGACCAAGCCAGCCTTTTCACTGTCTTCTTGCGTATTCCTGAAGGTGCCCTGGGCAAGTTACTCACCAACACCCCGGTTGGAGTGTATGCAGAGCCAAGAGGGTCAAAACCTCGAGAGCAAGATGATCGATATCGAGTCGTATGGCTTCCTGGCGTCTCTGCGGAAGAAGCTGCACATCAATGCCGAACCTATGATCGGGCGATCTGTTTGACAAGACTCCGATTTAAATACGGCATCCGAGTCAAGAAGGAAGATGAACAGGCTGCTTGGTCCCATTTGCGACCGGGCACAGATTTTGTGGCCATGAACTTGCAGCACATCTACGAGCTTTTTCCAGTCCCACATGGAACTCAACGGCATGCCATTGTGAAGCTTCTTTCTGACTGGAAGTGGACTGCCAGACCTTTGCAGCCAGGACGAGGCAATTACCATCACATGTCTTGGCGTGTTGGTTCTCAGGATCCTCCACCCCTACCAGTCATGACAGGTTTCCAGAATGACATAGTCATCACACAGGTGAAGGAATTGAAACAGCCTGAGCATGAACAAACTTTCATTGCTTCTGCGAAGATACAGAGACAGATCCGTGCGGCACCGGCACAACCAGTGACTCCACCTGCAATTGCAGACCCATGGCTGGAGAGAAAAGAAGATCCTTGGGCAAGATATGGCACCAAGTCGACACCTTCCTCATCGGCTGATGGCAAATCCAAACTGACTGCCATTCAAGAACAACTGCGGTCTGACATCAGCAATGACATGGCACAAAGTATGCAGACTCAAGCCAAAGAAGCAGTACAAGCGGCAGCAGCATCATTGCAGAGCGGTGCTGGACAACAAGAAACCCGCATCAAAGCACTTGAAGTGGGTCTCAATGAATTGAAAGGCCAAAATGCCCAATTCAGCACATGGTTCCAGCAGGCGGGTGAGAGATTGCAGGCTACAGAGTCTACGATGGGTGCAATGCAGCAAACGCTCAACACTCATCAGAACGAGCTCCATGTCTTGGGAAGCACATTCCAATCCACCATGAAGACAGTCAAAGATGATCTGTCCTCAGAGATGAATGACTCCTTCAACAAGCAGCTCAGCCGCCTTGAGGCGCTGCTTGAGAAGAAGCAGCGTCAAGCTTGACTAGCGCAAACCGGTTCCGAGAATGGATCGACTCGGAAGCCGGGAGGTACAACAAGATCCACTCTCAGTTTTGGATGGATGCTCATGATGTTGATGGTGTTCATTACACCATCCATGGCTCTGCAGCAGCAGCACTCCTTTGCCCGGTTCTTCATCGACAGCTCGGCAGCTTTTGCTGACCGAGGTTTGGGGTCGGGGAGTTGCGGCTGCCGTGTTCCGGAGTCAAACCATTGGTCTTTTATCGGTCATGCCCCATCTTTTGTGTCTTCTTTGACGTTTGAAAAGTCAGTTGGTGGTACAATTAGATATGGTGAGGCGCTGCACCCTGGTCCTCACATGGGTGAAATGCTGACTGTGGGCGTCAGCAATCCCACTGGCCTCAGACAAAAGGAAGACACCTTATTGGAGCTTGGCCCTGGAGTTTGGTCATTGGCTGAGACTCAACTTTCTGCAGCCACTTTCAAAACATGCTCTGGAATTTTGCGGCAGAAAAGCAGAGCTTTGAATCGAGAAGTTCGCCTACATGGAGGTGCTCCAGCCCCCTTGCGACAGGGATCTACGTGGGCTGGAAAATGGACAGGTGTTGCGGTCATGTCAGACCTGTCATCGTCCACCTTGGACGTGCCATGGCCGTTGGAACATTGGGATAGTGGGCGAGTTTTGCTCACGCGGCATTGGGCAAATGCCATGCCTATTACCATTGGGACCATATATGGCTTTGCTCAAGGACCAACATGGCCAAAAGCCAGGCAGCTGACTGATCAACTGCTTGAAACTTTCACCACGGAGCTGGTCCTGGGGATGAGTGGTGTCAGATTGATCATGGGGGACTTCAACCAGAACCCAGGACAATTGACACAACATCAGATCTGGATGAGACATGGCTGGCAAAATGCACAGGATATTGCTGCTCAGTTGTTCAACCATGAGGTTGTCCCGACATGTAAGGGAGCCCATGAGAGAGATCAAGTTTGGCTTTCACCGGAAGCAATCAATTTGCTGCGCAATTTGAAGGTGACAGAGGACTTCCTGGATCACTCTACAGTCTCCATCAACTTGCAAATCCCTGAGAAGGAGGTTTATGTCCATAGATGGCCAAGACCTGCCAAAATTCCATGGGAGCATATTGATACCAGCAATTGGGACCCAACCTGTTCTACCAGCTTCACATCTCAGCAAGATCCTACAGTGTTTTTGCGAAACTGGGCCCATGATTTTGAACATGCGTTAGTACAACATGCCACTGCCACTGGTGGATTCACTTTACCAAATCGGTGTCAAGGACGTGCTCAACGCCTCACCCCTGTGAAGCAGACTCTTTCTACACCAACATGCAAAGCCAGCCGTGACGGTGAAGTTCGCATCACCAACTCTATGGCTGGTACTGCAACTAGGGTTTGGTTCAAGCAGTTGAGAAGGCTTCAAAGCTTGAAACATGCAGTGCAGGCGGCAAAAGACACACCTGCCGCGATCACATACAGGATCGAGCTCTGGAATGCCATCAAGAGGTCCCAGGGCTTTGTGCCAAATTTTGATACTTGGTGGAGCTCAAGGACTCACCAGATTGCCGGGGTTCCTCAGACATTGCCCCAGGCAGTTCCACTCGAATCGACAGTGGTGCAGGCCATCTATGATAGCTTCTTGCTGCACTTTCGGGCTTTTGAGGCATGGCGCCTCAATGAACGTTCCAGAAGCCTGAAATCAAAGTATGAGGGATCTCTTGAGGCTATCTACATGGACCTGCGCCCTGATCCACGACCGGGAGTCCAAACTCTCTGGAAAGAGGAGCACTACACCATTTTGGCTGTAGATGCGGAAAGCCAACAAGTTCATCTTGACAAGGATGTACAGCAACATGGTGATTCTGTTTGGCTTCATGATCAGCACATGCTCAATGTCATCACTCATTCTGGAGACATTTGCACAGTTTCGTCTTCAGAACATTTGATGGTTGGGGATGAAGTTACCCAGAGGATTTTTCTGACGGGCGTTTCAGACATACTCCAAGCTTTTGAAGCGCACTGGACACCAAGGTGGAGCATTCTGGCGCAAATTCCTCCAGCTGACTGGCAGCGCATTGTGGACTTTGCAGGTCACTATATGCCATCCTTCAACTTTCAGTGGGAGGAACTCAGTCTGCCTAGTTGGAGAGCCATGATCAGAAAATTCAAGCGTAAGGCAGCTCGAGGCCCTGATGGATTTTCTGGTGAAGACCTCAAGCATATGCCGGATGGATATGCTCAACCTTTGCTGGACTTGCTTCAATCCATTGAGCAAGAGGATACAGCTTGGCCTCAACAGCTGGCCTTCGGCACGGTGATCGGGCTGAGCAAACAAGATGGAGCGCATGAAGAAGGTCACTTCAGACCGATCACCTTGTTTCCAACAATTTACAGAGCCTGGGCAAGACTGCGCACAAAGCAGATGATTTTGCAGATGTCCAAGTATATTCCACCTGAAGCACTGGGATTTCTACCACAAAGAGAAACCACCGAAGTATGGATGATGTTGCAGGCACAAATCGAGTTGATGGTTCAGATGCACATGGACTATGCTGGACTTTCTACAGATTTGAAACGTGCTTTCAACCACATAGGCAGGAACCAAGTTTTCCTGATTGCGAGGCATGTTGGATTGCCACACCAACTGTTGAGGCCTTGGCAGAAATTTCTCAACAACTTTGTGCGTAGATTTGATGTGCATGGATGTTTGGGCACGGCACTTACGTCGTCATCAGGTTTTCCAGAGGGATGCCCTCTGTCAATTCTGGCTATGCTCAATGTTAACTGGTGTTACCACATTTACATGCGAGCGTTTTGTCCAACAGTGGTTGCATACAGTTTTGTAGACAACCTTACTTTAGCAGCACGAGATGCACTTGCAGTGATCCATGCTTTTTTTGCTCTACAGTCTGTTTGCCTGCTATTTGGCCTGATGACGGATGCATCTAAGACGTACGTATGGGCATTGTCTAAGTCATCCAGGGCTTTGATTGGACAGCTGGGATTTGACTGTGTCACTGATGCAAGTGAACTTGGTGGTGCAATGACATTTGGCCGCAGTCGGCGAACTCGATTGTTACGCCAACGAGGTTCCAAATTGCATGCCAGGTGGATGAAGTTGAGACGCTCCCAAGCACCTGGACCACAGAAAATGTCAGTGCTATCTAAGGTGTTTTGGCCTCAAGCCCTGCACGGCTCAGCCAACTGTCTCATTGCTGAGACTTACCCCATGGAACTGAGACGTGAAGCCACCAAAGCACTTGGTATCAATGGAGCAGGAGTCAATCCAGTTTTACGCTTATCACTTGCGGATGACATGCGTAGTGACCCAAGTTATTACCAACTCCATCTCTGCCTTTCGACTTTCAGACGTATGCTGCAGAAAAGCCCTGATTTGCTTACTATGTGGCGAATATGGATGAGCAATTATGATGGGCATCTTATTCCTGGGCCCTTTTCCAAACTTATGCAGTGCTTTCAGATGATTGGTTGGTCAGTCATTGACCCACCGATGGTAGCTGATCATGAAGGTTTGTCATGGAACTTGATGTATCTGGACAATAAAACCCTGAACACTGTTTTGGAAGATGCCTGGCTTCAGTACGTTGCAGCGGGTGTTCGTCACAAGACGATGTCTGATTTGCGGGGCATGGATGGTTTCCTTACGAAGTTGGGCAGCACTAAGCTGTCTACTCTGGATAGAGCACGTCTTGCAGCTCTGCACTCAGGAGCATTTATCAGCAGATATGAACACTCCAAGTATGACACTGAAAAAACACCAATGTGTGCACTTTGTCAACTGGAAGATGATCGTTTGCACTGGCTTGTCTGCCCGCGGTTCCATCACATTCGTTGCTCTATTCCGGACTGGTGCCCCGATAATGTGGAGCTGCCCAGATGCACTTTGCAGCATCTACTGGTCCCACGGCAGGACGTGATGACTGAGTGGCGAGCGCTCTTGAGTGCACCGGAGGAAGATGGCATATCTTTTTTTGTTCCTGCCCCCACAACTGGTTTCCAACACTTGTTTTTAGATGGTTCTTGTATTCAAGATTTGTTTCCTGTGCTGAATAGGGCTGCATGGGGTGTTGTTAGTGCCACAATGGAACAAGTGGTTGCCATGAGCCACCTAAAAGGGGTCACACAAACCATAGACAGAGCCGAGCTGACTGCGCTGATTGCAGCGCTTCACTGGACTTCTGGCACTGAATTGGAGGTATGCCTTTGGTCAGACTCTCAATCCACGATAGCGGTGGCTGAGTTTATTCAACGGCATCACATGCTACCGGATGGGGTAGAGAATGCGGATCTTTGGGTTCAAGTTCTTGACCTTTTACAAGACAGGGGCACACTATTCACTGGTTTTCGCTGGATTCCTTCACATCTCCCTGCGGAGGTTGCCGAGGACTCTTTTGAGGAATGGGTCATCAAGTGGAATGATGCAGCAGACAGGCTTGCAGTGTTTGCCAATACTGCTCGTCCTCTGGAACAACGCCATTGTCTTGTTCGGGCACAGGCGATTCTTTCTGGTTGGGCCAAGAGGCTCAGACAACTGCAGCAGTTTTACTTCCAGGTGGCAGAATTCACAGGAGATGAAGAGGCGTTACCAGACCATGTTAGTGTTGTTTCCTCCGAATCTGAAAATGATGGGCTCTGGTTCTCATGGGCAGACTCACTACCCATCAACTGGAAGGTACAATGTCAGCATGGTGGCAAGAAGGTGCCAGGAGACTTTTTGGTCTCTGTCGTGGAGTGGGTTTGCGCTGCTGAAAGACTTGAAGGAACCGTCAGAGAAATCAACGAAGTTGAATTAGTTTTTGCATTTTTTCTGGATAGGGAATTCAAGTTCCCCTTCTCAATTGATGGTTCGTTGAAGCTGTGCATGCGTTGTCCAGATTCTTTGTTTCAACAACCAACACTTGCAATGATGCTTAGGCCAGTTCAGTATGCTTTGGCTGAACTGCACAAGCTTTTTCCACATGTTGTGATGCAGACAGTGCCACTGAACCGGGTATCCCTGGGTTTGTACAAGAAATTTGCCGGTCTGAGAATCCATATTCCAGACAATTTGTGGTCACTTGTCCAATCACGTGTACAATTTTTTACAGCTACTAGAGCTGTGCGAAGGGCGTGTGACTTGGCTCGCCCGGCCTAAGACAAGGACTTGTTGCGGCCGCACTGCATTGCCGTGCGTCGCAGCACCCAAATCAGTCCGAGCTATATGTATGTATGTATATATATATATATTATCTTATCTTATATAGGAATCAACAGACCTGGGGCTATAAACATGCTTACACCATACCAGACACAGGAGATCATCCCATCCCTGGATTCTCCAAAAGCAGCTGGGATGTAGTGCCTGGACCAAATGGCATAGACCCATGTAGAACCAAAAGTGGAGATGCAGCCCAACCTCAACAGTAAGACCGTTGGAGATTAGCCATAATTTTAGTATTATCCCACATGGCACCACCTGTGATTAATGGCATACAGCTGCGTCGCGGGTTTTCTCCGCGACGCACACGGCTGTCGAGGGTTTTG
>Ga0126343_10001713_pt1 | contig 10637 bp, 8 predicted proteins | sample Cyp2metagenome_FD_92531 | JGI IMG/M metagenome (GOLD analysis project Ga0126343, IMG submission 92531) | Coral microbial communities from Lord Howe Island, Old Settlement Bay, Australia - Cyphastrea 2 metagenome | ecosystem: Host-associated > Invertebrates > Cnidaria > Coral ... | reverse complement strand
GGAGCTGCATCGAGTTTGTAGGTATAGTACAAGGCCCGGTACACATTGCGCCGAACGCTTGTGAAAACGACGTGATAACTCTGAAAATGCATCGACTGTTTCCGTCCGCACTACGCCGGTGAAATTCTAAAACGCAACGATAACCGGCCGCTTTTGATTTGTGTTTGAGGAAAACACGGGCAGGAAAATCTTATTATTGTGGTTCATCGTTTTGGAAAAGTTCCGTTTTCAAAATGTTTTCTGTCCATCCTGAAACGTCAAGCCGGTGTTTTCAACCTCCTTCGGTTTGAAGAGCATTTTCGGTAGACGGTAGGTCTAACTGTAGAAATAAAGCTGCGTTTTTAAATGTCTCCGGCGCACTGTGGACGAGGCCTAAAGCTTTGCTACACAGGTCGATTTTCTCAAAGTCCTTGGCGGTTATAGCTGGTCTGGCTGCGAGGAGCTTGTACTCGTGCTCTTCGCATTCTGCCGAGTTACGCGGCTGTGTGGTGGACTTGCCCGGAGCCATGAAAATTTGACACTTTTCAACGCACCTTTCTTTATGTGCCAAGCTTAGTAAATGCTCGGGGAAGGCACTTCAAAGGTGTTGGTTGGGGTGCGTGGGGCGAACTTTTAAACCCACCCCATTTCAGACCAAAATCTGTGATGAAACATTTCCTTCTTCAGACCTGTGCCGAACATCGATACGCCATTTTAGTACCAACTCTAACATATGACCGCAGGTAACCAGCAATGGCTTCCGGCATTTGCGCAGACCTTTGAGAAGGGCAAGAAATTTGCCAATGTTGATGTGGGAAAAAAGTAGTTCATGTGAAGCAAAAATACCCAATGCAAGCCAGTGTGAAAAACATGCACTATTTAAGATAAAAATGGTCAAAACCTATGCCCATTTTCAGACCAAAACAGCTTAAAAGCCATATTCTTTGGGGCTACCTATAGATCCCATATAAGAGAGCATCTCCGTTCTCCATCTCCGGCACCATTACAAGAATAATATGCACTTAATGACTTGCCCCAAGGGAAACAGCTAGTTTTGTTTCCCAGAGACCCTCAATAGCGCCCGAGGCGATAATACAATACAATACAAACTTTATTGCCACTCCCTAAAGAGGGCTTTTCAGTGATGTCGTTAATGACACTCCCTGAAAGAGGGCTCTTCAGCGACGCCGAGGGGAATATCGAGGTCCAGGGGAAACAAAACTCACTGTGTCCGGAGTGGCTAGTCATTAAGTGTTTAGTCAGACGACCGTCTGGTGTTTAGTTATACTTCCCGACTCAAAAATTGAAAAAAAAAATGATTTGCTTGACGCCCACGGTGGCTGTGCTTGCAGTACGAGCGGCAGTCAAACCGAGCTGTCTTACCGAAACGACTCGATAATATTCTTTCCTTCACAGCTAACAAAAATAAAGACAGTTCTTAAGTTGATTTGCTTTCTTCTAATGCTTAACTGGAGAATTCTGGGTTTTATTTGACGAGGAATCGCACACTTTTGTGGTAAAAAACTCACACAACTATCTTCCTACCTGACGACGGAGTGGCGACAGCGATCGAAGAGCGAGTAACGGGTGACCTATTCTTTGGCGCCATATTAAAAGCTTGAAGACACAAAATGTTCAGATTTTCCCCTTTCTTAATCAGATATGTTTTGGCTGAATTATAAATTCTTCTCTTGAATAATGAATGTCTTCTCTAGTGAGAAACGTTGCCCGACTTTAATTTAAGCCCCGGCCAAACGATCGCAGCATATAAACCCAACATACCGCAACATTGTTGGGCGCAACATCTTGCGATCGTTTGGCCACCGTGTTTCGACGTGTCGCGCCGGACATATTGGGTGTTGTTGGCTCAAATTTGACCATTTTCAAACTTGAACCAGGAACACCCAACATGTCGCAACACATCGCAACACGGTGGCTAAACGCACACAACATGTTGCGCCCAACAATGTCGCGATATGTTGCGTTTACATGTTGCGATCATTTGGCTGGGGCTTTAGACATAAGGCCAACTAGCCAGTTGACTAGGGGCGCTTTCCATACGACCGAAAATTCCGAGATTTCCGATCCGAAATTGAATTAAACGGTAAAAACTCCGGGAAAAGTTTTCGAAGATTTAGCAATACGTTTTGAAGGCACCCTCTAAAGGAATTTCCGGAATTATCGAAAATTTTGTGTTTCATTCACATTTGCTGCTCATAGTCACCCCAACATGGTCGGCGATCGTACGATAAGGCTCCCTGTTTGCCACACTCCAAAGAAACAGAAGCATTTGTTTTTCTGTTTTTCTAGCTGCCCAGATGAATTGCTAGTTTGGAATCTGCCCAGTGTGCATTACTTCTTGTGTCAATAACTGCTATCATCTACATACCGGCTGGGTTTTAGCACATGCCCAATAACTGACACGTTTTCCCAGTCATCCGGAAATGGTTTTCAAACTCCTCCGACAGATACGCTGGAATAGTTACTTCGAAGTACCCATTTACACGAGTTAATTCCCTCCGCATGAAGCTGGCAACTGCAGCCAGAAGTATTACGTCGTCGTTGCTATCGAGAATGGTACAACTTATTGTTTCACAGTCATCCTGCTCTAAAGCCGCGAAAATGTTCAAAAAGTCCGCCATTTTCAAACGCAACAAAGTTTCACCAAGCATGCCCTGTGTTGCAGAGCACGTGACTTTGAATTCTGGGAAGCGGTCGGACGCGTTCCATTCGACCAGCGAAAATTCCGCGCCCTAGCACATAGCCTACCTAGCACATAAATTTGCCGCCGTTTAAAGGTGCACGACCTGATCACGTGCGAGTCGAGAGTTCAAGTTGTTGCTTCCCTAGGGCGTTTTGTTCGCCCTGGGGAGTTAGTGAGTTCTGACTCATGGCACGTGGCACGTTCTCCTCCATTTGAATTGGGAGGTTGCACAAAACCATTTAGCAGCAGAGGATAGGAAACGCAACACCTTATAATTCAACGTGAAATTAAGTCTAGCGGTCTTCACTCGTTTGGAAAATAAATTCCGCGAAAAATACTCGGTTAATTTATACGTCTTTCATACCTTGCAGATTCAAAGAGCTGGTCTCCCAATACTTTATAGACGATTGGGAAAAAGCTTGTCAAGTTGTGAAGGAAAGTGAATTGGCTGTTGCCTAAGTCCTGTTGCCTAAGTCAGTTGCTCAATGGTCCTACTGATCTCTCGGCGTTAGTTGTCACTCACAACGGGAGTGTATTCGAGCCGTGTTGAAAGGACAGTGAAAAAATTAGATGAACATTAAAATGGAAGGGAAGAAAGAATCAGTAGCGATGAAATAAACTTTGTTAATCGGTCCTACTTATCTCAGTTCAAGATTGGGCGAAACTGCCTCGTGTCGTCGTCGAAATTACGTGGACCGAATAAAATGATGTAAAGAGTAATAATAATATGTTCTAAGAAACAAATTATTTATGTAGAATTAGACTGTAACAGTATATTGCATCCGTGTTAAATTATGTCAAATTAAAACCAGTTACATGTAATTCATCAAACTGGAAACAGACAAATATATTTTTAAGATTTTTTAATATCGAATGTAATAAAATGGGCTACTCTCATGAATGACCGGTCTTTCGTCTTTCGTTTTCATTCAGTGTAAACTATTTGCAAAATGAACAAAACATGGACGTAAGTAATGTCCACTGCATTGGCTCCCCCCGTCACTCCATTTATCAGGTTTTTTCCCACCTTGTTTTCCCCGCCGTTCTCGTACAGCTTCCCAAACTGACCGAACGCCTGGTGCGACCTATGAGAACTGGTGCCCATTCTGCCCCCTCCATGATCTGAGATAACTGAGGAATTGAAAAAAAAATTGTAGTTTCACGGAGTCTAAACTGCTGTTTACCTTTTATCAGGAAAATGGTGTAAATTATCCCTTTTCAGAGAGAGGTGACTGGGAAAAAGTGAAAGATCAGAGTAACGTGAATTCCGACAATAAGCTTGACGGTGACGTGTTCGTCATTAAAAGGAAAAGCGTTAAATCTATCATTATAGTTACTGAAATAACTAAGTAAGCCAACCAACACTGTTCATCTTTATGGCCAATGCCTCCATGGTTTTCAATGCCGTGATTTTCGGGAACTGCGGAAATGCTTCTTCATTCAACAGCCAGCCTCTTAAAAATGCAAGTCAAAGCATAGGCGAAAGAGAAATTGCGTGCAAACGCCTCTTACTCAGTTGGTGACGGGATAACCCGCTGTGCAGTATAAGTAAACCACTTAGCTAAGCCCACGAACTTTACCATGCGCATGCGTCTAGTTACAATAATAGGCCAGAGTCACGAAATTTCAACAAAGAGTGCCAGCGTCCACCTGCGGAAATTTTCCTTCATTGTTTTTTTTTTTCACTTGAAAACAAGTAGCGGTAGCAGTTTGCTTTCTTGTCTCGCCTCCCTGTGTCTTTAGAATGAAAAGCTACTTGATCGAATTTTAGAGAGGTTTTCCTTTCATTTATTAAGGCGTGGTCCAGTAGGGGGGCTTTCTGTCAAACCAACTTGTCAATGATTTTTACTTTTATTAATTAAACTGAAAAAGAAGTTTTGGCTGACGGAATTCTCAATCCCTTTTTAATTAGGTGATACATTTTGCTTTCAAGAAACAGGAAGCGCCGGAGACAACCTCGGCTAGCGGTATAAAATTTGCTGGTGGTACATATATTGTTTCGATTTCTTAAGTCTGTCGGTTATACATCTGATCAGAGGAACAAAGATCTCAACTTCAAAAGCTTTTGCTCTCTCTCGCCGGAACTGATGAGATTCTCTTGTTTGGCTACAATCATGTGGTCAATGCTTTATGGTTTCCCATGCAGGCATCCATAGTAATTTAATGTTCCAAGTATTTTCAGAAAGCTTGCATTTAGAATGAATTGTTTTAATATTGGTAAACACGGGACAGGATGTGGGGAATATGATTAGCACGCAAGAGAAAAAGAACTAAAAACGCACACATGGCGTCTTCATAAGCAGGGCAATGAAATTTTCCTCACCAAATCTAGTTTTGGACTCGTTTTTGACAGATAAACCTCCCTGAAACTAAGCGAAGAGATCTGATGCCACCTTGACCATAATGAATTCGTAGACTGCAAATAAAACAAGATAAGAAACGAGTGGAAATATAACAGGCAAGGGTATAGGTCATGAATAATTTATAGTGCTTTCTTTGTCCATTTGTGTTTAGTCTGGCGCGGTTGGGTCTTCATTAAAATAAATAATCGTCAAGTGACTGCCACACGAAAGTAAGATATCGTGTTCCATTGGATTTTTCGAGAACATTTTCCACCCCAAGGATTTTCTGTAACATACTTAGCGACATCAGGAGACATACCAATGATTACTTTTTTTTTTCCTTGAAAATGGAAACTCTTTTTGTGACCTTCCATGCTTTGACGTTTGTCTGAAACAGAAAACCGCAAGAACGTCGCGATCCCGACTAGGGTGGGGTGGTGGTTTTTCTTGATTTATTGCGTTAATGATTAGACTCCAGTTTTACGATCTAGCTTCATTAGTATACCGTTTAGAATTTGAGCTAAAGTTCTAACCGAAGAGATAAAACGAAGTCAGAAAAACCTTCTGTGCGACTTTTGTTCGTGGCAATAAACAGCCACCACCTCCCCCATGGGGAGAAGCTCACATACCAGACGGAACATCAGAATGAGGCTTCCGGCCAATCGTCTGGGACAAAGATGGTGGAGACATATTCGAAAGTTATTGAACATTCTCGCCCGAGGCTGGAATAATTATTTCGTTTGTTTCGTGCTATGCTTTCCCAAAACCGTCCACGTCCCATTGAAACTACCACTATCACGAAATGAGAGCACAGAATACACGATTTCAACAAATGTTGAAAATCCGTCGAACTACGTTAGGATTTGGTGTTGTTCAAATCCTTTTAGGCGTCTCATTAACTGCGTTGTCGTTTGTAGCCTTCGCCTTCACCTCATCGAATAGAATACGGAATGCTTGCCCTTACTGGGCTGGATTCACGGTAGGCTTAAGTTCTTTTCCCCTCACTTGATTTCAGAACTGTTGTGGGTTCAGCGTGAGTGTTAGCGTGATTTGAACTGACAAACTTGCCGCTTCTGTGTTCAATTCTGTTATAGGTTTTTTGCAGCGGAGGTGTAGGAATAATTGCTTGGAAACATTCGTCTGTCATGTCGGTGAGTTTGTGTAATACTTCTTATCTTAAAAAGGGGGACCCACAATGATTCATACACAGCACAATAGCAACTTGGATAAAAAATCGCCTTGCGGTAACATCTTCGCGATGGTCGGATCGGATCTATATTTGCTTTCACTTATGGAAGGTACAGACATAGCTTTTTCGGTTGCATCGGAGCCAGGATTACGTTTTTTTCTAAATGATCGACTGGCTATTCTCGCATTAAAATCAGGTGGAAAGTTTTGCTTTCTTCGCGTTCATATTCGGGGCAAAACACGTAAGTACTTATACTTTCCATCGCTATAATTTTATGTTTGCTCATGCATGCAGACAGCGAAACTTGTTGTTTTCGCTACCGTCTGTCAGCGTTCTGTAGATTTTAGTTACCTGTGACAGAAATTCCCGATGACTTCAGTGGAAAAATTTGGACATATTTCCCGTAAGTACTTTTCTGGGCTCTAAATCGCTAACAGTGTTCTTAGTTTTCCATACAAATTAACGTATCGACCCTGGTATCGACTCCAGTGAGAATCGGTTTGTTTTTATTCAGCAATCTGTTCTGCCAGTCTTTGCGTTTCAACGCTGGTAAAGAAGTAATTATTTTTCGAAGAAGAAGATTATAGCCCTACGCTCGCTGAAACTAGAGCTAACAGATTGAAAAGTTCTGTTGGTGGGAAACATGCGAATTTGAACAAAGGGTTTCTTCCCTTTCGTAGTCACACAGTCTATACAATATGCAAAAACTTGCTCAAAACCAGACGACGATACATCATTCATCCAACTGAGACATCCACAGCTGAATTTGCAATTATATCCTGTTGTATATTTTTTATGTAAATTTAAAAGAGAAAAATGTGGTGTTTCCCTTGAGAATTAACAATTTTAATTGTACACAGTCTTGATATTCAAAAATAGGGACCAAGAGGTTATGAAATCTCATATTTGAGCCAAAAGAAGGAGTTTATTTTCGTAAGAATTTTTAACTCGAGGAGAGAGTCAGTCTAATGCAGTTATTGTTAAGAGTGGTATTTGGGTTTAATGGAGGTCACACATGTGATAACAGTTTCATTGTTATCTTGTAGAGAATATTGGAAAGAGCTGTTAAAAAAGGCAAAAAGTTGCCGGCAGTGTACAGGAATTGGCAAGTTGTGAAACTTTAAAGATTCACAACATTAAGTACTGAGGAGATATCTTTTTACTCCTATCTATGTCACATGCATGCAAATAGAGATGTCATAGATATGCGATATTCGACCTTTATTCTTGCTCTAGAACGGTTCTGTTATGCGGAATATTTCGAGGTGTAAAAAGCTCGCCTATTAATAACAAATGAAAAAGTCTACACGTGCAGCCCAGAGAAGATGAGCAAGATTGGTCAAGCATTCCACCATAATTAATATCAAGAAATGAATTTATAAATGCAAATTTCTTGACGTCACTCTTTGAAAAGTTCTTCAACTGAATGGCTCAATATTCAGACTGACTTAGTTTTTCCAATCTCAGCTGCAGATTGGCTTCATGTTACAAATTTCACAACATTTGCTAATGACACTTATCCACAGACAGCTCATTCATCTTTTTTTAGTGCTACAATTACGAAATACAAAACATGTACCACGTTTCTATTGAGCTATATAAACACAAGGGGAAGAAGTGCTGTGTGGAACTGTTTGTCATTTGGTAACATGTTCAAAAGTTAATTTATTAAGCCGATGCAAGTAATAAACACATACTACCGGATACGTGCGTGACAGTGCTTTATAATGCAATTAAAGTGCAAGTGCATATGATTAAATACCAAGGTGCAAGTGGATGTGCAAATGATTATCACATAGTACAACAGAACATGAGCCAATACAGCGCTCCAAGCTGCGACCATTTTGGTCGCCATGGCAAGTGGAAAAAATATTTGGCAACTAAAATTCTGGCAAAAGTCGCCAATTGGCGACCTACAGAGTTAAAGAGAAACTTACCTGAAAAATTATCAAAAATAGGATGAATTTAATCAATAGTTGCGGTATCACCTGTCTTTCTCTTTTCCCTTCTCGTCATTCAGAAAGTCGAATGCGTAAACTTAAAATGAGCTGCGGTTCAAAATGGCAAATTTGATCGATTCGAAGGGGTTTTGCGCACCATTGACAATGTTACCCGGTCTTAGCAGCTTTGCAATGTTTAAATAAATCGTTTTTCCTACTAGACAGTCTCTTCTTTCTCTTTCTCTTACTGTAGCAAAGCGAAGAGTCAAAACGTGCCGTTTGGCGCATTAGCCCCTTGTGTAATGTGTCATAAAGTGTCCTCTACTTCAATTTTTTTTTGGCGAGTGAATTTTGTTTTATGGCGACCATTTTACAATTAAAGGTCGCCAAAAGGTGATTGTTTGAAAAAGTGAGCTTGGAGCGCTGCAATAGTGTTTTCAAGTCCTCTCAAATTTCTATGAGTGTTTCTGTAAGTTGATAGAAACATAGAGAATGTGTTTTCTATTTCTTTTAGAAACTTGCTTGACAAAGAAAGAGAACAACTTGTTTACTTTGATTATATAAAATAATGTAAGTTCGCTTGGCTCATGCCATCATTACGTCAACAGCTTGTGCTAGTTCTGTGTTTCTATCAAGTTGTTGAGATATGATATTTAACAGTCCTGCATGTGTATTTTCTTTGGACTGTGTTTTAAGATGTATGTAACATGCTGCAGATAATGGTGTGTAACCAGAACAGTGGTGACTTGAATATTCAAAGGAGAAGGTCACTCCACAAAACATATTATTTTGTCAACACTAATAAAAGCCTTACAAGTTTAGCCACTCAATGTAGTTTCAGCCTCAGTAAAGCGCAGGTTTTCTTTTCGAAATTTGTCTCCAAAGAGACCCAAAATTCAAACACTGTGGCCGTCATTTTGAGCAGTACTCAGTAGCCAGGCGAGGTTTCAATGATGTCATTATGTCCAAGAGATTTGTCCAAATGGCTTCCAACAAGCCTTTTAAGTACCACTCTGGGTTAATTGGCTGCTCTTAAGCCATGATTATGACTTCGAGCCAAACATGCTCCAGACTCTGAAATGATGGCATTGAAGAGAGTGAATTGGATAATCACTTGGAGAAATAGATTTTGCTGACCTTTTGAAGGACACCAAGTCAGTCACAGGTTTTTCTCCTTGCCAGTTTTGTGCCAGATTTACCTACCTCGGCAGCATCATCAGTAGAGATGGAGGAACTGACCTGGACATCCAGAGCCGTCTCAACAAGGCTAGAAATTTGCTCAATATGATGAATAAGGTATGGCGTTCTCCCACCTACAGCACTTTTACCAAGCTGAAGCTCTATCGCAGCTGCATCCTTACAAACCCTCTTGTATGGCTCAGAATGTTGGCGCTTAACGGAGAAGGATCTATCAAAGCTCTCTACCTTTCACACCAAAAGCCTTCGGCGTATCTTACGCATCTTTTGGCCAAATGTCATTTCCAACAAAGATCTTTTTAAACGGTGTGGAACCGAACCAATGGCTACCATCCTGATGAGGAGACGCTGGAGGTGGATTGGTCATGTCACCCGCCAAGAAGCTTCCATTGCAAAAGCTGCTATGCACTGGACGCCAGAAGGGAAACGCAAGCGGGGTCGCCCTAAGATCACATGGCGACGGACAGTTGAGAAGGAAATAAAGGAGATGGGGAAGACCTGGGAGGGCATCAAATTCGTGGCAAAGGATCGCCAGATGTGGAGGGAACATGTTGCTGCCCTACATGCCAGCTAGGCGTAAAGGGCATGAGCTGATGAGCTGAGCTGAGCTGAGCTGAGCCAATTTTGTGTGGGACAGAATGATGTCACTTAAACACAGCCTGGCTGCCAAGAAAATTTCAAAATGGTGGCCTCTGAAGTCGCTTCTTTGAAGATGAATTTCTTCAAGATAGCGGGCAATTCAGAGGCTGAAAATGAGTGGAAAAGCTGAATGGTTTTTTTTTTGCTATAAGCAAAGAAAAAGAAAGTCAGCCTTTTGGAGTGACCTCCTTTAACCCTCTTACTCCTAAGAGTGCTATGTGGCACAACATACCATTACATGCTCAATATTTGGTCAATTTTCTATCAATTTTGAACTGCAAAAAGGTCTTCCAGGACAGCGCTGTTGTTTTAAGGCATAAAATCATATCCCCATTTCATCATCATTTTAGTACTAATTAAAAATACATATTACAGTCGGATAGCTATGCTAGTCTAGGCGGGCCAGTCTATCAATAGTTACAAGTTATTTATTACTACTTTAATTACTATTATTACTAAAATTAAGAGAAAAAGAAAAAAAATAATAATAATAAAGAAAAGGAAAAGGAAAATGGGAAAAGATTGTAATTTAATTCAATTGATTTTTTTTTTTGACTACTACTGACATTTTAATTTACTTTAGAGATGATCCTACCAAAATCAATGAAGGAATCTTCATCTTCAAGAACACTTAAGAGTTTGTTTTT
>Ga0126343_10001712_pt1 | contig 10638 bp, 4 predicted proteins | sample Cyp2metagenome_FD_92531 | JGI IMG/M metagenome (GOLD analysis project Ga0126343, IMG submission 92531) | Coral microbial communities from Lord Howe Island, Old Settlement Bay, Australia - Cyphastrea 2 metagenome | ecosystem: Host-associated > Invertebrates > Cnidaria > Coral ... | reverse complement strand
TAAGACGTCAGCAAAACGAGGATGCATGTTTCCAGAAACATTCATAGTGGTTGCATTTTTCCCCAATGTTTCTCAGTTTTGCCATACGGGAATTTTATCGAGAATTCGAGCATACGAGCAGTAGCAAACATTTTGCGAGCACGAGCAAGCGAGCACTCATCTAATTTTTGCGAGCAATTCGAGCAAAGGCCAAATTTTGCGAGCACTTTTAAATTGAATGGGACCATTCGATACCCCTATTTATGGTGAGTTATACGTGTGGTTTAAACCAATCAGGATCGGGGAAATATTTTGAATGAATAATAATCTACATTATGTACCTCTTCTATCACTTCTTTTATGTATTTGGTTTTTTAGTTGTTGGTTTATCTTTTTTGTTCATAGGCCTGGAATTCGACAAATACTCTTCAAGTAAAGAAAATTACCTTTTTTACGATCATTATTTTGTTAGTTTCCTTTGATTTCAAGATTGACAGTCTGATACTCACCATTTTTTTTGCAATGCAAAATAAGACCTCTCAACAATTAGAGGATGTTAGGCAAATATTCGCTTCATCTAACTATAATTTCTTTTTTTATGTATGGAGGAAGATTAACATTTTATACAAGTCTCGATCTTTTTCTCTGCATATAAATTTCACCGCCTCAGAACCTAGTCAGTGGCTTTCTTACTCTGTAAGCATGAGTCTGGTCTTCACCTTGCTTATGGTGTGTCAGATGCCTTGTGAATTGGACGCTCAGCAGTGTAGAAGCGAATATTCTATCCGCGGCATGATGTTAAAAAGACATATCTTCATGGCCAAGAAAACTGCAAACTGGTTAAAGTGTGTAGACAAGTGTAACCATGACATCAGATGTCAAAGTTTTAACTACGCCGTCAGCCAAGGCATGTGTGAGTTGAACGACCGCACCAAGGAAGCCAGACCTGAAGATTTTGTTCAGGACAGCGATCGGTTCTATATTAAACGATTAGATGGTAGAGGTATTGTTCTTCTTTGAGTGTTTATCTATCATTTTGAAGGAAAGGCATTCATGTCGTATAAAAAATGCCCAGAATCTCTTTGCATTTCGAGGATTGCTAACAAAGTCCGCAGTTTTTGTGAAGGAGGCTAAACAATGGTGATGTTCACTTATAACAAGAACGCGCGAAGAAAACAGTGTTTTTGATTCATTTCCATTTTTAGTTCCTCTTGGATCCGTTCCCGAGTTGCCAGCTGAGTCATGCGTCGAGATCATGGCGAGTGAGGGAGAACATGCAGTCAGTGGTAAATACTGGTTCGACTCAATTAAACCTGGCGGGGTAGTCCTGGCTCATTGTGACACGTCTAAACGAGGTAACTAGACGTTAGGGGTTTTCCCTCAATTTATTATTTTTTAGCCTCTTCAATAAGCCTCCCATATGCCTCTAAAATGTCTATGACAAGAGACTGTAGTCTACAAAGAGAAGAGCACCCTTGGCCCTAATTCAAATGTTTACGAACTTTTACATAAAGTTATGTATTGTAAGCAGTCTAAGTAACAGCAATCTTGTTCCCAGAGCCCACGTGTCCTTTGGTCAGCGCCAAGACACGGAGCTCTGGAATAATCCATTTCCAGACTCCAAGATCTTAGGACTCCCGGTTTCACGGCGCATGCGTGCTTTGGCTTAAAAAAAGGCATCCAGAGGTAAAGTCGATGTGGATTCGTTCCACAAAGACATTCAATACGCATTCACATCGACTTTATCTCTAAACACCATGTTTTAAACCGAGGAACGCATGCGCCGTGAAACCGGAAGTCCCAAAATCTTGGACTCTTGAAATGTATTTTTCTAGAGCTCCGTGTCTTGGCGCTGACCAAAAGACAAGTGGGCTCTGGGAACGAGATTGAAGTAATAGTATTGTTATTGAAGTGAATATGCGTATTGTATTGTAAGTAATATAAGTAATGTAAATGTAAGTGTCAGTATCGTAAGTGGCCTATAAGTAAGTAGTGTAAGAAACTAAAGTATCTACATTAATGTTGTATTGTAGGCAGTGTAATTAGTAGCAATTAGTAATAATGATAATTAATAATGAATTTTATTTGTCAAAAACTTAAACTTTACAATAATTACTTACAAGATAAAAGGCTAAAAGAACGTTTAAATATTTACATGATTATTGCATTTGATTATTTCAGTAGATTTTACAATACATGGTAATTCTGATGAAAGGAATGACTTGTATAAAATGTCGTAGAAAAGTAGCAAAAGTATTTGCGATTTTTTTCATCGATTACACGCGAGAAAAAATCAAAGAAACAGAAGAAATTACTCTAAATTTTTTAATACACTTTCTACTCTTTATGGGGTCTTCCTTATCCTTGCATGAATTATACTAGTAATAACAATTTATAATCTCTTAATTAAAAAAAAACTGACAACATAATAAAAAAAGAAAATATGAATCAACATTTTAATAATAATAATAATAATAATAATCCTTCACACCTTCACCTATCTTCTTCGTGCCATCTGGCACATAAAGCCTCAAAATAATAATGATAATAATAATAATAATTATTTAATTTAATATTTATTTAAAACTTTATAATAAATTACTTACAAGAGTAAAAAGGCAAAAAAGACATACTACTACTACTACTAATAATAATACTAATGATAATAATAATGACAATGACAATGACAATGACAATGACAAGGACAAGCACAATGACAATGGCAATGACAATGACAAGGACAATGACAATGACAATGACAATGACAATGACAATGACAATGACAATGACAATGACAATGACAATGACAAGGACAAGGACAATGACAATGACAATGACAATAACAATAACAATGACAATGACAATGACAATGACAATGACAAGGACAAGGACAAGGACAATGACAATGACAAGGACAAAGACAATGACAATGACAATGACAATGACAATGACAAGGAGAAGGACAAGGACAATGACAATGATAAGGACAAGGACAATGACAAGGACAAGGACAAGAAAAATGACAATGACAATGACAATGACAAGGACAAGGACAAGGACAATAACAATGACAAGGACAAGGACAATGACAACGACAAGGACAATGACAATGACAATGACAATGACAATGACAATGACAAGGACAATGACAAGGACAAGGACAATGACAATAACAAGGACAAGGACAATGGCAATGGCAATGACAATGACAATGACAATGACAATGACAATGACAATGACAATGACAAGGACAAGGACAAGGACAAGGACAAGGACAATGACAATGACAATGACAATGACAAGTACAAGGACAAGGAAAATGACAATAACAAGGACAAGGACAAGGACAAGGACAATGACAATGACAAGGACAAGGACAAGGAAAATGACAATGACAATAACAATGACAATGACAATGACAATGACAATGACAAGGACAAGGACAAGGACAAGGACAATGACAATGACAAGGACAAGGACAATGACAATGACAATGACAATGACAATGACAATGACAATGACAACGACAATGACAATGACAACGACAAGGACAAGGACAATGACAAGGACAAGGACAAGGACAATGGCAATGACAATGACAATGACAATGACAATAACAATGACAATGACAAGGACAAGGACAATGACAATGACAATGACAAGAACAATGACAATGACAAGGACAAGGACAATGACAATGACAAGGACAAGGACAATGGCAATGACAATGACAATGACAATGACAATGACAATGACAATGACAATGACAATGACAATGACAAGGACAAGGACAAGGACAATGACAATGACAAGGACAATGACAATGACAATGACAATGACAATGACAATGACAATGACAATGACAAGAACAAGGACAAGGAAAATGACAATGACAATAACAATGACAATGACAATGACAATGAGAAGGACAAGGACAAGGACAATGTCAATGACAAGGACAATGACAATGACAATGACAATGACAAGGACAATGACAATGACAATGACAAGGACAAGGACAATGACAAGGACAAGGACAAGGACAATGGCAATGACAATGACAATGACAATGACAATGACAATGACAATGACAAGGACAAAGAAAAGGACAAGGACAATGACAATGACAATGACAATGACAAGGACAATGACAATGACAAGGACAAGGACAATGACAATGACAAGGACAAGGACAATGGCAATGACAATGACAATGACAATGACAATGACAATGATAATGACAATGACAATGACAAGGACAAGGACAATGACAATGACAAGGACAATGACAACGACAAGGACAAGGACAATGTCAATGACAATGACAATGACAATGACAATGACAAGGACAAGGACAATGGCAATGACAATGACAATGACAATGACAATGACAATGACAATGACAATGACAATGACAAGGACAAGGACAAGGACAAGGACAATGGCAATGACAATGACAATGACAATGACAATGACAATGACAATGACAAGGACAAGGACAAGGACAATGACAATGACAATGACAATGACAATGACAAGGACAAGGACAATGACAAGGACAAGGACAATGACAAGGACAAGGACAATGACAAGGACAATGGCAATGACAATGACAATGACAATGACAATGACAATGACAAGGACAAGGACAAGGACAAGGACAATGACAATGACAATGACAATGACAATGACAATGACAATGACAATGACAATGACAATGACAATGACAAGGACAAGGACAAGGACAATGGCAATGACAATGACAAGGACAATGACAAGGAGAAGGACAAGGACAATGACAATGACAAAGACAATGACAAGGACAAGGACAATGACAATGACAATGACAATGACAATGGCAATGGCAATGGCAATGACAATGACAATGACAATGACAATGATAATGATAATGGTAATGATAATGATAATGATAATAATGTTGCCTTGTTGCTAATGTAATAGGCAGGAGTGTGTAAACTCTTCAAATAAGTGCCACCATAGCGAAAATAACGTTCCACACATGGACACTGAGTTGCTCAGAGGCTTAGTGTAGTTACAGAATTGGTTCATGCTTAGCGTGCGTATATCGAGTTATGGATGCACGCGGGAAGTTTGGAGAGCACGAAAGAAGCGTAAGAGTTGCTCGAGCTTGAGTGCTCACTAAACTTTCCAATTGCATCCATAACTCGATATACGCATAGCTAAAAGCATGAACGAATTCTTTTTTAACATGGCGAAGACCTATTCGGCGCTAAAACAGGTTTTATTTGTGTTTAACTACATTGCACGGCGACGTAAAACAAAGGCAATTAGGATCCTAAAACGCCACAATCAGATGAAGATTCGTTGAACGAAAACGTTCAACCTGTTTTTTAAAATTATCAACGGAAAATTCGCTTTTGCAGCTGAATTGAAACTGCACACGTCATTTTATAGAGCACGAACGTGCGTACATAAAGAATTGGTTCATGATTTTTGTCCATCCTTAGATAGGACTAGCGCGGGCGCTATGTTATAATGTATTTTAATACTTTCTCTCTTCTACAACAGTTTTTAATTACTGCGCAAGTCATCCCTGTAAGAACAACGGGACCTGCACAGACCGAGTGAACGGCTTCAAATGCAGCTGCGCACCAAAATTTAATGGAACACAGTGTGAAATAGGTAACTGTAGCCAAAATAAAATGTTTTTCTTCATACTTCAGGGTTTTCGGATCTCTTGTACATTGCTCCCATATTTTTCATGCCCGGCAATTATTAGCCTGTAATGTTTAGATCGATCGACATCCACTCCTATGGTTTGTTTGCTAATTTTCAGCCACTTGATTGCAATAATAAAGTACATCTGATAAAGACGTTTCAATTCCATGGTTTCCAGTGCAACAAATTGACTTCAGTTTTTTATGCGTCTGTCCTGTTATTGATCATAAATTTCGTCATCACATTGTCAAAGTAGCTTTGGATCCACGAGGAGGCAATAGCCGAGTGGATCCGCAGACTACTTTGACAATGTTGTGACGAAATTCATTGTCAATAACAGGACAGACGAATTAAAAACTGACATCAATTTGCTTTTACGATAACAATTTGTCGAATTGCACGCTCTCGCTCGCTGTCGCGTCCCATGAATTTCGCGTCCCATGAATTTCAAATTCATGTTTTTGTCCGCATATTGGCGCGCGCTGAGGAATAAAATGAACAAATGATAGGGCAGATGGCCGTTCTTATAGCTTTTCCTGGATTTAACGATCTTGGACGTTCGCATACCTCTGTTTTTTATTGATCATTTTCTCTACCAGTTTTCTGCCTTTTGCGAAAAAATAAGACTAAGATCTCCGTTGACTCCGTTGACTCCAATTTTTTAACTATAGACCTCTGTAGACCATGCTGAACTACGTGCGCCAATTTATCAAATTCAGGGTAGTATTCCACACGCCTCATATTTGAAAGAAGTAGCTCATTGTTACAAGTAACTCATTATCCGACTGCAGTAAAAATAAAAAAAAATCTATTGAGTGGAAAATTCTCGCGCAAACGTCCTTAAGACACGCTAACCGTGCACGTGATTTATTGTTGTTTAACGTTTTTATTATATTTTGACTCTCAGTACCTGTCGGGTCCACCCCTGAAGTACCGGCTATGTCGTGTTTGGAAATCAAGGCGAGTGAAGGAGAAGAAGCAGTCAACGGTTATTACTGGTTGGACCGTGATAACACTGGCCAAGCCATTCAGACATATTGCCATATTGGGAAAGGTTAGTTGCGCGCCTCGGTGAGCTACTGGCGTTTGTGATTAACGGTTGATATTTTGGCGTTCTCTTTTCACAGCTAGCAGCTACAATTTATTATTCTTTTCGGTACGAAGAAAACTTGAAAAATATTTCCATTACAAAAGTTTAAACTTGTTATAGACACGTTTCTTGTCTGAGGACGGCAATAGCTATTTGATACTTTGATGATACATAATGATACATGTAATATAGCATTACTGACACCGGTACAACCTCATACAAGTAATCTACGACGTAGACCTGTTTTCACTCATGTCGATAAACCAAAACCGTCTAATTACTCTGCCAAACGCTAAGACGGTTCACGCTATTCAAGACCGGTGAGATAAAAATCGTACCAGTTCACCTGGACCTGCCTTAGTTTTGGATGTCCCACTGCACAACGTGATCACCAGCATGTGTGATGTTTTACCATGTGACCGGATCGTGCAAAGGGCCTATAGTTTATAGCTGGTTTATGACCATTTTTAAGTCATTAGTTCAACCTATGACCCGTGAAATATGGAAAACCCGTTTGGCACCATTTAAATGTGTGCCCGTAAACAGTGAAAAGGTAATAAGCACAAATAGAGAAAATACAGTTTGTATTGTAGGAGTTTTTACCTCTGACATTAAGTTTGAATTATTATTCTGCAGACTCTCTGTTTCACTGGACGCTCAGTGGTGCGGATAATCTGATAAAGTAAGAAGGTCGTTTTAATTATTTCTTAGTTTTTGAGATGAAATGAAAAGTCTCAGTCACAACTATGGTATGCATAATTTTTTTCAATTCATGTAGGCCAACACTGAAGTGTTTTCTCTGTCGCTCAATTCTGCTTTAGTTATGGGCAATGAAACCGTCAGTCTCGAGAGACCATGGGTACGCACTCTAGGGGGTAGCTCTGGGTCTGGTACAGAGTCAGGTGTAACTGGTCAGGCCAATTCGAGAGTGACAATCTTTCCCACACTGGGTGCAGGTTTAGTCTGGCGTTGGTCTGGCTCCCTGGTTTCAGGACGTCCTCCTCTGTCTTTTCTTTTTGTTTCGTAGGGCCTCTTTTCGTTTTGTTGACTCTTCGTACTGGAAGAGGCTCTGTTACTGTTTCCCTCCATATTCATCGCTCTATGGTTGTGGCATGACGGGAGTTGATGTCAATGCCCATGGCCTTCAGGTCCTTCCTGCACACTTTCTTGTACTGCAAATGTGGTTCACCTGCGGGCGCTTTCCATGAACTAGCTCTCCGTACAAGATATCATCGTCCATTATGACTAGTTGTCCCAGCCAGCTCAAGCATCACTGCTTCAGCAATGTGAACATGGTGAGGATTCCATCTCTCTCAAGGATAGTGCCTTTGGGAGTTTTGCCCATCGAGGTGATGTTGGAGATGGGTCGGCCGGATTATGCATATGGAAAGTATTTAGCTTTAGCTCCTGCCGGGTGCGAAGAATCCAGAGGACTCTCGGCAGCACAGAAGTGTGCTTAAGACGCAAGCTCTATACACTTGGATCTTTCGGTGTATTTTCGGAATTGCCGGGACTTCCCCGTCTATAGCTTCCAACTGCCTTAGTATTGACTTTCATTCCAGAATTTTCCTCAAAGTGGAGTCTTAAGCCCTTTTTTCCATGTCTGGATGGATTTGGCGTTAGAAATGCAATGGAAGTTTAAAATAATAGTTTTTTTTCTCCTGGATGGGCTGCCTTCCTAGCCCGACGAGCTCTATTTTCCCAAAGCAACTGGTTTTAAGGCGCTGGAGACCCACCTTCAAAACTTCTCCTGCCAGTAGTAGCAGTTCCGCTGGGCCTAGTAACTAAGCCACGCCAAAAGGCCAGGAGTTGGACTTAGTTGTCACACTTTATCTCAGATGCTGGCCATATGAGAGCACTTAAAAGGAAGTGGAAGCTTGTCACCACTACCATCCTTCTGTAATTTCAATAATTAATTCTGACTAACCCAATGGCTCAGTAATGACTCCTAAGTTTCAGCTTATATTTCTTCCTGTGGAACGCGATAGGGATTTCAATTTTAGTTCAGTTCAGTCATGCTACTTACGAGTTACATTTGGATCTGAAGTGAGAAACGTTGTTGTTCATAGTTTACGCGGAGCAGCAAAGTTTATGGTAAAAAATGGTAAAACAGTTCTGTACTTGGATGGAACTCGAGGGACATATGCTGAGACATCAACCGTTCCATTTCAACAAACTGACCTTACCATTGCGGTGTGGATCAAACTGGTGTCGCCATTAACAAAGGAACAAGAAATTTATGCTGATTGGTCAAATCCTTGGCAGTTTCGATTTGGTATTCATCCAGATGGTAGGCTGTATTTCCAAGGAAGACGGAACGTTGCATGGATAAGTGATATGATGGTTGTTAGCACAAGATCCAGGTAAATACACTATTTTTCCCAGGTCATCCACATTGACAAGAACAACTAGCTTTATTTACGTGACCATAAACTCTACCAGTATGGCAAAAACATGTAACGTAACAAAGCCAGATAGAATTACCAATGTAGTACTAGTAAGACAGGTGAAATCAGTCTGATTTTGACAATAGAATATGACTAAACTTTCTCTGCCGGACTAGTGAGTATGAAAGTACCAATTTTTTGGTAGTTTCTGCTGGAGAAAAGTGGCTCGTGTTAAAACCGTCTCTAGGAACTGAGTGCTTAGGACAATAGAGAAGTAGGTGAACTTCATCTTTAGCTTGACTTGATCTACAAGTACAACAGAGTCTATGAACTCCTCGGATTTTATCATATGTACTATAGTTTCAGTTGTTGTTTCGTAGTTACCTATTCGAACTATTCGCAGTGGGACTAATCCTTTTCCTTTAAGGTAGCCTGTATAGTCTAATTAACAAGATGTATGTTCGTTCATTAGATTGTCAAAAAATTCTACTTTTCTTGCATGAAGTTCATAAAGTGTTTGATCTTTGCATCAGTTAGGAGGGCAGGATCAAAATCTGGCAAATGATAGAGTTTGGAAATCCCCATAACACTACAGTATAAACTACTTTTATACTACAGGAATTAAAATCTACCGAGTTAAAATTGCTTAACAGCGGAGTCATTGCCCTTGCTTTGAAGATATGAGATAGAATTTACCATTTAAAACTGTGATCCGCGTAGCCAGTTAAATAAAGAAAAAGACTAACACTTTCTTTTGCATTAGTTCAACGGGCCTCATAGCGGCCTTCAATTCAGTGCTTGCTTTAAATGACCTTTGCAGAAAAAAAGATGAACTGTCTCTAGCAGTTAAAGTCAGGATTCAATTTTAGAGATCATCTAGACAAAGATTTTTATTGCAATGAAGGAGGCATTTTTAGGCGGGCAAGAAGGAGAATCGATTGTTTACAAACAAACAAAAGCCCTTTTTCCTTCGTTTATCTGCTTTTTGCTTGTTTATCAAGGCTTGATTACACCAAGCAAAACCTTTACAAAAAGGTGTACACGTCAATTTATATCCCTTAATTTACACATCAATGACCTAACAATTTGTAATTTCATGCAAGCTTCCTCACGCCCTTTCAATTTCTAGCATCTAGTATGCTTGTCAAACAGGATCAATATGTTGAAAAGTCATATATATATATATGTCTAGTTTCCATATTTATGTCCAAATTACAATATATATGTCCAAATTGCAATATATATATACAAATTGTAATATTTGTATACAAATGGTAATATATATGTCCAAAATGTCAATAGATATATGGATATATATCCAAATGGTGTGTCATTTTCAAACAGTTCGATGTACATATGTCACGCAATTTTTCGACATATATATATACCTGGTTTTTTGAAAACCGGGCTAGCAATAAATGTCTATCTCTCACACTGATTGGTAATTTAATGACCATTCTTACTGGAAATGTTAAATCTCAC